>ERZ802830.1715-NODE-1715-length-20637-cov-6.18643_pt1 | contig 20637 bp, 19 predicted proteins | sample MGYA00345654_ERZ802830 | MGnify/ENA primary metagenome ERZ802830 (study PRJEB30503, sample SAMEA104212375) | marine metagenome | biome: Westerlies Biome; feature: [SRF] surface water layer (ENVO:00010504) within the epipelagic zone...; material: water...
GATCGATTGAAGATGAAGAAGATTATTGTAGTCTCTTCGGCGCCGCAGATTCGGTATCCGGATTGCTATGGTATTGATATGTCGAAGATGGGTGATTTCGTGGCGTTTGAGGCGGCGGTTTCCTTGGTGCGTGAGCAGGCAGATGGAGAGGCGTTGTTGACCTCGATTTATGAGGCGGCGTTGGCGGATTTGAAGAAGCCGGTGCGGGAGTCGGAAAATGAGGTGAAGCGGCTGTTTGCTTCGTTGAGTTTGGAGGCGATTACGGAGCGGATTGGGTCGATTCTAACGCCGAAGGATTTGTCGGCAGAGGTAGAGATTATCTTTCAGCGGATTGAGGGGTTGCATACGGCGTGTCCGGCGCATCAGGGGGATTGGTATTTCACGGGGAATTATCCAACGCCGGGGGGCAATCGGGTGGCGAATCGGGCGTTTATTAATTTTATGGAATCGAGCAACGAGCGGGCGTATTAGCGAAGCTTGAGCTGGTTGAGAGTGCGCTTGATATCGGAGGGCATGGGTGCGGTGGCACGGATGGTTTCTTTGGTGCGAGGGTGCGGAAAAATAAGCCGGTAGGCGTGTAGCATCTGGCGGGGTTGTTGTAGGGAAATTTCATGGCCGGTTCCGGCGTATTTCTTATCACCTAAAACGGGATAGCGTTTGTCGGCGAGGTGGCGGCGAATTTGGTGGGTGCGTCCGGTTTCGATGCGGAGTTCGAGGTAGGAGGCTTGGCGGTTGCTGTCGAGAATCTTGACGAGGGTGGTGGCGATGTAGCCGTCGATATCGGTACGAATCTCTTTCCAGATATTGGGAAATTTGCCGACGGTGAGGGCGCGATAGACTTTGATGATGTCGCGTCCGCGAAAGAGGGGAACGGCTGCGGCTTTGGTGTCGGCAGAGGTGGCGAAGAGGAGACAGCCGGAGGTTTCTTTGTCGAGGCGGTGAACGGCGCAGATTTGGGGGTTGTTTTGTTGTTTTTGGAGGCGAGCTTCGAGGCTGTCGGCATGGGCGTTTGAGAGCAGACCTGGGGCTTTGTTGACGATAAGGTAGTCTTTATCGTGCCAGAGAATGGGAATTTTTTTTGGAATGGGGGCGGTGGTGGCGAGTTGAAGAATTTCAACGGTATCGTCTTCTTTGAGTAGATGGCGGCGAATCCAGATGCGCTTGCCGTTGACGAGGACGCGCTTTTCATCGATCCAGGCTTGGGCTTGTTTTTTGGATACGTTTTGTTCTTCAGCGATGACGGCGAAGAGGCGTTGTCCTTCTTGGCGGTGTTTAACGATGAACGTTGTTTTTTGCATGGTGGGCTCCGAAAAGGCGAGACGGTTTCAGAATGTGGGGATCCCTGCAAGACATTTTCTGTTTACCGGTTGATCGGTGCGTGGAAAGTATGCGAGGTTGAACAGGAATGAAGATGGATTTTTATCTTGGTGAAATCGATGCGGGCAGTGGGCTGATGGAGGGCGTGTGATGTTGGGTCGGTTGGGTCGGTATGTGTTGCGTGATTTTGCGGGGCTGTTCGGGATGGCGTTGCTGTTGGTGACGTTTGCGATGTGTTTGGGGGCGATCTATAAGGCGATTGATGTGCTTTCGCGTGGTATCGATGTGGGAACGGTGCTGAGGTTTTTCTTGAATAATATTCCGTATACGCTGTCGTATTCGATTCCGATTAGTGTGTTGTTTGCGACGTTGTTGTTGTTTGGTCGGTTATCGGCGGATAGTGAGCTGAGTGCGATGAAGAGCGGGGGGCTGAGCTTGTGGCAGATTGCTTCGCCGCTCATTTTGATGGCGTTGGGTTTGTCGGTGTTTTGTTTGGTGAACAATACGTTAATTTATCCAAATACACAGTATGCGAACCGGTCGTTGTTGAAGAATATGGGTGTGGAGGATCCGGTGAAGTTGCTGGATGAGGGTCGTTTTATTCGAGATTTTCCAGGCTATATGATTTATGTGGGGAAAAAAGAAGGGTCGCAAATTGAAGACCTGGTGTTTTATGAGATTTCCGATGAGGGTGGACAGATTGAGCGGAGTATTCGGGCTAAGACGGGCACCCTTTCTCATCGAGAGGGAGAGTCGTTTCTGGAGGTGATGTTGCAGTCGGTTCGAATTGAGTTGCCCGATCCAGAGCATCCGGATGATGCCACGAAAACGCATTATATTGCGGCGGATCAGTTTCCAATTCAGTTGGATATTTCAGCGATGTCGGAGCGAGAGGCGGTGAGCAAAAAGCGAAGAAATATGACGTTGGCTGAGCTGGTGTATCAAATTGATCATGTGGGTGATGTGTTGGGTATGGGTGTGGAGCAGGCTGAGCAGGAGCGGTGTCGTTGGCGTGTGCATTTGCATCAGCGTTTTTATTTGGCGTTGGCACCGTTGACGTTTGTGTTGGTTGGGATTCCGTTGGGAATTCGGTCGCATCGGCGGGAGTCGGCGGCGGGGATGGTGCTGAGTTTGGCGGTGATGTTTGTCTATTATTTATTGATTATCGTGGCGGATGGATTGGATACAAAGCCGCATTGGTATCCGTGGTTGATTCCGTGGATCGGGACGTTAGCGGCGCAGGTGGGCGGGTTGTGGATGATCCGCAAATTAAACTGATGCGTTAGAAGTTCTGTAGTTGAACTTCGATTTCGGGCGTGACCCAGAGTGATTGGGTGATGGGAAATTGGTCGTGGTGGGTGAAGTGCTTTTCGACTTCGATGCATTCTCTTGTGATGAAGGTTTTTAGCATGAGCATGGAATTGGCTTGAGAGTCTTTGGATTGGATGAGGTTGTGATCAATACCGATCTGTTTCAGTTGTCGTTGTAGTTCGGTGGTGGCGGTGGGGAGGTCGGTGTTGCCGGTGCTGAAGACAAAGAGGCGCGGTCGGCTGGAGGGGAGATCTTGGTAGGCGGTGGCATGGAGGGGTTCGTCGTCCATTAATTCGCGGTAGATCTCGTAGTAGGCGATGTCGGCTTGGTTTTGGAGTTTATTTTCCAGATATTGTTTGGTTTCGGGCAGATCGGCGATGGCGGTTTGGATGGTTTCGAGGAGGGAGGCGCGTCGGTCGGTGGTAGCGATGGTAATGAGTGTTTCTAAAACCTCGGGTGTCATGAATTGAAGTTTGCAGAGTCCAAAAGCGGTCGCTGAAAAGCGTACGTCGGCATGGGAGTCTTGCGCGAGGTTGAGGAGAAGTTCGATGGCGCGTGTATGGGGGTGGGTCTGATCTTGAATGAAGTGTTGACCCAACGTACGGGCGGTGATGGAGCGAATGGCTGCTATGGTGTTGGTGCTACAGCTTTCGAAGGCGTCGAGATAGGAGGCGTCTACGGCACCGGGGGTCTGGTTTTGGGTGATCATAGCGAGCGAGTGCATTTTGAGCTGAGGAGGGCCGCTTATGAGCATTTCTTTGATGGAGACGGTAGTAGTGTTGGGGGTGGTGGGTGCGGGAAGCTGAGCCGTTGATGTGAGGGCAATGGCGAAAAGGGTGCAAAGGGTGCAAAGGGGTATGATTTTTTTCATCTAATTCTCCAGTCGTTCAAAACGTATGTAATGAGACCTGAAAGTTCAAGTGACATTCAAAAAAAAACGGGAAAGATTAACTTTAACGAGGTCTGCTCTTTTCCCGGCTGGGGGAAGTGGGTATGGTTCGGAGCTTATGGTTTAAAAGGACAGGTGAATGGTATATCGATTTGAAATAGGGTTGAAGTCTGGGGTTCCAGATGCGCGGGGTCGAAGTGTGTTGGATCGGGCGGATCGAGCGTTAGGATTATCGATGGAGAAGTGTCGAACACGGGATGTGTATAAAGTGACGGCCCATCTTTCGGATGCGGAAGCGGATCGGGTGATGGACGTGTTTACGGATGCGGTGGTAGCGGAGTCGGCACGGGGTCGTTTGGCGATGGCAGAGGCGTTCACATGGTGTCTGGAAATTAGCTATAAGGCAGGTGTAACGGATAATGTGGGCCGGACGGCACGGGGATCGTTGCAGGATTTGTTGGGGCGAGAGCTGGCGTGGGAGGAGCAGGTGTATACCTCGATCCAGTATTTTGTGACAGGGGATCTGGGGCGTGAGGAGATGGAGCGTCTGGGATATGATTTGTTGGCAAATGGATTGATTCAGCAGGTGGCGGTTTGGAGTGAGTCGGAGTGGCGTGCGTCGGAACCGGATATGAGCTTGCCGTTGTTTGAAGATGAGCGGGAACCGCAGGTGAAGGTGATTGAGCTGCCGGATGATGATGCGGAGCTGATGCGGATTTCAAGCGAGGGAATTTTATCGCTTTCGTTGGAGGAGATGCGAGCGATTCGAGGGCACTATTTAGAGGCGTCGGTGCAGGCGCATCGGCAGGCGTTGGGGTTGGCAGCGTGGCCGACGGATGTGGAGCTCGAGTGTATTGCACAGACGTGGTCGGAGCATTGCTCGCACAAGATTTTTGCAGGAACGGTTCAGTATCGAGATGCGGAGACGGGGGAAGAGGAGACGATTCATTCGCTTTATAAAACCTATGTGAAGGCGAGTACAAATCGAATTGCAGAGTCGATTGATTGGTTGGTTTCGGTCTTTACGGATAATGCGGGAATTGTGAAGTTCGATGATCGCTTGCATCTGGTTTATAAGGTGGAGACGCATAATTCACCGTCGGCGTTGGATCCGTATGGCGGTGCGATGACGGGCATTGTGGGCGTGAACCGCGATCCGTTGGGAACGGGTATGGGGGCGGAATTGGTTTCCAATGTATGGGGCTATTGTTTGGGGTCGCCGTTTTATGCGGATGCGATGCCAGAGGGTTTGATGCATCCGCGTCGGATTCGGGATGGCGTGCATGAGGGCGTAATCGATGGCGGGAACCAATCCGGTATACCGTATAGCCGAGGGTTTGAGTGTTTTGATGAGCGTTTTCTGGGCAAGCCGTTGGTTTATTGCGGCACGTTGGGAACGATTCCGGTTGAGGTGGGCGGTCGTCCATCGGAGCGGAAAGAGATTGAAGTGGGCGACTGGGTGGTTATGTGCGGCGGTCGCATTGGTAAAGATGGGATTCATGGAGCCACGTTCTCATCGGAGGAGTTGCGAACGGAGTCGCCAGCACAGGCGGTTCAAATTGGGGATCCGCTGACGCAACGGAAGTTGTATGAGTTTATTTTGGAAGCGCGTGATGCAGGTTTATTCCGTTGTATCACCGATAATGGAGCAGGTGGCATCTCGTGTTCGTTCGGTGAGATGGGCAAATATTCGGGCGGTTGCGAGTGCGAGCTGGAAGGTGCGCCGTTGAAGTATGAGGGTTTGCAGCCGTGGGAAGTGTTGGTTTCAGAGGCACAAGAGCGAATGACATTGGCGGTGCAACCGGAACAGCGTTCGGCGTTTGAGGCGTTAGCGAAGCGGCGGGATGTGGAGGTGGCGTTTATGGGTACGTTTAATGACTCGGGCTACTTTACGGTGAAGCAGGAGGGAGCGGTTGTTGCGAGCCTCTATATGAACTTCTTGTATGAGGATGGCTGCCCCACGTTGGATATGCCAGCGGTGTGGCAAGCGCCTACGGTCGAAGCACCAGTGGTGCCAGAGACGACGGATTATAGTGATTCAATTTTAGCCTTATTGGGCGATTTAAATCTCTGCTCACGGGAGTATAAGAGCCGGATGTATGATGGCGAAGTGAAGGGGCTGAGTGTGGTGAAACCATTTGTGGGATCCCAAGCGGATGTGCCTTCCGATGCGACGGTGCTGCGCGTTAACTATGAGAGTGATCGAGGGGCGGTATTAGCAGAAGGGATTAATCCATGGTATTCGGATATCGATACGTATGCGATGACGACCTCGGTGATTGATGAGGCGGTGCGGCGTGTGATTGCGGTAGGCGGTGATTTGGATCGGATTGCGATTTTGGATAACTTCTGTTGGCCGGATCCAGTGGAGTCGGAAAAGACGCCAGATGGGGCGTATAAGATGGCACAGTTGGTGCGGTCGTGTAAGGCGTTATATGATCTAACCACGCTGTATAAGACGCCAGCGGTTTCGGGTAAAGATTCGTGCAAAAATGATTCCACTCGAGGTGGAAAAAAGATTTCGATTCCTCCGACATTGTTGATTTCCTCAGTCGGTCAGATGGCGGATGTGAGCCAAGCGATAACGATGCCGTTCAAGGCAGCGGGCGATCTGATTTATGTGATTGGTGAAACGAAGACGGAGCTAGGTGCTTCTTCCTATTATCGATGGTTGGCAGAACAGCAAGGTACACCGGAAGCGATGGGCGGGCAGGTTCCTGAGGTGAATGGGGAACAGGCATTAGCGATTTATCGAGCGATGAACGGGGCGACAAAGCAGGGCCTTTTACAGTCGGCAACGACGCCAACGAAGGGTGGATTAGCACTCGCATTGGCATTGGCAACGGTGGGAAGCGGGCAAGGGGCAGAGGTCGATCTTTCGGCGGTATCGCAGGGAGCCGTTACGGCGCTCTTTTCCGAGTCGAATAGTCGCTTTGTGGTGTCGGTGAAGCCGGACGATGTAGCGGCGTTTGAGGCGTTGTTTGCAGGGCTACCGCTGACGCCCATTGGGCGGGTTACGGCGGGTGAGGCGTTGACCATCCACGAGCTTGCCACGCTCGACCGCGAAACCATGCGCGCTCGCTTTAAGGCAACGTTAGCAGGCGTTTAATTAGCGGTTTTGCAGGATGCGGAGCATGCGGCGCAGGGGTTCGGCGGCGCCCCATAGGAGCTGATCACCGACGGTGAAGGCGCTGAGGTAGTCGTCGCCCATTTTCATTTTACGGAGTCGCCCGACGGGTACGGTTAGGGTGCCGGAGATGGCGGCGGGGGTGAGGCGTTCTAAGGTGGCTTCTTTGCTGTTTTCAACCACGTCGATCCAGTCGTTATCTTCTCGAAGCATTTGTTCGATATCGTGTAGGGGAACGTCTTGGTTTAATTTGATGGTCAGGGCTTGGGAGTGGGAGCGCATGGCGCCGATGCGAACACAGAAACCGTCGATGGGAATAAGCGGATCGCTTTGGAGAATCTTGTTGGTTTCGGCGAAGCCTTTCCACTCTTCGCGGGTTTGACCATCTTCGACGAGTCGGTCGATCCAAGGAATCAGGGAGCCGGCGAGAGGAACGCCAAATTCGCTGGTAGGAAGAGTGTTGCCTTGGAGGGCGGCAGTGATGTTGCGGTCGATATCGAGAATGGCAGCGGCAGGGTCGGCCAGTTCGGTGGCAGCGCATTGTTGGAGAGCGCCCATTTGGTTGAGGAGTTCGCGCATGTTGCGGGCACCGGCGCCAGAGGCGGCTTGATAGGTCATGGAGGAGATCCATTCAACGTGTCCGGCTTTGAGGAGGGCGCCGACGGCCATGAGCATGAGGCTAACGGTGCAGTTACCGCCGATGAAGTCTTTTTGTCCGTTGGCGAGAGCGGCATCGATAATGGGTTGGTTGACGGGGTCGAGAATGATGGTGGCGTTGTCTACCATGCGGAGAGTGGATGCAGCATCGATCCAGTAGCCGTTCCAGCCAGAGGCGCGGAGTTGGGGGTGGATGGATTCGGTGTAGCTGCCGCCTTGGCAGGTGAGGATAACGTCCATCTCTTGGAGCGCGTTGATGTCGTTGGCGTCGATGAGGGTGGTTTCATTTTGCCCTAGGTTAGGAGCGGGTTGTCCGGCTTGTGAAGTGGTGAAAAAGGTAGGATCGATGTGTGCAAAGTCGTTTTCTGCTTGCATGCGTTCGATGAGGACGGAGCCAACCATACCGCGCCACCCGATGATTCCTGTTTTCATGTTGTTTCTCCTGATGATTTAAACGGGCGCAAAATATTTGATTTGAGAGGGCAAGGCAAGTAGGGATTGAGATTGGTTGATGGGCCTGTGGAAGAGCGTTCGCTTGTGTTTGAGTGGGTGAGCAAAAAAAAACCGCCCCAACCGGGGGCGGAAAAAGCAGGATCCCGCTCTCAAAAGATCTCTTGTTTTATAAAAACAGCGTTAGTTAGTTTGCACGCGGAAGTAGCCATGGGTGCCGGATGTCGTGCATTGTGCCGATTTGGAGGTTCCGTCGCCGGCACTATATTGAACGACGACTTGGGCATGGCTGAGTAGGGCTCCGCTGAGGAGAGTTAGAATGGCGATACTTGTTTTCATTTGGGTACTCCTTTATTGGTATGTATTGTATTATATTTAATGTTTAAGATTATTTTATAATAGTATTAATAAAATTAATAAAGCTATTTTTTATTCTTTTTTTATAGGGGTAAATAAGGGCGGTGGGCTTGGCTGAGATGGCTTCTTTTTGAAGGAATTATGATGGGGGTGCTTTGCATTTTGGGTTGGGAGGTGTAGCGTTCTGTTGTGATTGCGATTGTTAAAGAGGATGCACATTGGCTGCGGTTTTCGGAGCCGCGAGAGGGGTTGGAGACGGCGTGTTTGGATGAGGTGATTCCTTTGCTGGAGCGGGCGGTGGAGACGGGTTGCTATGTGGCGGGTTGGCTTTCGTATGAGGCGGCGGGGGCGTTTGATGAGGCGTTGACGACGGGGTCGGTGGGTCGGGTGCCGTTGATGGTGATGGGGTTGTTTGAGTCGGTGGAGCGGTTGGAGGTTTTGCCGGAGGCGCTGGCGGTGGGTGGGTTGAGTGGCTTGGAGGCGTCGGTGGATGAAGCGGGGTTTGAGTTGGCGATTGATTCGATTAAGGAGCAGATTGCAGCGGGAGCTACGTATCAGGTGAATTATTCGTATCGGCTTGGGGGCGCGTTTACGGGAGATGCGTATGGATTTTTTCGGTCGTTGGTTGCGGGTCAGGATGCGGGGTATGCGGCGTTTGTGGAGGTGGATGGATGGGCGGTTTGCTCGGCTTCGCCTGAGTTGTTTTTTCGATTGAAGGAGGGGGTGTTGGAGTCGCGGCCGATGAAGGGAACGGTGCGGCGGGGTCGGACGCCAGCGGAGGATGCGATGTTGGCGGATGGCTTGCGGGCATCAGAGAAAAACCGAGCGGAGAATATTATGATTGTGGATATGATCCGCAATGATTTGGGTCGGGTGGCTGAGCTGGGGAGTGTGGAGACGGTGAAGACGTTTGCGTTGGAGCGGTATCCGACGGTGTGGCAGATGACGTCGACGGTGCGGGGTTTGGTGAAGGGGAGTGTGTTGGATGTGTTGCGTGCGTTGTTTCCGTGTGCGTCGATTACGGGGGCTCCGAAGGTGAAGACGATGGAGTTGATCGAGGCGTTGGAGACGGAGCCTCGGGGGGTCTATACGGGTTCGGTGGGATATTGGGGTCCGAGTGGAGATGGGCAGTTTAATGTGGCGATTCGGACGGCGGTGATTGATGCGGTGGAGGGTCGGTTGACGTATGGCGTGGGGGGGGGGATTGTTTGGGATTCGGATGCGGCGTCGGAGTATGCGGAGACGTTGGCGAAGGCGGAGGTGTTGCTGGGGGAGCGTCCGGCGTTTGATTTGTTGGAGACGGTGGTGTGGAGGCCGGAGACGGGGGTTTATTTGTTGGATCGGCATGTGGAGCGGTTGAGGGCTTCGGCGGCGTTTTTTGGGCGCCGGTTTGATGAGGATGAGGTGGTTCGGTTGTTGGATTCGTTGGGGGGTTCCGTGGCGTTGCGGGTGCGCTTGTTGTTGGATGAGCGGGGTTTGTTGCGGATGGAGCCGTTGCCGTTAAGGACGTTGCATGAGGGGGGGGCTTTGCGGGTTCGGTTGGCTTCGGAGCCGGTGGATCGGGGGGATCGGTGGTTGTATCATAAGACGACGCATCGGGCGGTGTATGCGGCGGCGGAGGCGGAGCGGGTGGATTGTGAAGAGGTGATGTTGTGGAATCGAGAGGGCGAGATTACGGAGGGTACGATTTTTAATGTGGCGGTGGAGCGGCAGGGGGTGTGGGTGACGCCACCGGTTGCGTCGGGCTTGTTGGGGGGCGTGATGCGAGCGGAGTTGTTGGCTTCGGGTGCGTTGGTTGAGGGGATTGTTTTGGTGGAGGAGTTGCGTGAGGCGGGTCGTTTTCGGCTGTTTAATTCGGTGCGTGGCGTGTGTGATGCAGTTTGGAAATAGATTGAAAGTAATGCGGTTTGGTTGCAATAGTTACGTTTTGTTACGGAAGATTTGAGTTTATGCATGAAATAATGACGATTGAGGAAGTGGCTTCTTATTTGCGGGTTTCGGAGCGTACGGTTTATGAGTGGGCGCAGAAGGGGGATTTGCCGGGGGGTAAGATTGGCACGACGTGGCGGTTCAAGAGTGCGGATATTGAGAAGTGGGTGAATGATCGGTTGAAGGGACAGGGCGCGGCGGTGGATGAGCATGCGGTTTCTTCGGTGCTGACGCCGGAGCGAGTGTTGTTGTTGCCGGAGGGAAATAAGGCGGGGGTGCTGGGTCAGCTGATCGATTCGTTGTCGCGCGCGCCGGAGGTTCGGAATGCGTCGGTGCTGCGGAGCGGGATGTTGGAGCGAGAGCGGTTGATGAGTACGGGGATTGGATTTGGCGTGGGGGTTCCGCATGTGCGGAGCGATGCGGTGAGTGATTTGATTATGGCGGTGGCGGTGTGTAAGAAGGGTATTGAGGATTATGATTCGCTGGATGGGATGCCGGTTACGATTGTTTGTATGTTGGCGGCGCGGGCGGATCAGCATACGGAATATTTGCGGACGCTTTCATCGATTAGTTCTCGGTTGAAGGATGCGCCGGTGCGGAAGGAGTTATTGGGCTTGAAGGATGCGTCGGCGGTGGTTGCCTTGTTGATGGATTAAAGGAGGGTTGGGTATGCGAGTGATTGTGGATGTGTGTGTGGTGCCGATTGGTGTGGGGGTTTCGTTGTCGGCGTATGTGGCGGCGTGTGGTGAAGTGATTGAAGCGGCGGGTTTGAAGCAGGTTCCGGGGCCGAATGGGACGGCGATTGAGGGTGAGTGGGATGCGGTTTTTGCGGCGGTGAAGGCGTGCCATGAGCGGGTGCATGCGATGGGGGCGCCGCGGGTGCATACATCGGTGAAGGTGGGAACGCGCATTGATCGAGTGCAGACGATTGAGGATAAGGTGGCTTCGGTGGCGGCGTTGCGTGAGGGAGAGTTGTAGTTGAAGGTGGTGGTTTGGGTTCCGGGTCGGGCGCGACCCCGAGCGCTGGAGGCGGCGGAGAGGGTGTATGCCGAGCGGTTGGCGTTGGTGAAGGTGGATGTGGTGGCGTATCGGGTGGAGAAGGTGCGGAGTGGTGCGGAGGATCAAGCTCGGACACAGGAGGGGGCGGCGTTTTTGAAGTCGGTTCGGGCGGATGATTTTTTGGTGGTTTGTGATGAGCGGGGTTTGCGGATTAAGACGGCGGATGTGGTGAATGTGTTGGGGCTGGCTCGGGGTGGCTCGGAACGGTTGAGCGGTCGGGGTCGGTTGATTTTTGCGATCGGTGGGGCGTATGGATTTTCGGAAACGGTGCGGGCGCGGGCGGATGAGGTGTGGTCGTTATCGGGTTTGGTGATGGCGGGCGGTGTGGCCCGTGTGGTTTTATTGGAGGCGCTTTATCGGGGCGCGATGGTGTTGGAAGGACATCCGTATCATAATGAGTGATGATAAACAGATTGAGTCGTGGTTGATGGAGCAGGGGCTTTCGGCGGGTGCGTATGCGGGGTCGGGGATGCTGGAGGCTTTTCGAGTGGAGATGGAGGCGGGTTTGGCGGGGGCGTCGAGTTCGTTGGCGATGTTGCCGACGTATCTTTCGCCGTTGGCTGCGGGGGTTGAGGGTACGGTTGCTTTTGTGGATGCGGGGGGTACGAATTTACGGACGGGTTTGGCGGTGGTGGATGCGGGGGGTCAGGTGACGTTGGAGCAGGTGGTGAAGCGGGCGATGCCGGGTCGGGGTGCAGAGGTGTCGGCGGCGGATTTTTATGAGTCGATTTGTGCGGGTTTGTTGCCGGTGGCGGATCGGTTTGATCGGATTGGATTCTGTTTTTCGTATCCAGCAGAAATTTTGCCCAATCGAGATGGGCGTTTGTTGCGATGGACGAAAGAGATTCAAATTCCGGAGATGGTGGGCTCGTGTGTGGGTGCGGATTTAGTGGCGGCGTTGGAGCAGCGGGGTGCGGGGCGCAAGTCGGTGACGGTGTTGAATGATACGACGGCGACGTTGTTGGGGGGGTGTTCGGCGGGTCGGGCTTTTGGTGCGGAGGAGTTTGTGGGCTTTATTTTGGGTACGGGGACGAATTGTGCGTGTTTGCATGGGGGTCAGATTTTCAATATGGAGTCGGGCAATTTTGCGGGGTGGTCGTTTTCGGCGGTGGATGATCGGTTGGATGCGTTGCAGGTGAATCGGGGGCAGTATCGGTTTGAGAAGGCGGTTTCGGGGGCGTATTTGGGTCCGTTGACGTTGGTGGCGATGCAAGAGGCGGCGCAGGAGGGTCTCTTTTCGGCGGCGGGGGCGGCGGTGATTGAGGGGTGGCATGAGTTGGATACGGTTTCTTTGTCGATGCGGTTGGCGGGGGAGGCCGTGCCGGCGTGGGAGTTGGCGGAGAAAGATGAGCGGGTGATGTTGCGAATTTTTGAGGGTTTGGTGGAGCGAGCGGCGTTGTTTTCGGCGGTGAATATGGGGGCGGCGATGGTGTTGGATCGGACGGAGGGGGCGGCGCCAATTTGCGTGAATGCGAATGGTTCGACGTTTCACCGAACGCCGGGATTGGCGGCTCAGACGGAGGTATTTATGCGGGAGTTGCTTGAGCCATTTGGGCGTGAGTTCCGGGTGGTGAGGGTGGCGGATGCACCGGCGTTGGGCGCGGCGATGGCGGCGTTTTAGGGTGCGTTAGTTGTTGGCGATTAAGAATGCGATGGAGCCGGCGTTGAAGAGCATGTGTATGGCGATGCAGTTCCAGAGGGATCCGCTCCACCAGTAGACGAGTGAGAGTAGGATGGATAAGGCGAAGAGGGGTAGGAGCGCGGGTAGGTGAAAATGAAGTGCGGCAAAGAGCAGGGATGTGATGATGAGGGCGTTGGTGAGTCCGGTTTTTTGAATGAGTTTGGGGAGTAGGACGCCGCGAAAGAGGATCTCTTCGTAGAGGGGGGCGATGAGGATGGCGGTGAGAATGTATAGCTGATTGAGGGGGTTGTTCCATTGGGTCATTTGTTGGGTGATGGCTTGGTGTTCTGTTTCGATCTGTAGGAGTTCGGTGAGGAAGAGTTGGTTGAGGATGGCGATGAGACTGAGTAGGGGTAGAAAGGCGAGGTAGAGTGGGAGCGCCCAGCGGAGTTGGGGTAGGTTTTTTTTGGCGAGTCCGAGTGGTTGGGTGGATGATTGGGTTCGTTGGGTGTGGATGATTTGTGCGCCGATGAGGGTGTAGATGATATAGGTGAGGATGAGGCGGACGGTGGGGAGTTGGTCTTCATAGAAAAAGAGTCCGGTGATGGCGGCGAGTAGGTAGAGTGAAAGCCAGCTGATGAGTAGGGTGTAGAGGGTGCGATTTGACCAGGCGCGGTGTTGAAGGCGTTCTGTTTTTTTGGGGGCAAGATGAGACTCTTTTCGAATCGTTTTGATGAGAAAGGGGAGGATGATTGATCCGATGAGAAGGAGGATTCCGAATCCGATTTGGGATGGGGGGTATGGGGTGTTCATTGGTGCGATTATGTGGGTTCTGATTGCATTAATCAATTGCGAAGCGGGATGGGGATGCGTAAAAAGAAGTGATGATTACGGCTGAAAAATGGAATCGGTTGCGTAGAGAGATGGCTGAACTGGGGATTGATGAGGATGCTTTGGAGGAGCATTTTATCCGGGGTTCGGGTCGGGGTGGTCAGAAGATGAATAAGACGTCGTCGTGTGTGCAGCTGATTTATGGGGAGCTGGAGGTTCGGTGTCAGAAGACGCGTTCGCAGGCGGAGAATCGGTTTTGGGCGCGTCGGGAGTTGTGTGAGCGAATTTTGGAGCGTCGGGAGGGGGCGTTTAGTAAGCGTCAGCAGGAGATGGAGAAGGTTCGGCGGCAGAAGCGGCGGAGGTCGCGGCGGGCGAAAGCGAAGATGTTGGAGAATAAGACGCGGCGGGGGGATCAGAAGCGGTTGCGTAAACGGGTGGATCCGCCTGATTAATCGTAGCGGCGGACGTAGTGTTCTTTTTTGAGTTGTTCCATCCAGTTTTGATAGAGGCGGTCTTGTTCGAGGGTGGTGAGCTCTTCTTTAATGGTTTGGCGAACTTCTGAGAAGGGTTGATAGGATGCGTTGCGACGGGCGTCGACTTTGAGAATGAGCAGGCGGTCGTCGTCTTCTATGAGGGGGCTGTGTTGCCCGGTTTTGAGTTGATTGAGGTGGAAGTGGAGTGAGGTGTCGATGTCTTTGAGCTGGAGCCAGGGAAAGGCGCCGCCTTGGTCGGCACGGGCGCCTTCGGAAAATTCTTGAGCAAGGGTGTTGAAGTCTTCTCCGGCTTCAATTTTTTGTATGATGTGTTGGGCGGTTTGGGTTTTTAGGGTTCGTTCTTCGGGGGTGCTTCCGCAGTGTAATAGAATGATGCTGTGGCGAATTTTTTCTGGGATGAGGTAGTTGTTCCGATTGGCTTCGTAGGTGATGCGGATGGTTTCGGGTGAAATGCGGGCGCGTTGATTAACTTCTTCTCGGATGAGCATGGAGGTGCTGATGTTGCGGCGGGTTTTTTCGAGGTAGTCTTGGTAGGTGATCTGTTCTGCGGCGAGTGTTTCTTCGAAGCGGGCTCGTTCGCCGTTGAAGCGGTCGCGTATGATGCGGTCGATTTCATTGTTTACGTAATAGTCTGGGATTTGGCCTCCGCGGGTTTCAAAGGCGGCGTTGATGAGGGCTTGTTCGATGAGTTGTTCGCGTGCGTTGAGGTAGGCTTGATCGAGTTGTTGTTCGAGTTCGGCGCCTTGATAGCGGCGGTAGAGTTGTGGGAGAATGGATGCCATGGCTGAACGAATATCACTGCGGGTGATGATGGTTTCGTTTACTTTTGCGGCGTAGCCATCGATGGGAATGGATTGGGTGGCGGGTGGGGAGGTTTGGGCGTAGTGAAGGGGGGGTATGCTCAGGAGGATGAGTTGGAGGATGCAGATGGTTGATCGTGTCTTCATTTTTTAAAAGTTACTGCATGCGGGGTTGAGTGGCAATGGTGAAAAGAGAGAAGGCAAAGGTTTTATGCGGTTGGGTGTGTTGTGGTAGGTTTTGAGCATGATGAATGAGGAAGAGAATAAAGAGGTTGTGTATCGATCGGGTTTGGTTGCGATCGTGGGGCAGACGAATGTGGGGAAGTCTACGTTGTTGAATGGCATGGTTGGCGAGAAAGTGAGCATCGTGAGTGATCGGGTTCAGACGACGCGGAATGTGATTCGGGTGATTTTGAGTGAGCCGGAGGGGCAGTTGGTTTTTTTAGATACGCCGGGGGTGCATAAAGCGGAGGGGGATCTTGGAAAAAATATGAATAAGGCGGCGCGTTCGGCGGCGGAGGGGGTGGATGCTGTGTTGTTGGTGCTGGATGGTTCGGTGGCGCCGGCTCAGGTGGATGAGGGTTGGTTTCGGCGGTTGGCGCGGGCGGAGGTGCCGGTTTTCTTTGGGTTGAATAAGCGGGATGTGGGGCAGGCATTTCATAGGGCGTATAAGGATTTATGGGCGGCTGTGGCGGAGGAGAAGGAGAGTGGGGTGAAGCCGATGTGGATGGAGTTTTCTGCGTTGGATGGTGCGGGGGTTCGAGCGTTGATCGATGTGTTGCGGGAGACGATGCCGGAGGGACCGCCGTTGTTTCCGGAGGATGTGCTGACGGATTATCCGCGAAAACTTAATATGGCGGATGTGATTCGTGAGAAGTTGTTTAATCGGTTGCATCAGGAGTTGCCGCATGCTGTGGCGGTTTGGGTGGAGTCGATTGATGAGGGTGAGAAGAAGTGGAAGGTGGAGGCGTCGGTGTTTGTGGAGCGGCATTCGCAAAAGGGGATTGTGATTGGGGAAAAAGGGCGGTTGATCAAAACGGTTCGCGAAGAGGCTGAGCGTGAGCTTTATGAGATGTATGGTATTCGGATTGCGTTGAAGTTGATGGTGAAGGTGGAGAAAAATTGGCGAAAGAATTTTTGGATTTTGAAGAAGTTGGGCTATGCCTAGTTCTGTTTTTACAGGTAGTTGATGAAGGGGAGGGGGCGTCCGGGTGGATCTGGAATGGGTTGTTTTTGAAAGAAGCTATGAGGTTGCTGGGGTGTGAATGTAGTTTTTTTTTCTCGAGTTGGTGCGGGGTGAGTGAGTAGGCAGGCGAGAAGTGTAATGGTGTTGAGTTCGTGAAAGTGGCGGCGGGTTAGGTTTATTGTTTTCATGACTCTAGTCTGAGGTAGATTCTATTTTTTTGCAATTCAGTTTGAATGGAATGACTGGATAATTGACTTTAACTTTTGAATGGGTGGGGAATAATTAAGTGATGTTCAATATGCGTTTGATGAAGGTGAGACGGGGGTTGGTTTGGGTGGTGACGCTTGGGCTTTCTTTGGTTTCGTTTGCGTCGCTTTCAGATGCAGTGCGGATGGAGATTACTGCGGCTTTGGAGGATGGGTTTTATGAACTTGCAGAGCAGCAAATACGGTCGAATGCGCGGGATGTGGACGGTGAACTGGATTTAGTAGATCAGGCTTTATTGGCGCATGCGCTTTGGGGACAAGGGCGTTTCGAAGCGGTCTTGGATGAAATTTCGGATGCTTCTGATGATGAGCGCTTGCGCTATTGGGTGGCGCGGACCTATATGAATTTGGGGGATTTCGAGGCGGGATTGGCGCGTTTGGAGGGGGATCAGTCGGTGGGAGTGATGGCGGTCGATCGGTTGAGGTTGAAGGGGCGTTTGTTGGTCGAGTTGGATCGGTTGGAGGAAGCGGAAGGGGTTTTTCTTCGGTTTGAGTCGATGGCTGAGTCGGATGAAGCGATGGCTGAGAATGCGTATGATCTTGCTTGGGTGCTGCGAAAGCAAAATCGAGTTGATGAGGCGTTGGAGCAGTTGCGGAAGGTGGAGGCGATTGCGGGGGGTGAGTTGATTTATCGGGTTCGGTTATTATTGGCGGAGCTTCTTGTGGAGTCGGATGCGGATGAGGCGGGTGCGATTTTTGAGTCGTTGATGAAAAATGTTGAGGCGGGGCGTGTGTATCGATTGCAGGCGGCGCATTTTTTGGCTGAGAGGGAAATGGAACGGGGCGATCTGCAGGCGTCGATTCGATTATTGGAGCAGACCATTGATTGGATTGATACGTCGGTTGGGCGTGTGGAGCGTAAAACGGAGCTGGCGCAACTCTGCCAGAAGATGGAGCAGTGGGAGTTGGCGTTGCGTTGGATTGAGGCGGCTCAGGTTGAGGTGGAGAGTCGAGCTTGGGCATTGCGGTTGCAGATGCAGAAGGCACGGGTGTTTTTGGGGCAGTTGAATTTTAAGCGGGCGGAGGAGGTGTTTCAGTCGGTGCTAGATGTGAGTGAGGAGTCGTCGCAGCGTTCGTGGGCGTATTATGGGCGGGGACAGGCGTTGTTGGAGTTGGGTCGGCCGGAGGAGGCGGCGTATCTTTTTGAACAGGCGTTTCGTGGGAATAAAGAGGTTGAGTTGGCGTCTCGGGCTCTGTTTAAGGCGGCGGATGCGTATTATCAGGCGGAGCGGTTTGAGCAGGCGAGGGTTTTATATCAACAGTTTTTGAAAAGCTATCCGGCGCATGCGAATGAGGCGCGGGGGATGTATCAGTTGGGTTTAACGTCGGCTCGGATTGGGTTTCGGGAAGAGGCTTTGTTTGAATTTGAGCGGGTGGTTGAGCTGTATCCGGTGGATGCATTGGCGGTGGAATCGATGTTGCGGATTGCGGATGTTTGGATTGCGGAGCAGCAGTGGGAAAAGGCTTTAGCGACGTATAGTCAGCTTGAGCGTAATGCGGTGGATGCTGAGGTGGTGAAGCTGAGCCGATTGCAGCGAGGTTTGTTGTTGTATGCGTTGGGTGAGTATGGGGAGGCGGAACGCATCTTTTTTGAATTAACGCAGAGTGATCAGCAGAGTGAATCGGTTTTACAGGCGATTTATATGCGGGCGTTTTCGGTGTATATGTTGGGTAATGTGGATGAATCGTTGGGGTTGTGTCGGCGTTTTATTGTGGAACATCCGGATTCTATATGGACGCCGGAGGTGTTGTTTTGGTTGGCAGAGCAGGCGTTTAATAGTGGAGATTTTGCTGAGGCAGAGCGGCAGTTTTTACGGATTTATATGGATTATCAGTCACATGCGTTGTCTGAAAAGGCCTTATATCAAGCGGGTCGAGCGGCGATGCGAACCCGTATGTTTACGGTTTCAATTGAGCGGTTTAGTGAGTTGGTGCGGGTTTATCCGGAGAGTGTGTTGTTGCCGCAAGCGCGATTTTCTCAGGGGGATGCATTGACGGAGTTGGGGGAGCATGCGCGTGCGATTTTGGCGTTTGAAGAAGTGTTGAAGAATTTTCCGCAGCATTCGTTGGCTTTTGCGGCCCAGGGTCGGGTGGCCGATTGTCAGTTTGCGTTGGGTGCAGATCAGCCGGAGCGGTATCAAGTTGCGTTTGAGGGGTATCGAGCTTTGTTGGAACGGGTCAATTTGGATCGAGAGTTGCGGTTGCAGTCGCTTTATAAGATGGGGCGTTGTGCGCAAAAGATGGATCGACCGGATGAGGCGTTTGAGGCGTATATGCAGGTGGTTTATTCTTTTTTAAGTGAGGGCTTGGTGCGAAGTTCGAAAAATTTGGTGTGGTTTACTCGGGCGGGCTTTGCGGCGGCGGCTTTGCAGGCTGATTTGGAAAATCAGAGGGGTGCGATTGCGGTATATGATCGAATGGTTGAGGCGGCTGTTCCAGCTTCGAAAGAGGCACAACAACGGGCGGATGCCATACGGGATCGTTTACAATCGGTAGGACAGGAATTGGAGTAGTGTGATGTTTGGTTTAATGCAAAATGGTGGATGGATGATGGGGCCGATCTGGGTTTGTGGGGCGGTGGCTCTCGGCTTGTTTTTGGATCGGTGGTTTCATTTACATCGGGCTCAGATTAAGCAGGAAGATTTTTTGAGTGGGATCTTTACCTTAATGAATCGGGGGAATCGTGCAGAGGCGGTTACGATTTGTAATGAGACACCGGGACCGGTGGCGCATTTGGTTCGAACGGCTTTGTTGCATGCGGATGAGGCGCCTGAGCAGTTGAGCACGATGTTATATAAATCGGGGTTGGAAGAAATTCCACGGTTGGAGAAAAATCTGAGCGGGTTGTATATTTTGGCGCAGTTGTTGCCGCTCTTAGGTTTGTTGGGCACGTTGGTGGGCTTGTTGGAGTTGTTTGTTGGGATGGAGGCGATGGCACCTTTAACGCATATCGGTGATGTTTCTGGGGGGATCTGGAAGGCACTTTTGAGTAGTATATTGGCGATTAGTTTCACGTTGCCGGCGTTGGTGGGCTACCATTTTTTATTGGGTCGTGTGGAGCGTATCACGAGCAATATGGAGTATGCTGTTAATGAAGTTACTCGATTTTTAGCAGATGAGTGGGAGCAGCGGGGAGAGGTGCATGACTGATTTGGAACAGCCGAACCGACAAGGGGTGCAGTTTCGAAAATTTCGTCCGCGGTTGCGTTATCGGGGGGGGTCGATTGGGTGCACGATTCTATTGGATGTTGCGTGTGTTTTAATCGCGTTTTTTTTGGTGGTTTCGCCGGTAATTTTAAAACCGGGGATTCAAATAGAATTACCGGCAGCGGTTTTTAATGGGGGCGTTGCGTTGGGTGGTGATGTGGTGTCGATTGCGCGTGATGAGCGGGTCTATTTTGATGATGAGCAAATTGATTTGGATAGACTGAAAGAGCAATTGGTGGCTCGGGTTGCTAAGGAGCCAGAGCTGGTTCTTATTATTGAAGCCGATCGGCAAGTGAGCCATGGTCGGTTAGTGGATGTGTGGAGTGCGGCTCAAGCAGCGGGGGTAGCGTCGATTTCGTTGGCGACGGGGTTGAGAGGTGAGGATACTCATCAATGAATCTCAGTGTGAAAGATGTGCCCCATTTTGTTTGGATAGCTCTCTTGGTTCTGGCTCTTTTAAGCTTGTTACCGGTGACGCTCACATTGGAACCAGTGCGTTCGGCGGAGAGGGGGTTGCATACGTATTGGATTCATTCGGGTCGTGGTCCAAGATTGGATTATGATGTTCGTGAAGTCCAATCCCCGTTGCTTTTTGCGTTTCCTTCATCGGTGGGTTATAGCGCTGCAATCGATGGGTCTACCATGCGTACAGAATTACGGTTTGCAAAGACGGTTCAGCGGGAATATTTTTTGGATACTGGTTATGCGGTCGATCAGAGAAAGCCGTTGGTTGTATTGAGTGATTTTGATGAGCGGGGAATTCCTGTTGTGGAGGAACCAGCCTATGCATTGAGGTGGGAACCCCATGGAGATTCATCGGTGGTGGTGAGTGATAATCTACGGCGGCGTTGGGTAGCCTCTTCGTTTGAGATGCCGGTTGAGGTGGAGGGATCTTTTTTGGTTCGTGCGCAAGTTGACGTTTCTGAGCACGGGCGGGTGAAACATCTTTTTGTTGAATCGCCGATTGAAAATGGAGTTTGGAATCAAGCGGTGGTTCGTGCTTTATATGCCATGCCGTTTGAACCGGGTTCGCGGGAGTCGGGTTGGGTTGAAGTGCGAAGTCGATCTGCAAAGGAGATGCGATGAATCTTTCGTTATCTTTGCTGATTATGCTGCTTCTTGCCTTTCCTCTATTG
>ERZ802830.1716-NODE-1716-length-20635-cov-9.06676_pt1 | contig 20635 bp, 21 predicted proteins | sample MGYA00345654_ERZ802830 | MGnify/ENA primary metagenome ERZ802830 (study PRJEB30503, sample SAMEA104212375) | marine metagenome | biome: Westerlies Biome; feature: [SRF] surface water layer (ENVO:00010504) within the epipelagic zone...; material: water...
TTTTGCTTTTCTTGTCGTAAAACTTACCTTTAAGAATTTCTGTTAAAACTACATCAGCTGCAAACAACGATGATGTTGCTCCGGTGAAAGTTTGGGAAACTAATCCCGGTCTTGGTTTTACTTCTTCTTTGAAAATCGTTGCACATACTTGTGTGCTTTTTCCTACACAAACCAAATCAACATATTCATCCAATTCAAACATTTGAAATGCAAATGGTTTATATGTTCTTGCAAAACTTTGTACTTCATCTACAAAGAAAAGTATATCGTGCTTTTTAAGGCATTTTGCAATATCCTGAAGAATCTCTTCATCCCCTACATTGAATCCACCTTCTCCTTGAATGAGTTCGGCAACCATACACGAATGTTTACCAGGATGTCTTGCTATATGCTTTTCTAAATGTTTTACCGCAGACTCTGCGTTGAATGGAACATAATCAACCTTTAACGTATCAGGTATTCCTTCACGATAAAAGGGTTTGTCTGTAATTTGTGAAACACCTGTTGTTCTTCCGTGGAAACAATTTGCAAATGCAAGAATACGATCAGCAGGAAACTTTTTTTGGAATGCCATCTTGATTCCATTTTCAACTGCCATTGCTCCACTTGTTGTTAAAAATACATGATCAAGTTTTGCTCCGTGTAAATTTGCAACTTGTTTGAACTTTTCCATTACCACCAACGATTCTTCGTTTTGCTGAAGATTTCCTTGCATAACACAATCACTAATTGCAGAATTTAATGATGCTTCAACAATCTTCTCGTTTCCGTGTCCAAAATAATTTACACCAATTCCACCGATCATATCGTATTTGACAGAACCATCGGTAAGTTCTACTAATGCACCATATCCTTTTCCTGTTCCGACATAAGGAAATACCAATCCACCACCACGAACTTCTTTGAAACGATTCAATAAATCTTCTGTGACTTCTTTAGGAGTTGAGGGTGGTTTGGGTTTTAACTTTTTTACTGACTTTAAATATTCTTTGATTAACTTCTGCTTTGCATCATTTGCGTTTTTGTCTGTAAAAAAATCGTTGTACCACATAATATTACTCCTTTGTTATATTATATAAATATAACGCAGATAACTTTGTTCGTTGTTTTATTGAATCTATAAGCACATATTCATCACGACTATGCATTCCATCTCCGATAGGACCAAGTGAATCAATGTTAGGCAATCCATGTCCGTTTAGTTTGTTTCCGTCACTTGCTCCACCCGTTGCAACCAATTTTATTTTTGGCATATTCAACTGCTTTGCACATTCCTGCAAACCATCTACAATTTGTTTTGCTTTTGCAGAATACGGTTTCGGTGGACTTGTAAATTTTCCGTGAAGTTCTGTACCAGGATACTTTTTTCGCATTCTACGATTAAAAATTTCTAACTGATGCTCAAACTCGGTTCTTTGTTTTTTCGTGGACACTCTTGCATTGAATCTTGCAATTGCTAAATCGGGTACAACATTATTTGGTCCTCCTCCTTCTACTTTACCAAGATTGATAATTAAGTCTTTATTGATTTCCATCATATTCTTTGACCAATTGATAAAATCAGATACTCCATAAAATGCGTTCAATCCATCGTTAAAGCAACGACCTGCGTGTGCAGATACTCCTCGGAATACCATTGTATAACTTCCTACTCCTTTGCGTGATTTAACGATGCTTCCGTCAGGTAACGCAGGTTCATACAACAATCCAAAATCATTGTTTCTTGCAGAAGTTCCCAAGTAAGAAGACGATGCGATACTTCCAACTTCTTCATCGGATACAATCAAAACTTCCCAACCTATTTTGCTTTTAATATCACTATTTTCATATGCAAGCAAAGCATACAACATAGTCATCAAACCACCCTTCATATCAAGTACACCAGGACCCATCATTTTGTTTCCGTCTCTTGATACCGTCTGAAAATCATGCTCCTTTGGATATACGGTATCATAATGTCCACACAACAAAATCTTCGTTTCGGCATCGGTGCGTTTTCGTAAACGAAGAACTTTTCCGTGATTTAATTGTTTTGCTTCTCCGTTAGAATTTATTGAATCAATCGGAGATAACTCAAATTGATTGATTTCATCAGGTTCGAGTTCTGAAAACATTTCTTGAAGTTGGTCGATTGCCACATCAAGATTTTTTAAATTATAGGTATGAGTATTTAAATTTGCGAACGATTCAAGACGTTCAAGCATTTCATCAAACCGATTATCAATCAGTTCAAGAAACTTCATAAATTAATACCAGGTAGCAGTTTGCTTGGTAACTCAGGAACTTCAGTAAGATGTAAGGCGGTCGGGTGACCGCAATGTTCAATAGTTGTATAACCACTTGGACGATTGCAGCCACTCCAACCCATCCCACCGAAAGGAACAACACTTGCACAACCCGTGGTAGGGCGATTCCAATTTACTATACCTGTTTTGAGTTCTGCTTCTGCTTTCCAAAATAAATTCTTGTTTTTAGTAATGACACCTGATACTAATCCGTACTTGGTATCGTTCGCAATTTCTATTGCGTGTTCAAAACTATTGCTACGAATAACTTGAAGCAACGGACCAAAATACTCTTCATCTGGTAAATTCTTAATATCGGTTACATCAATGATACCAGGTTCAACTAACCGACTTGTTGTTCCACCGATTTGTTTAAATTCTTTTAATATAGTTCCACCTAAACTTACCAAATGTTTTTGAGCATCTAAAATTCCATTAACTGCATTCACAGAAATCATAGGACCCATGAAAGGTTCAGGATCATCGGTGTATTCTCCGATAACAAGTTTATCGGCCGCATCAATCAAATTGCGAATTATACGATCACCTTCACACGCAGTTAATCCTTTGTTTACAATTAATCTTCGTGTACAAGTGCATCGTTGACCAGTAGAAATAAATGCAGATTGAACAAGAATGTTTGTAGCAGTATTAAGACCTCCTGCTTCTTCAACTATTGTTGCATTATTTCCACCCATTTCTAATGCGACAATCTTCTCTGGATAATCACTTAATGCTTTGTAAATGCTATGACCAACTTTTGTACTTCCTGTAAAAAACACTCCGTCTAACAACGAATTATCAATTACATCTGCTCCGTTTCCTTCGCATAAAATTACTACATCTTTTGGTATTCCTGCTTGATGTAAAAGTTCCACCATTTTTCGTCCTGTTTCAGGAGTCAACGAACTTGGTTTGAATACAACAGAATTACCTGCGAGTAGTAACGGCACAATGTGACCATTAGGTAAATGTCCAGGGAAATTAAAAGGTCCTATAACTGCAAACACACCAAATGGTTTGAATCGTGCTTGTATTCCAATATCAGCATGAACTGATCTAAGTGCATTAAGACGATCATTGTAAGATTCAAATGTTACATCAATTTTTCCGACCATTGCTCCAACTTCAGATTTGGAATCCCATAAAGGTTTTCCGTGTTCTTTTGATATGGTCTCGGCGATTATATCAGAATTTGCTTCTAATAACTTTTTGTATTTTCTGAGAATGCTTTTACGATGTTGAATCGTAGTTTTTCTCCAACTATCAAATCCTATCTTGGCATTCTTAAACTTATCGTTAACTTCGGTTTTGCTTAATGCCATTACTTATTGTCCGTACTTTCAAAAATTTTATCAGCAGAACCTGCAATGAATCCATCAAACCCATTATGACGCAACGCAAATTCATAATAGCATCCAGGTATATCGTGTGGTTCGTATTCCAATGAATCAAACTCAACAATAATATCTTCCGCAAGAATACTTGATTGCTCAAGGCCTTGTTCAACAGAACCCTTGATTTCTCCACCCGAGTCGTTGATTCTGTATCCGTTTTCTTTTAAAAACGCATTTACTTGTTCAAGATTTTTAAATGAATTGCAATCTGTAACACTAATAGTAAAGTGATTTACGATAAAACCAAATGTAGCAACCCAAGCTGCATACTCACTTTCTTCTTTTAGAAAGTCATAAGTTTCTTTTGTAATTGGATTCCAAGGAGTTCCTGAATTGCAAAAATCAAATTGCTCAATTGCTTTATTTGGAATTTGATTTATTAATTGATTAATTGTTTCTTGTAGTTCAGGTGAAAATTCTTCAAGTTTTAGTTCACTGATAAACACACGGGTCAGATCATCGTCATTGTGCAAATAATAAGTTGCATCAAGTTTCTTTTTTTCAAACTTCAAATCTTCAACTGGTTTATATCCACTATCTAAAAACGATTTTGCAAGAACTTCACGATTAACACGTGGATGATTAAATGTTCTAATTGCGATGTGATCGTTTTTTACAGGACCACCTTCATGTTGCTCTATTAATTTTCTTACTTTATTGACACTTGGATTTATTCGGACATACAATGCCCACATATCATCAAATAGTTCTCGTATATTCATAATAAATTTAATCTTTCATCTACTTTCTTCAACATATTTTTATACATATGCTTGCTTTTATTTTGTGGATCGTCCCATTCTATACAAGTTTCAAGTTGACTTTTTAACCAACGCAGTTCTTTTTTATTGAAGGGTGTAGTAGTTCCGTTTACCTTAAAATTTGAAGATGGAGTATCTTCTGGATTTCCACACATTTTTTTAAAGTATTCATCAAAATCCATTTTATTCTTCTTCTACTCGTTCAACTTGCCAGTTTTCTAATTCAACTGGTGTTTCACGACCAAATATACTAACAAGCACTTTTAACTTTTGTTGTTCTGAGTCTACGAAACTGATTTCTCCTTTTAGACCCATAAACGGACCATCTAAAATAGATACAATTTGACCTACATCATAATATGACTTAGGGACTTCTTCATTTTGAAATTTTGCTATATGCTCTTTAATTGTATGTATTTCTTGTTTTGATAATTGAACAGGATTTTTACCACCTATAAAGTCAGTTACTCCGTTTATTGAGTTAATAAAGTAATATGCTTTTGCATTTAACTCAGTTGGGTTATCTTCATCGAAAATATTCATTCTGACGAAAAGGTATCCTGGATATAATTTTCTTACACGAGCAGTTTTCTTTCCTTGCTTTACAGATGTAACAATTTCAGATGGCATTAGTACCTCATGAAAAAATTCTTTGCTCTCAGGTTCTTGTTCTAACTTTTTTTCTATAAGTTTTTGCGCTTTTTGTTCAAAATTAGACAATACCTTTAATGTATACCACTTGTTATTTTTGGTATCTATGCTTTGTTCTGTGTTTATAGTTTCCATATTTTTTGGTGTATATAAATATATACAATAAAGTTAAAGTTTACAAGAATTATTTATGCGAAAAACGAATCGTTTACCTTTTTTTCAGATGATACTCCACATTGAGATGTTTCATAATACCACTTTTCAAGTCTCTCTACTAATTCTTTTTTTGTTCCACCCACTTTTAGTTTATGCTTTTTGCACATCTCTTTTAGTTTTGGAAGTTGCAAATGTTTGTACCCTCTTTCATCACACTCACTCATACCGAATTGAGGTTTATCAATGTTTCTGGTTATTTTTCCTTGTTTTGTGTCGGATGATATTATATTACCAAAGTCTTTACTTCCGTCTACTCCAACGCAGGGATAAAACCTTCCTTGTGCTTTTATTACATATGTTGCGTGACCTTTTGGGTTCATTCCTACTTCATCCCAAGTTTGCTCAACAATGTGACCGACTCGTTTTGATCCAGCAAACACAAAAACGACTATATCATTTATTTTATATAAATGTCGTTTAGGATAATTTTTTCGTTTACCCCTACGTTTCATTGAAACTAACACAACAATTAGGTTGGTAAAATCAAACCATCAGTTGACGGAACATCAACCACTTGTTCCTCGGGATCAGTTTTCGGAACTTCGGCACGAAGTTTAGAAAGTTCTTGTTTCCATTCTGAATCACCTCCATTGTATTCATCTATAATATCACGAAGATGTTCAAGATAATCACTTGGCCAGGAATTGTAGTCAACTGATGTTTCAGTGATTGGAAATGGTTGCATTGGTTTATCTGCAAATAAATCTATATCATTTTCGGTGTACATATTGTTTGCAAAATTTTCATCTAACTTACCAAATACATCTTCGTATCTATCTTGTAAATAATTCATTTTTTTATCATACTCGTAATTTACATCAATGTAAATACTTGTTGTATTGTCTACGCAACTTTCAGTTTGTTGATTTTCAGGTTCATAACCAGGAGCATACTCAAGGTGAAGACCAGTTTCGTCAATAGCCCACCACTCAGTCCATTCCGGACAAGAAAGTATCTCGTTCGGTTGTCCCATTTCAAATAATAAATCGTCCATTGTCATTTTACCTTTCTATATATATTCAGTTCTTTTGCCAAACCCACACTGGTTCTCCGAAACTTCCTTCACGTTCGTGATACTCATTATCCATTTTACTATCGTCTGTATCTTCCGCAGTTCCGATTCCAAGGCAATTTGGTCGTTTTGCCATTTCCATTCCAAAGCACTCAACATAACTTGCGTTATTCTTTTTATTAAGATGCTCATTCATTGGATCACAAATTTTTAACCACTGCTTTCCACCTTTTGTACCCTTACTTGTGGTATTTACATCACTTATGTTCACCATCAACAAACCACCTGGTTTCAAAGTTTCCCATACGTTATCAATTGCTTTATGCAAAAATTGAGTATTCCAATCTTCAATGCTTTTGTGACGAACCCAACTCTGAGTATCATCGTTACTATATCGTTCCACCGAAAAATAAGGTGGACTTGTCATAATCAAATCAACACTTTCTTTGTATGCTGATAAATCTGCATCTTCAGCAGGTGAGCAAATAAAGTCGTATGATTTATCTACTTCAAAAAACGTGCGATGTTTTTCATAAAATTCTGCTTGTTGTTTATAGATTGGATGATTTTCTTTACGAGGATCTAGACCAATATATTTCTCGGTACAATCACTTGCAAAAAACCCACACAACCGATCACCCCACCCCATACTAAAATCAAGTACCGTTTTGGCATTATGCTTTTCGTACAATACTTTAGCAACATTAGGTTTGAATTGACTGCAAATATACTTTCTAAGTCCGATTCCTGTACGCAATACTGATTTATCTACTTTGGGGGATTTTAATGTATACAGACATCCCATCAAACTTGTCATAAAATCTTTGTTTCCCCAAGTTCGCAAAGGACCAGGTGAAACACTTCCACATACACTCCAACGATTTTCTTGTTGGAAAAAGTTACTTGCTTTGTTTCCTGTGTTTAATCGTTTCAACAAAGTTGTGCTTAGTGGCCATTCGTATTCAGAACGTGCAAACCATTTTTTGTCTACAAACAAATCGTTCCACTTTGTTCCTTTTAATGTTTTGTATTCTGCGAGTGCTTCTTTTTCAGAAATCTCCATATACGGAAGATCGTATTTCATTAAAATCTCTGCAAGAGTTTCTTGTACATCTGCACGTTCGTATGTTTCTTTTACTTTTGTCCAATCATCTTCTCCAATAAAAAAGTAAGGTTCAATCGCAAACTTCTCTAGTTCTTTTATATACATTATTATATTATCGTATATTTTTTAAAAAAAGTCAACACTCAGTTACATTCACGGCCAAACCACCAAGACTTGTTTCTTTATATTTACTTTTCATATCATCACCAGTTGCTTTCATTGTCTTTATTACATTGTCCAATGAAATTTTGGTATCTTGTTCGTTTAACATTGCCATGCGACTTGCATTAATTGCTTTAGTAACACCGACTGCATTTCGTTCAATACAAGGTATTTGCACCAAACCTGCAACTGGATCACAAGTTAAACCTAAATTATGCTCCATTGCAATTTCAGCTGCATTTTCTACTTGCTTTAAAGTTCCACCTACAATTTCGGTTAATGCACCGGCTGCCATACTACAAGCAACTCCCACTTCACCTTGACAACCAACTTCAGCACCAGAAATACTTGCATTTATTTTATATAACATTGCAATTGCTCCGGCAGTTAATAAAAAATCTATTTCCCATTCATCTGGTTTATTTTCAATATATTCGTTGATGTACATCATCGTTGCAGGTATAATTCCCGAAGCACCATTTGTTGGAGCAGTAACCACACGATTCATATCTGCGTTTTCTTCGTTTACTGCAATTGCACAAATACTTACATAATCTGAATAATCGTTTGCTCCAACTTCTTGGTTTTCTAAAAACTTTTCATACATTGTTCCTGCTCTTCGTTCCACGTTTATTTTACCAGGAAGCATTCCATTTGCAATCAAACCACGATCAACAGACTCTTGCATTACTTTCCATATTTTTCGTAGTTTCTTTTTTGTTTCACGGTTCTTTCTAAAGCATTTCTCATTTTCTTATATAATATCTGATATTTTAAGATCACGATTTTCTGCGATAGTGAACAATTCATCCGCAGTTGAAAATGCATTAGTAAGTTTTTTCTTGCTTGATTTTATTTTATTCTTTTTAGCATTTTCTTCTGTTACCACAAATCCACCACCTATGCTATAATAAATTCTTGTTGCAACTTCTTTTTCGTTTACATACGCATAAAACTTTATTCCGTTGGGGTGATATGGAAGTTTTTTCTTTTTGTTGAAAATTATATCATTGTGTGTGAATTTAATTTTGCGAATTCCACCGAGTTTTAATTCACCGTCAAGTGAATCAACTTCATCTAAGTGTTTTTGCTTTACCTTATCAGCTGCGTAATTCATTAACCCAAGTTGAATTGCGATTGGTGTTCCGTGACCTTCACCTGTTAATGCAAGTGAACCAAACAATTCAATTTTAATTGAATCAATTTCACCAAACACTTTTTTATGCTTTAAAAAAGTAACGAACTTACGAGACGCAGTAATTGGTCCTGTGGTATGTGAACTAGAAGGACCAATTCCTATCTTGAAGAATTCAAGAACACTATACATTATTCAAGAAACTTGAATGTACCACCAAGAATTTTCTTTGCGAAAGAATAATTCTTTTTATCGTTATTGTTGCTCATTCCATTAAAGTTGTTTTTGATTTTGATTTTTGCTTCACTAAAAACCACATCCATCAACTCAAGATATTCAGCTGCTTTTTCAGGATCATCTTTGATCATACTATCAATACGCAATGCACACGCAGATATTACAAACAACTCTGTTCCGATTTCAGTCAAACGACCAAGAAGCATTTGTTGTTTGTCTAATGCTGGACCATATCGTGCCATTGAATGAAAAAGTTTTCTGCTTAATTTCTTGCTTGTTCTTGAAACATAACGAAGATACTTTTTAACAGAACCATTTACTCCAGATGGACCTGAATTGAAAGTTGGTAACCATTGTTTTGGATACCAAGTTGCGTAATGGATTCCTGCTCCGATAGCTGCTTTTAAACGCACCATCAAAGGTAATCGTGAATCTAAAACTGCACCGGCTGCTTTAAGATGTGGATCAAGTGCTTCACGTGCCAAAAGCAAACGCATAATTTCACTTGAACCTTCAAAAATCATATTGATACGACAATCACGCAAATATCTTTCCACAGGAATTGGGTCTGCTCCACGATCACGAAGTGAGTCAGCAGTTTCATAACCACGACCACCACGAAGTTGCATCGTTTCGTCTGCTACTTTCCATGCTTCTTCCGTTCCCCACATTTTACACATTGCAGATTCAACACGAATGTCTGCTTTTTTTCCGTCTACCAAACTTGAAGTAAAAAGAACGATACTTTCAGTTGCGAAACTCTTGGCTGCAATCTTTGCAATTTTATCTGCAATTGCTTGGTGCTTACCGATAACACATCCCCATTGCTCACGGGTTGATCCCCATTCACGTGAAATCTTCAAACAACTACGCATAAGTCCCACACAAGCAGCGGGTAATGTAAGACGTCCTGTATTCAAAGTGCTAAGTGCAACCTTGAGTCCTTTGCCTTCTCCTGCTACCAAATTCTCAACAGGTATCTTTACATCGGTAAATCGTACAACACCATTATATAGTGCTTTAAGACCCATAAAACGACATCTATTAACTACTTCTACACCAGGTGTATCCATATCAAGAATAAATGCCGAAATGCTTTTACGCATTTTGCCTTTAATTTCTGTATCAGGTGTTCTTGCCATTACGATAATAACACTTGCTTTAACTCCATTTGTACACCAAAGTTTTTCTCCGTTTAAAACATAATGAGTTTTGTCTTCAGATAACTCTGCGTAAACCGTCATTTGTGCAGGATCACTTCCCACGGTTTCTTCAGTCAACGCAAACGCACTAATTTCTCCTTTTCCAAAACGAGGAAGATGCTTTTTCTTTTGTTCGTCTGTTCCGAAAAGTAATAGTGGTTGAGGAACTCCGATACTTTGATGTGCTGATACTAACGCAGTTATATTACCACAAACTTCACCCAACTTCATGGCTGCTCTTGAGTAATTTGTTTGTGACAACCCACGACCACCATATTCGGTTGGAATTTTAATTGCAAATGCACCAATTTTTGCGAGTTCTTCAAATACCTTATCAGGAATTTCTCCTTCACGATCAATTGCATCTGCATCAACGTGCTTGTCTATTACTTCATTTAATTGTCCAAGAAAATCATCTCCTTTTGCTTTGTCTTCTGCTTTTTGTTTTGGAAACGGATAAATCAAATCGTAATTTGCTTCACCGGTGAACAATCCACCACTAAAACTTTTTACTCCACTTTTACCTTTATCTCTTGCAGCTTCGGCTGCTTCCAAGGCATCTGCTTTACCCTTGGACATTTTTGACGTATCAATTTGACTCATAATTATTTTTCTCCGTAGAATTTCTTATTTTTTTCCGCATATTCAATCAGCATATCACACGGTGTAAAGTATTTGTTTTTCTTGGCAAGTTCATTTAATTTTTGAACAACTTTTAATGCTCCTAAATTATCAAGGTAAGAAATGGGTCCTCCACGAAACGGAGCCCAACCAGTTCCCATTATCATTCCAAAATCCACATCCTTTGGACTATTTACAACTTCTTCTTGCAAACAACGAACTGCTTCGTTGACCATAATTAAAATTAAACGATCAACAATTTCTTCATCTGCATATTCTTGATTTATATAAGCAGATTGTATTGCTGATGTAGGTAACTTAGAACTTACACCTGTTGATTTTCCGTTTGAATATTTGTAAAATCCACGACCACTTTTTTTACCTACATCTTTGTTGTCGATCATTAACTTCAAAAACTCTGATTTAGGAAAGTTCGTTTCAAGTCGGTTCAGCAAATCATCTGCGACGTGTTGACAAACATCACCACCAACTTCGTCAATTAAACGAAATGGTCCCATCGGCATTCCAAACTTACGCAATAACTTATCAACTCGTTCAACGTCCGCACCACACGAAGCCATATAAACTGCTTCAATCAAATATGGCATAAGAATTCTATTCACAAGAAATCCAGGGGAATCTTTTACAACCACAGGAAGTTTACCTGTCTTTTTAACAAACTGAGTTGCTTTTAGAACAGTTTCTTCAGAAGTGCATTCTCCACGAACCACCTCAACCAATTTCATTTTGTGAACAGGATTAAAATAATGTATTCCGACCACTCGTTCTTTGTGTTGCATTTTTTCTGCAACATCCACAATGCTCAATGCTGATGTATTCGTTGCAAGAATTGTATCATCACGAACAAGTGTTTCAAGTTCCGCAAATAAATCCTGCTTGATTTCAAGTTGCTCAATTGCAGCCTCTACAACCAAGTCAACATTTTTCATTGGCATAGATTTCGTAATTGGTGTAACATTATCAAACTTACTTGATGCTTCTGCTTTGGTCATTACTCGTTTGCTTACAGCTGCTGAGTACAACTTGCTTATGCTCGCAATTCCTTTTGCTACGAACTCTGGTTTAATATCTTTGAGCAATACTTTGATTCCTCTTGAACTAATCCATTGTGCAATACCTGCACCCATTACTCCTGCTCCTATAACCGCAGTATTTTTTACTTTAAAATCTTTATCACTTTTTGTTTTTTTGCTTCGTTCTTGTAAAAAGAATATATTAACCAAGTTGTTTGCTACATCTGAAGTAAGAAGTTCTGCAAATGCATCTTGTTCAAGTTTAAGTGATTCTTCACGACTAACTCCAAGACCTTTTACCATAACATCAATTGCTTTCAAAGGAGCAGGATAAACTCCGCCTGTTGTTTTAAGAACATTCTTGGTTGCTTTGCTTTTTGCGATATATTTCAACGGAAAACGATTTAATAAATGCTTTTTGTATTTCTTTTTTCCATTTAGTAACATTGCTTTTGCAACTGATTCCAAATTTTCTTTGTATACCACACGATCAATCATTCCAAGTTTAAGTGCTAACTTTGGAACAACCACTTTACCTGCAAGAATAATTCCCATTGCTCCAGGTAACCCAATCATTCTTGGTAAACGAGTTGATCCACCCCAAGCAGGAAGAATTCCAAGCATCGTTTCTGGTAAACCAATTTTAGTTGCTGAATCTAATGTAGCAACACGATGATCACACGCAAGTGCAAGTTCATATCCACCACCAAGACACGCACCATGTATTGCAGCCACAGTTACGCAAGATAAATCCTCAATACGATCAAATGTATGTTGCCCAAGTTTTACCAAATATGAAATTCTATCAGGAGTGGGATCATCAGCAAATGATTTTAAATCTGCACCTGCTATGAATATGCTTGGTTTGGCACTTTGAAAAATGACTCCTTTGATCGTCTTACTATTATCTTCTATAAAATCAAGATGTTCGTTTAGTTCTGCAAACATATTTTCATCGAATACATTGGCAATTGAATTTTCTTGGTCAAATGTTAGTGTGACAACATCATTTAATTGTTCTATTTTAATTGACTTGTTCATTTTATTCTCTTTCCAAAATTATTGCACCACCTTGACCACCACCAATGCAAAGTGAAATTAATGCTCGTTTACCACCACGACGTTCAAGTTCTTTTAAAGTGGTAAGTGCGATACGTGAACCACTTGAACCAACTGGATGACCAAGAGCAATTGCTCCTCCGTTGACATTCAATTTGGCAAAATCAACTTCACCTAAGTCTGTGGTTTTTTTCAGTTGCTTGCAAACCGCAAGAACTTGGGCAGCGAATGCTTCGTTCACTTCAATCAAATCAAAGTCATCAAGTTTGTATCCAGTTTCTTCGCATACTTTTTGAATTGCGTATACTGGTCCCAATCCCATTCTTTCAGGATCACAACCTGCGTATGCGTATGCAGAAATTCTACCTAACGGATTCCAATTATTTTGTTTAACTGCATTTTCATCTGCAATCAACAATGACACTGCTCCGTCTGTGATTTGTGATGCGTTGCCCGCAGTTACAGTTCCTTGTTTGCGATCAAACACAGGTTTAAGTTTTTCCAACGCACCCATACTTTGCTCACCACGAATTCCATTGTCTGCATCAACAAATGTTCCGTCTGCGAAATAAAATGGGGAAATCTCAGATGACATTTTTTCTATTGCCACAAATGCTTTCAAATGAGATTCTAATGCAAACTTATCTTGGTGGTATCGTGTAACTCCACTTTCTCTTGCGATCAATTCAGCAGTTTCACCCATATTCATTCCAACCGTAACATCACTCAATCCTAATCGTAAACTGATTATAGGTGCGAAATCTTTTGGACGGAAACTCAAAATCGTATGAAGACGATCACGAAATGTTCTACACTTACTCAACTTGGTAAACTTATCAACTGCACTTGACCTATATAAAAATGGTGCTTGAGTCATATTCTCTGTTCCACCACTTAAATAAACATTTCCTCTACCGGCATTTATTTTATCGTGTGCTTGTGTAATTGACTCAAAACCACTTGCACAATTACGATGTACCGTATAAGCAGGAACACTTTTAGGTACTCCTGATTTAAGTGCAATTACACGTGTGATGTTAGCAGTATCAGCAGGTTGGCATACGCAACCCATTACACTTTCGTCAATAACATCGGGATTCAAATCCATCTTTGCAAACAATGCTTTTGTCGCAGAAACTCCAAGGTCTGCAGCTGATGTTTTAGCAAAGGTCGTACCCATTTTACAAAAAGGAGTCCGAGTACCATCTACAAGATATACATTTTTATTCATAACCGTTACATTATATATATCACAATTTTATACATATCGTCAACTATATAACGAATATAATAACATTATGGTTTATATAAAGTTATATAAAAAACTTTTGTAGCAAATGAATCCAAATTCCAATTGAATCTACCACCACAAAATAAAACGCAAGAGCAGCCAACCAATACATTTTTCTGCCGACAAAAAAGATGATACTCAAAAAATTAACAATTGCAAAAACAACAAATCCCCATCCAATTAGTTCCGGAAAAGGAAGTATTCCACCCCCTATCATTCCAAGAATCGCAATAACTATTTCGAATCGTTTATCGTGAGGTTTTTCGTCTGCCATTTATTAAATCCAAGATTATTTAATTCTTCAAGCAACACATCTGAAATCTCAATTCCATTTTTATGAACATCAATAGATGTATTATATTCTATTTCTCCCGGAACTAAAATTTCTTCACCTTTAATATGTTTGCTTGATTTTATTTCACGCATAACATCACCAACATTTTTTTTGAAATCGTTTAAGTCTGCAAAGTTTTCTGGATCAATGCAAATAAAGAAATGACCAATATCATAATTTGGATTTTTGGTATCTCCTTCGTAAAGTCCACTTAGTTTGCTCATATAAGCACCACTTTGAAATGCCGAACACATTAATTCTATTGCAATACTTAACCCAGAACCTTTATGCCCCCCAACTGGTGTTAAAGCTGCAATTCCTTGTTTTAACCAACGCAATGATCTTTCAAATGTCAAATTTTCATTCTCAGAAACTATTGCACAATTAGGAACATAATTGTCTGGTGTTTTTCTTGCCATTACTTCCAAATCACCTCTTTGATAAACTGATGTTGCACAATCAATACTAAATGGATATTTTTCATCGGACGGAAATGCTATTGCATATGGATTTGTACCCATTTTTGGTTCTACTCCACCATATGGAGCAACCGCAGGTCGTGCGTTTGTAAAACTCATTCCCACTAAATTATGCTGAGTTGCATAACGACTATAATAACTTGCAATTCCGTAATGTGAGGAATTTTTAACTGCAACGCAACTGATTCCGTGTTCGTGAGTTTTTGCAATTGCTTGGTTCATAGCGTATTTACCAACAATTTGACCAAGAGCATTGTGACCATCAATCGTTACACAGGCCTTGTTGTCACGCACAATTTCAGGAGTTGCACTTACATCAATCACTCCGTCTTTGATACGTTTTATATAATAACCAAGTCTGCTTAATCCATGAGACTTGAATCCAAGTTCATCGGCACTTAACAATACATCTGCACATACACTTGAATATTTACTTGGTACTTTGTTTTTTTCAAATACCCAATTCGCAAATTCAATTGCATCTTTAAGTTTTATTTTCATTTTGCTCTTTTGATTTTCTAACTGCACGGGCTTTCCTTATTTTTCTACGAACATAAGGTTTCAAAAAGTAATGACCAATAAATCCCTTAATTGTTGGTCTTCCCACTTGCACTCTTAATTTGTTTTCATAACGTGTCATCGGACAATCCAATACTCTTGAAAATGAAATTAATATAATAAACGAACATAAAGGTAAACATATATACCAAGGGTACCCGAATGGTGTTAATCCTTGAAACGCAAGAATAAAAAATGCACTAAAGTTACCAATTACAACTGCCCAATGCAATAAAACTACAACAAGTAGTTTAAGATGCCTCAATGGATTGGTTGGTAAAAATCTAAGAAACCTTTTTTCATCAGAAGGTTCTGTTATGTTTTTATCGTTCTCCATATAGAATAAATATAAAAACTATTCTGTTTTATTTTCTAATTCTTTTAGATTTTCGGTCAACCAATGTGTGTGCCAATTATTTTTATGATGACATATCCAAGACCACCTTGCTTTGTCTTTGCCTATATCTTCTCCGACTTTTTCAGACTCGATCCATTTGTGTTTGTTTATTTCGTTAGTTTCGTCAACAACATGACGATAATATAAACTTTTGTCGTATAGCTCCTGGTCGTAGTCCACTAACTATATATATGTACATATCAATTAAAAATCGTCAACTAATGCAGATTCATCTTGATAATCAATAACTCTTGTTTCAAAAAAGTTCTTTTGTTTGCGAATATCAATAACTTCACTTAACCAAGGAAATGGATTGTTATCACTATCATAACGATATTTCATATTTAGATTTTCTAATCTACGATTCGCAATAAACTGCATATATTCAACAAACATTTCTGAATTCAATCCAAGAATACCTCTCGGTAATACATCTTTAGCATATTCAATTTCCAAGTCAACTGCTCTTTTCAAAACTTCAGTCAACTCAGTTTCAAATTTGTCGGTCATTAAATCGGGATTTTGTTCTCTGATTTTATTTAGTAAAGTTGTTCCAAATTTAATGTGAATACTTTCATCACGAAGTGTATATTGAATTTGCTCTGCGATACCAGGTATCTTGTCACTTAATGCAAGTAACATTGCAAATCCACTGAAAAAGAATGTTCCTTCACATACAACCCAATAAGTAAATGCGGCCTTGTATAACTCTCGTTTTCCTTCAATGGTAGATGTATCAATATTTGCTTCATTCAATCCACCCGTTACTTGTATAAGAAAATCATCTTTTGCTTTAATAGACGGAACCGTTTGATATGCTTCGTATACCTCACCTATATCCAAGTCTAAACTATCACAGATATAAACTACCGTATGATTGTGTAAACACTCTTCATACATCTGCCTTGCCATATACTGCCTGCATTCAGGATCAGTAATGTACTGAGATAATGTCATAAGGTTGTTTGCAACCAAACTTTCACTTCCAGCAAAGAAACCAAGACATCTCTTGATAACCAAACGTTCATCTTCACTTAAAGCATCATCGGGAGATGATTTCCAATTTTGAACATCTTTTGTCATTGGTACATCTGTTGGTACCCAGTTGTTTTTGACACCTTGTTCGTATAGATCCCACGCCCATTTATGCTTATGCGGAAGAATTTGATTTACCCCCTCCGATTCTTTTCCTAATAGTTCACCAGTTTTCATAATAATATATATCGATTTATTTGTTCAAAAGGATTATAATGATTTCATACTTTGTTGTTTTAACCGATACACAAGAAATGCAAGAATGCCAAGACCAACAAATGGTAGCACATAATACCAATTAACAAAAGATTCATTCGATGCATTCGTTTGTGATTCGGTTCGTATTATTGGTTTGGTTTTAGTATCGGATGTGCTTGATTGTATCGGTTGAACTACAACAGGATCATCAACAATAGATGCTGTGTTCTGTGTTGGTTGTTTTGTTACCCCCAACGATCCACTTGACGAGTTTAGAAACTTGTTTTTAATGCCACACGATACAAGTGTGGACATACATAATAATATCAATAAGTGCTTCATATATAATTCTCCTTTATTTAGAAGAACAATATACCACACTTTAGTGTATACGTAAAGTAATTAAATTATTTTGTACCGTGACAAAGACAATCACACTTGTTGTCTTTGCAACATTTAACAAAAAAACATTTAATTTTACAGATCAATTTTTTCAAACATTCCATTTTTATAAATATCAAATTTAATTATTATAATCCCTACATTCACAATCTTTTATTTTACAATTAGGATTTATCATACCTGCTCGTTTGAATGTAAGTTTTACAAATTCTTCAAAAAAGAAAACATAAGCAGCTGCATCATAGTTGTCCATTGCTATTGTAATTTCTTTTTCGTATGTTCTCATCCACTTGGTATATTCATCGAACTTATCAGGATCAAAATGAGGTCCTTTCAAATTGTATTGATGAACCATTACTGCCAAATCTAATTGTGATTTTTTCAATGTTGCAAATCTTGCAATATCTTTCGAGAATTTTGCTCGTTCTCGTTTTTCCTTTTCGTATGCTTCGTATGATGCTTGTAATCTTGGGTCAATGATATCCAACCAAGATTCGTTGTTGTTTATAAACCCATCACCCTCGGCACAGAGTAGCACCAAGGGTGATAAAAATAATATAAATGTAACCTTTGAAATAGACCTAACGAGTCTCAATATTTCAACTCAAATTTAGGAGTGAAATCTTCAAGAGGTAATTGTCGTAATACTCGGTTGGGATTTCGTTCTTGGTTATTAGGAAGAACTTTAATACGAAATGGAAAATGTTTCTGAATTGATTTTTCATCGTCATCATCGTCATCTGCACTACGAATAATTCCCGAGTCTTCGATTTGCATTCCAAGAATGTCATCCATACTAGGCATTTCTTCTGTAGGATCAATTGCCCACATAATATCATTCTTTTTTGCCCATGCTTTCATTCTACGAACAGGTACCATTAAGTTAAATCCTTCTCCTGCTCCACGGACAATCATTCCTACATACTTCCCATTTTGCAAATAAACTCCACCTCCTGAACTTCCTGGGAATGCAGTAACCGTTGTTTGGTCATATTCGTATTTGTCAAGTGTTCTTCCTACTTGAGAAACGATACCGGTTGTCATTGAGTTTGCACCCATTTGACCAAGCAATGAACCGACGTGAAATAAACTTGTTCCAATTGGTACAATACCATCATTAGCATCACTTAAATTAAATTCAACTCCTTCTTTTGCATAATCAGTAGCACGAACCATAAGAAGTGCCAAATCGTGACCATCTTTGTAATCTGAGTATTTGATTACTTTGGCATCCATTTTCATTTCACCGACACGTCTGCCTCTTTCTACAAGTTCTTTAACAATAGACGCATCATCAAATTCCACAATTTTAACTGGACTTCCTCCTTCAATAACACTTCTTACTTTACGAAGATTATCAACAACGTGGGCAGCTGTCCAAACAAATGTAACTTTTTTTCCGTCTACTTCACGGATGATCATAGCACCAGAACCTTCTGAACTACTATATCGTGCTTTTGCTTTTATAGTAACCGATACATCTTGTAAATGGTCTGCAACTTCTCGTACTTGTTTAGCACTTGGGGCTCCTATTGAAATGTTTACTGAAAATGCCGTTATGGCCACTACTAAAAAAAGTTTGATTGCGTTCATAGATGCTACCCCCCTGGGTTTGAGATTAATAATATAGTTATATATATTAACCCAAACGCACTTTTAGGTCAATCTTTATTGTTTACTGACAACTTTCACATATCTCTCCACGCATTTTTGCTTCTAAACTGCACAACGAAGGTTCAGTTGTTTCTTGTGAATTTTCAGTATCTGTATTATCTGTGGTGTGTTCTTCTACATTTGATCCAGTTGACTTTTCAATTGCACTTGCCGCCAAATTCCGCAAATAGTAAGTTGTTTTTAATCCACTTTTCCATGCGTGTGTATAAATGTCGTTCAAAAACTTCATACTGCTTTTGTCGTTGTAAAGATTCAAACTTTGACCTTGATCAATCCACTTTTGACGAGCAGCTGCACAATCAATTAATTTGAATTGATCTTGTTGAAATGCAGTAACATACTTTTCTTTTATCCATTGAGGAATTGAACCATTTAGTTTACCGAGATCACCATCAACAGTTTTAACCAAGTTGGCAAGTTCTTTTGTCCAAATTCCTTCTGACTTCATATCATTAACAAAGTATTCGTTCATCATTGTAAACTCACCACTTAAAGTAGAATACACAAAAATAACTCCAAAGTTTGGTTCAATGCTTTGTGAACATCCTGCTATGTAACTTATTGTTGCAGTTGGAGCAATTGCCATTGTATTAGAATTACGCATTCCTTGCTTGGCAACTTTCTTTTTAAGTTTGTCCCAATTTTTTCTAAGATTCACTTCGTCAGAATTTCCACGAAGTTTCATAACTTGTTTCCAAGTATCAATTGGAAATGTTCCTTGATCCCATAAACTTCCTGTGTATGATTCGTAAGATTCTTTTTCTACTGCCATATCAGACGAAGATTCAATTGCGAAATAAGAAATGTTTTCATAAATTTCATCACTAATACGAATTGCGTCATCACTTCCGTAATTTACGTTAAACTCGTAAAACATATCATGCCAACCCATTGTTCCTAATCCAACAGGACGATGAGTCATATTACTTTTACGTGCTTCTTCAGTTGGATAATAATTTAGATCAATAACATTGTCTAACATACGCATTGCCATTTTGGTGCTTTTTTCTAATTTATCGTAATCAATAAATTTTTCACCATTTTTATCTACACCTACGTGTCGTTTCAAATTGATGCTTGCCAAATTACAAGTTGCAGTTTCTCCGTATTCTTTAACGGTGCGTGTGCCATCATCTGCGTGAATAGTTGGTTTGGTATGAAGAAGAATTTCTGTACACAAATTACTGCTATGTACAGTTCCTACGTGCTGATTGCTATACCGAATGTTACTTGGGTCTTTGAAAGTTACCCACGGATGACCAGTTTCAAAAATACTTTTCAACATTTTCTTCCAAAGGTCTTTTGCTTTGAGTTCACGAAAAACATTCAATTCTCCGTCTTGACCTTTTTTAACATATTCCCAATATTTTGTTTCAAATGCTTCACCGAA
>ERZ802830.1717-NODE-1717-length-20635-cov-7.69733_pt1 | contig 20635 bp, 16 predicted proteins | sample MGYA00345654_ERZ802830 | MGnify/ENA primary metagenome ERZ802830 (study PRJEB30503, sample SAMEA104212375) | marine metagenome | biome: Westerlies Biome; feature: [SRF] surface water layer (ENVO:00010504) within the epipelagic zone...; material: water...
GGCTCCGCTGACGAGCCCGGGTCCGGAGAAGTAGGGCACCGAGAGGAGCCGCTCGCGGGCACCATCGTTGCTGAGCGAAGCGTGCTTCCGCGGCCCATCGTTACGTTGGGGCAAGAAGAGGTCACGGCAAGCCCGGGGAAACCGGTGCGCGTCAAAGTCACCGTTCGCAACGTGGGTCCAGTGGTCGAGACCTACTCGCTGTCATCCGTCGGCAACGGATCGGGATGGGTGTCGCTCGTTCCCTCGGAACTGTCCCTGTTTCCCGGGGATGAGAACTCTGCGGCCATCGTCATCAAGCCACCGCGTGCCTCACGAGTGGGCGCCCAGACATATCCCATTGGGATCAAAGCGACGTCGGAAGTCGATCCCAACGAAAGCACCGTTGCCGAACTCAGCATCACGGTCGATCCGTTCTATGAATCCGTTCTTAGTGTCAGTCGGACGACCCTCGAGATGCGTCGTCGGACCTCGACCTACGCAAGCATCACGAACAGCGGAAACACCACGGTACGCATTATGTTGCGTTTGTGGGACCCCGATGGCCGGCTGCGTTTCAAGGTCGATGACTCGCTAATTGAACTCGCCCCGGGAGAGACGTCCTGGACTCGGGTGACCATCACCGGTCCCTTCCACCTGGTGGGCCGACAGCGAACGCTGAGCATGCTCTCTGCAATCGAGCCCAATAAGGATCTCACGTTGGGGACTCCGCTGGAGGACATGCAGTCGGCGGTGCAGCGAGTCACAGTGATTCAGCGCCCGATTATCCGCTTCCGGCTCGGAATCATCGGCAGGCTTATCCTTCTGCTCGCGATCGTGGGGATCATCGCAGCATTCATTTTCAGTCGTCTGTACCTGTCTGGATCGGATGACGTCGTCCTTTCTCCGCCGGCGACGCCGGTTGATTTCTCCGCTGAGCAATTGGGGACGGACCAGATCCTGCTGCGGTGGAGAGCGGTTTCCGGAGCGACCGGCTATTCGGTGTACGCCGTCGGTGATGCTGGAAACGCGCTGACTGGTCCCAGTACGTTGGGCTCCTCCGGTGGCACCTCTCAATCGATCTCGTTCAGCTCACCGGTTGTGTTCATGCCCGCCTCCGTGGGTGCTGGCGGCGGAACAGGCTCACCCTCGCCGTCTACATCACCGTCCCCCGACAGTTCGACCTCGACACCCTCCCCGAGCGCCTCCTCTCCTAACTCGACCGTGTACAACTACGACATTGAGTCTCCATCGTGCGGAGACTGCACGCACGTGGGAGATGTGCCGTCAGGAACCGCGCGTTTCGTGGTCACGAAGACGACGCTCGGACAGCAGAACTGTTACCGATTGCTTGCAACCGCGGGCAAGACGCAGTCGCTATACACACCGCAAATGTGCGTGCTGATGCCGACCGCTGCGGAAATCGAAGACGCTACGAGCGGTGCATCCGGCGGAAGTGGAGGCAGTGGCTCATCGGAGGCAGCGACGGCTCCATGCCCGCCCTTCGAGCCGATGGCTGACAAGTTGAGTGACACGGCACTCGCACTCACGTGGATGCTGCCCTCTGAGACGCCTGAAGGGCAGGAGGTCGTCGCCTGTGACAAGAACGCCAAGGTCACAGGTTTCGATATTCAACGACAGATTCTGTCCGGCTGGTCAAGCGTCTCTCCGGGCCCGGCGGCTGGTGATTCAGCACTGGAAGTACAGGATCTCGAGCCAGCAACCAAGTACTGCTTCCGTATGCGGAGTAAGGCGAGTGATCAGATTTCCGCCTACTCCGATACGTTCTGCAAGAAGACCAAGAAGGCTAGCGGGTCACCGTCGACCACTTTGACGCCCGTCCCCGCCAACCCGAACTTTGTTGCGTCGCCGAAGCCAACTTCAAGTGCGAGTGCGGATGCCGGCGCAGCCACCGATACCGATCCGAAAACCGCGAGCCCAACTCCCTCCCCCAGTCCAACGCCGAGCGAGTCGGCAACCGCGAGTGGCGATGCAGCCGCGGGGGCGGTGGTGGAGTCCAGTCCAACACCATCGCCGAGCGCTTCATCGATGTGGTCCGAGCCGAAGACGGTACCGATACCGCTTTAACTGATTGGCGTGGCTGAGGGCGAAGTTGTCGCAGAGGAAGCCGGTGAAGTGGCGGGGGTCGCCGATGGCGAGGGCGATTGGCCGTCGGTTGGGCTTGTCGAGGGTGATGGCGATGGACTTTCGGGGTTGGTGCGATCGGTCACGCCGCTATTAAACAGATCTGAGGGAACGAACTGCTTATAGAAGAGCACGTTCGTAATCGCCACCTGACCGAGGTCAGACGCGAACGAGTACGGGTCAGTGAAGCGGGGCCGGTAGTTCGAGACGATGTCGAGTTGAATGCGGGCGGCTTCTACTTCCGGGAATTGCAGGATGGTTGTGTAGTCGCTGAGGTTCGTAATGAGGTTCAAGTCGAATACCTCGGTCGCTTGCTTGACGTAATTGCACTTTTGTTCTGTTATCTGCGTTGTGGATGGGCTATCGGTAGGAGAGATTGGATCTGGAGAAGGCGACGGTGAGACCAAGGGTGTCTTCGTCGCTTGAGCCACCGATGTACCACCGGTCCGACTCGGCGTCGGGGCGGCTGTCGGACTTGCCGATGGACTGGCGGACGAACTGACCGTCGAAGTCGCCGATGGATCAGCAGATGGGCTTGTGGTGGATTTAAGTGAAGGTCGCTTCCATGCCGGGCACGCCGAAGATCCGATGTAAGGTTCACCGACGATATCCGTGTCTTCCTCCGCAGCGTCGACGTCCACCAAGTCATCATCTTGGTCGGAAGGAAAGGCTTTGAAGAAGGTCAAGCGGACCTCAGCCGGGGTTGCGAGGGCTCGGACGTCGAGAACCCCGTTTTGTATTCCGGGCTGAATCAGCATCCTGTCGAGGGTGTAGTTGTCGACAAGGCGGAAGTTGAGGGTGGTGGCAGCCCCGAAGTTCGGTGAGATCGCGGATGCCCAATATGTGGCGGTGGTGTTTCCTGCGAGAGCGGACGCTGGGGAGCCGAATCCGGTAGAGGAAGCCTGGATGGCGTCATAAGGGGCAGTCTGTCCAGCGGTGGGGGCGATCCAGTACGCCACCGAACGAAAGGCATTTTCGGCCGCGTTGAAAACGGGGTTGGGCTTCGGTGAATAAACCACAAGCAGCAGAATCGCAATTAGGAAGGCTACAAAGGCGATCAGGGCCCAATCCCGGCGCTTGGGTGGACTGGCGGCCGTTGCAGTGCCCCCGGCTGCTTGCTGCGGAGCCCTTGTGGCTTGCACGACGACCGCGAAGTCGAGGCCGCACCGGGCACAGAAATGAGCTGTGGCTTCGTTACGGAACCCGCAGCGTGGACACGGCGTGCCATCGAGTGGTCCGAGCCCCCCACCTCGCCCCACGGCGATTGTTCGCTCAGTGGCTTGTATGGCCTTGGCCGGCTCCTCCGATTGGATCGATGCGGGGACATCCTTCGGAACGACGACCCCAGCGCTCTCCTCTTCATGCGTCGAAGCGTGCTCACGACTGTCAAGGGGCGCTTCTGGGGGTGGAGGTTTGTCAGGCTCCTCGATTATCGGTCGCGCCCACAACTTCCACCACGGGTCCGGGTTACCACGACGAACCTTGGTTGGCGGGGACTCGTCAGCTTCGGTGTCATCGTCAGCGCCTCCGCCATCCGTGCTTTCGCCATCGGTGTCGTTGTGCTCGTGGTCCGCACCCACACTGGCAGTCTGTTCCGACTGATCGACGGGGGCCTGTCCGGGTACGGGCTCGGGCGAGTGCCCGGGTTTGGACTCGTCGTCGTGCGACGGTGTTTCCAGGAGGGAGTCACTTGAGTGATCGTCGTCAGTGGCAGGGTCTGGTGCCGGGGGAGTCCACGGAGGCACCCCGGCGAACTCCAGGTAGGCCCCGCAACCGGGACAGTAGGGAGTCCAGGTGGTCCTTGTGCCGCAGCGTTGGCAGGTAATGCTGGACGGTGTTTCGGTCACGTCACGACCGTCACGACGAGCTCGACATGCGCGGGAAGGACGGATTGGAGTGCGGCCCGTATGTCAGATTCCTTGACGCCGGAGCCTTCGGCCGGGGTAAATGTGACCGTCACCTGGGGCGGGTTGGCGGCGGACCAGGTGGAGGGGTCCTCGAATTCGTTGGCCGTTGTGACGTCTCCGGAATCCGTTACGTCGCAGGTGCCCCCGAAAAGTTCGGTCACTCGGTCGGAGATGCTCTGCGTGGTGCCACGCCAGCGAGACCTCGGCACAGCTTTTGCGAGGGCCTGTCGCTTCATCGAATCAGTCCAGCCTTGCTCGCTCGACACTAATAGCCAGGTGCTCATGTAGTCGATGAAATCCATCGGAGCGAGGTCAGCATCGAGGTATGCGTGATAGCAATCGAGCGTAGAGATGATGGGTGCGAGAACCTCATCGAAGGTGTCGAGAAACAGGTTAGTGACGGGGTCACCGGCGAGCATGGATGGTGCGTAGTCACGGAGCGGAAACGGGCTCGGCAACCCTGGGATGAGCGCGCGTTGAGTGGGTTCGAAGACCATTTGACGCTCGATGGGCGATCTGTATGGCGTGGTCATCGTTGGACGACCTCGAAGTCCGACGGCAGGCTATAGAGGAGATCGTGCGGCTTCAGCGAGATCTTGTCCGTTGGCTCGGCCCTTGTTCCAGAGACTGCGTCGATGGGAATTAATCGAGCGACGTCCACGTACATCAGCCCCGGCACTTGCTGGAGCACGCTGTAGATGTCTCCGACGGAGACGTCACGACCGAAGGGCCACCCCGTTCCGTCGTAGCCGCCGTGCAAAGGGTGAAGGAAGTTTGCGATGGCATTGTCTGCCGCCGTCAGAACCTGTTCCTGATCTGCGTGCGAGTGGACAGCGAGACGGGCAGCGACGGAGACGCCCATGTAGCGAGGAGGCTCGATACGGATCGTGGTTCCCACCAGGCGCCGCTCATCGATGAACTTCTTCACGCTGGCGAGGGTGTCCTCGCGAGGACGGAGCAACTCGAAGGGAACGCGTCCCGGTTGGATATCAGGAACGACGAGAACCAGGACGGTGCCCGGGCTCCCGAAGTCGGCTCCGTTCAGGCACTTGGTTCGCACCAGTGACGGAGATGCTTGCTGGGTGAGTAGTTCGAAGTCCGCTGTGCTGACTGCTCGGTTGCGGGCCCGCAGGTCGATGGCTGCGCGTGCCTTGAGGTCCGCGATCGTCTCCGGATCGACGCCACCCACGGCGGGATGAATATTCTCCGCCTTGGAAATGAACGGGATGCTGGTTCGCAGCAGTCGCAGCGCTCCTGCATCCACATTGCCGGCGACGCCTCCACCGGCTCGGTATTCCGGCACTCGAAGATTGCTGCCTGACGGGGGCGTAGCGCCGTAACTTCGGGTCGACCCATCGGGCTGGCGAACGATGGGTCCGAAGCGCAATTCACCGGTCACGTTGTCGAGACAGAAGATTTTCTCATGTGGTCCGCGGTTTGCGAAGGTTTCCACCCGAGTCCACCGTTCCCAGCCATCGGGGCTGCTGACCTCAAGGATGAGACCGTCTTGGCCAGCGATCAGCGGCGTGCGGTTGAGTGTGAAGGCCTCTCCAGGAGTCCCGGCCGTCCTCCCGAGCATCTCGTGCTTCACGATCTGACAATGTGTAGCTGGAGCGAATCCACCGATGGTTGCTGCGGACATAGAACGGATCTTCGGAGACTCTTTGTACTCGGGCTGATCACCTTCTGCGGCGGTAACTCGAACTCGGATCCAAGCCGCTGTTACACCGTTTAGGGAATTTTCCCGTTGTTCGCCGATGGATAACTCGATGGTGCCCTTCCTGTTGAAGCCACCGGTGGTGTCCATCAGGCATTCCACGGGTTCCCATGAGCGACCGTTCCACGCGTCAAACGCTCTCGGCGGTCGCTTCGGATCGACGCCGATGCCCTCGATACGCGAATCCACGGTTAGTCGCACGATGCAGTGAGACGCTGGCTTGTTGAGGCCGATGAAGAATGCATCGTCGACCGCGGGGGTCTCGGAGAAGCACTCGACATCCTCGGAGGTTTGGTCGGTGACATCGACCAACGTGAACGCACCGCCGGCGGGCTGGGTGAGTCCGGCAGTAATGGACGTACTGACGAGGGTCAAGTCTTTGTCCGTTGTGAAGGAAACGGGTGGCCCCTCGCCTCGACGCGCCGTGGAAATTACCGTGCTGGCGGGAACGAGGATGTCGGTGTCTTGAGGAACGGCGAGGGAGAACTGCATGGTCGTGTATGCAGCGGCCGGTGGTCGTAGCATCTCCCCAAGGAACTCGAGGAACTTAATCCAGTGCAGTTCTGGCACCTTGTTCAGTCGGAAGACCAACTGATCGACCATGTAGGCGAAGGTCTCGATCAGTGTGACGCCGGGGTCGGCGACGTTGTTGTCGGTCCATTCGGGAGCACGCTGCTGGAGGAGGCGTTTCGCCTCATCGACGAAGTCCTGAAAGGCGCGATCATCGAGATTGGGGGATGGAAGGCTCATTACCCCTCCTGCTCAGGGATCAGATAGAAGGGTACGAGGAGATTGCGTACGTCGTAGGAGTTCTTGATTCGGTACTTCACGGTGATTTCTGCGAGCGTGTTGTCCTGTCGAAAATCGACGTCGACGCCGAGGATGTCGGCCCGCGTTTCCCACCGTTCCAGCGAGCTGGTCACCAGAAGTTGCATGCGCGTCCGCAATTCTGGCGACGCGGAGTTGAATACCAGATCGTGGATACCGCAGCCGAATTCCGGCCGCATCGGGCGTTCGCCGTAGGCGGTTCCGACGATCAGCGCGATGGAGCGTTCGATGTTGGCTGCGCCCGTGACCATCCCCAGTCGCCCCTGGGAATCGAGTTCGAGGGGGAACGCGACCCCCTTGCCAACAAAATCCTGCATGGTGACGGTCACGCTCCCAGGTTGACTATGCCGCCGGACACATCTACTGCGGGTGCTACCAAACTGATGTCCCCGCTTGCTTCAACGTTGACCGACGAAGCAGCGATACTCAACTCTCCGGTCGAGCTGAGTTCTAGCGCGCCCTCTGCTGAAACCGAGACGTCGCCTTCACCGTTGATGGTGACATCGCTGGCATTGACCAAGACGGCGCCTTCTGAATTCACCGTGACGTCCGAGGCGCTGGTGATGACGATGGGTTGTTCCTCCAGGGTCATGATCTCGATGCCTGTTTCTGGCGACAGGCGGACCATGCAGGAGGCGCCGAGCGTCGTTTGAATGGTCAACGATGTGTCCTCTGGACTGTCATTAAAGATCAGTTGATGCCCGTCGCGAGATGTGTAAGCGCGGATCATGGGTGCGCCCTGGACTACTTCGCCGAAGGGGATCGCCCCTCGTCGGTCTTGGCTGTACAGGCCCCCGATGACGTACGGGGAGTTCAACTGCCCGTTCTCGAATGCAACAAGGACCTCGTCGGTGGGTTCGGGAAGTATCTGCCAGCCCAGCATCTGTCCGGCTCCAGGTTGAACGACCCTTGCCCATGGACTGACGTACGTTTCCGATAGCCACGGGAAACTCAACAGCACCCGACCCATCGCCTCAGGGTCCTCGGTGTCGGTGACGACCGCTGAATACACGCCTGTCAACTTCGAGGACGTCACGGCCGAGTCTTGGAGGCCAGCGAGCGTGCGGTCTTCAAGCCCAGAGCAGACCAGGGATGTGCGGTACCCCGTCAGGTTGGGTGCGAATGTGTGAATGCTCGAGGTGATCGTGTATTCACCGGTTAGCAGGCCGGCATCGGCGAGGCTGATCGCTCGGTTGGGCATGATCGAAGGATTGCCGCGCATCTCAATCTCGATATTTGCGTACGCCCCGGACAGCCGTGCCGCCAAGCCCTCTGAAGCCGCCTCGGTAGCGGCCTCGTTCCCGGTCAAGTTTTCGAGTCGAACGAACTGGTTCACTCCGCCAAGCTCGGCTCCGAGCTCCTCGGGGAGCACCGTGTTGAGGGAGGTGTCCGACATTGTGGGGGCTTCTCCCAGGGATGGCAGGCCAAGGGACTGATCCCAGCCGCGAGCAGAGGAAGCTGCAGTGATGCCGGACCCGGAAACGGAAGCTTCGAGGTTAATGATGCGGTCGTCGCCGATGGAGAACGACAATGGTGATGGGTCGATGCTGATGGATGGTGGCGCCGTCTCGGCGGGCATCGTCGGACCGAAGTGCAACGTCGGAGTTCCGGTGAGTGGGTTAATGGCGACGTTGACGACGTACCCGATCTCCTTGGCGAGGCGCACGAGGAAGTCCCAATAGGTTTCGTTTGCCTGCACCACCATCTCGTGCACGACCGGGTGCGGGACGGCCTCGGTGACGATCGCGTGCTCAGCACCAACTGCTTCTGCTACTTCGCTGTAGCTCATCATGGGGTAGCCCATTGTCTTTTGACCGTGGAGGAGCCGATGGCTTGCGTCGTACGCACGCACGACGCTGAGCTTTCCCCCCGAGTTCTCGAATTGGATCTCGAGCGTTTCTACCTGACCAAAGAAGATTGCCTCGCCGGCAGCGTCATCTCCGGTCACGGCTCGCACTTCCACGAAGTTGCCGATATCCAGCCCACACTCCATCGGGATCGTCAAGTCCGGATCGGTGAACTCGATTTCGCACGACGACGGCAAATTCACCTGGGACTCGACCTCGATGCGACGAATCTGGGTCGAGAACTCCGGGAGAATGGGAATGCTGTCAACGAAGACTCTGAGGATCAGATCCGATGTGCTCATGATGTACGGGGACATCGCTATCGAACCGCCTTATTCGGCGACGATGCGATTCCTGAGGTGGAGACTGGGCGGCCGGACTCACCGCGTCTGGGCAGGGTTGCCTTGTCGGGAACAACTAAGGTCCGACCCGCGCGCACCCGCAACGGGTCGTCGATGCTGTTCGCGTCGGCAATGTCTCGCCAATGCGAGGGTTGGTGATAAGCCCGAAAGGCCAGGTGGGCCAATTGATCGCCGTCGTAGACCTCGAGTTGTCGTCGCCCAACGTCGCCTCCAGAGGTGGGATTTTGGGCGTCGGGCGACGTGGGGTACTGCTTGATTGTGAGGTGGCCTTGAGCTCGCGTCGGCTCTCCGACTCCGTTGAATCGAATGAAATTTGCATTCACGTCTGCGACGTAGCTGACGGGGGAAACGAAATTCCCCCACAGCAGCACGACCAGCGGTGCAGTTCCGATTCCGACGGCGGCAAGGAGGGCATCAACCTCGCATAACGCCAGCAGGCGCTCGACCTCGGGCAGAACGCTCTCCCCTTCGGCGCTCCCACCCTGGCCCTGGTCGACCCGCGCGCCGTCCAGAGTGAAATCAAAGTCGATTGACATCGGTCCCGTCCCCAGCCAATTCACTGGTCCCGATCCCTCGGCGGACGGTGAATCGTTTGTTCTCCAATTCGCGTTCTTCTGGACTTGTACGCTCGAAGGGGGAACCCAAAAAGTGATAGCTGGAAAACTGCCGAGCGTCGCGCCTGCAGTTTTGGCCATGACCTCGTTCTTTGCGGACAGTGCAGTGGATGGCATGTACGCAGCTGCGTCCCCACCGGGAGTCCAACTCGTGACGGCAGATAGAGCGCTCGCGACGCCGGAAACTCCGCCGGGAAGCACCACCAGTTTGAACGGTTGCACGGATTCGGCGCTGTCGATCCCTACCGCGAGGCTGCCACTTTCGGCAAAGCCGGAGTGGGAGAACGTGAGTGTCTCGGTGATTCGCGGAGGTGTCTCTGCGGAGGGAACGGCGACGAAGTCCGGTTGTGTCCACGACACTGGGTAGGCGTTGCGGAAGTTGTAGGTGGCTTGTTGCAGCGATCCCTGAACGTCCAGATAGTTGACCGTTACCGAAACGGTGGATGGGCCGGATGTTTCCGCTGCGGAGAACCATTGGGCGATCCATCCGGACTGATTGGCGGTCCACGGCCGGGTTAGTGTTACGTTGCCGTAGTCCAGCGAGCCCATCATCTGGAACCGGCTCCGGTTATAGCCCCCGGCCTGAAGATCCTGGGCGCCGAGGCTTACCGAACCCAGAGACAGTGACTGCCAATTGGCGCCGAGCGTTTGATCCGATGCGACGATGTCAATGCTGATCGAGAAGCCGACGAAGTTTGTCGCGGTGTAGTCGGAGTCGAAGGGCGCGGGGGTCGACATGGCTTAATCCTCCCGCACGAGTCGGCCGCGTCGTTCGCGGTCTCGCAGGAGTTCATTTCTGAGATGGCGCCGGATGATGGGGTAGAGAGCTGCCGCGTGGCGCTCGAGCCAGGCATCATCGAGAGTGGTGTCTTCTCCTGCTTTCGGAGATCGTCGATATTCCTGAGGGTCGTGTCCGGCCATTCCACCGGGGTTTGCCGCAGTCGCCGACGGCGGTGGCGTGGTTGGCGGGACGAGTGCCGAGGATGGGGCCGCCTGCGCTCTCCTTCGCTGCACCACGGAACTGTCGGGTGCAGGCGATGCCATCAGATTGCCGGAGGCGGCCGCGGGGTTATGTGGGGTGACGACGGGAAGCGCCACCGGCTGCAACCTGGACGCTTGCGCGACCTCTGCCTGTGACGAGGACGATTGGCCGACGGGTGTCGTTGCTGCCGTGGGGCTGCTGTGGGGCTGCTGACGGCCTGGGGGAACCGGTGAGCGCGGAGTGGCTACGACGCGCACCAGGTCGCTGCTTGAGGATGCGTCGACCCTCTTCCCCGGTACAGGTGCGGGCTTTGTGGGGGAGCCGCCGACGGGCACTCCCGCGGCCGTTGAACCTCCGACCGGACTCGTCAGCGGTGGAGTCATTGGGGATGGGCTGTTCGGCGTCGGTGGTGCACTCCGAGGAACGTCGGGTGTGGGGGTGCCGTGGGATGACGCCGTTGCCAGGATGCGTTCTACGTCGAGCGCCTTCTGCTCGAGGCGTTGGCCCTCGGGGGTGTGTTCGGGTGGAAGTCGTTTGCCGTTTCCTTGTTGGACGACGTGTGTGAGTTCGTGGGCCAGGAGTCGACGTTGGTCATCCGATGTCAGCGGAGCGGTGCCGGGGAGGTGGACTTGACCACGGTCGGTGAAGGCATCCGCTTCAAGATCGCGAGCCTGCTTGCTGACTGCTTCTCCTCGAACAACCGACGCTGTTGCGGGGGACACCCCGGTGGTCGCAACGATCGCTGCTCTGATGTCGGCGGGAACGGTGATCGTTGTTGGCGACCCCGCGAAGGCAGGGGTGTGCTGATCGGGTTGCGACTGCTCCGATGTGGAGGAGTCTTCGGACCGATTTGATGGTGCCGCTTGATTCGGACGGACAGTCGGTGTTGACGTAGACGATCGCGTAGTCGCTGTCGTCGCAGATGGCATCGCGGAGGGCTCGCCTGAGTCGAGTACGTCATCACGCGTATCGGGATCTCCGACGCGGGGCATGGAGGTGGCTCTGCGTTGAATAGGTGCGTCGGCGAGAACTGGTGTGGACGGCTGGTGTGATGTGACTGACGGCGGTGCCGACGAGGGCGGTGCCGACGAGGGCGGTGCCGACGAGGGCGGTGCCGACGAGGGAGAACTATCGACTGCAGCTGGCTGTGGTGCGGCGGGCGCGCTCGCAGGGGGTTGGATCGCGGCAGGACTATTGCTCGGCTTCGGACTCGGTTTCGACGGCGCCTGCGTAGACGGCGCTGGAGGCGGTAGTGGTGTATTCGACGCCGGTGGCCGGGCAGTGGTCCCGGTCGCTGAGTCGTATAAATCACGTGCAGAGGTGTCAGATGACGCATCTGTTGATGAGTCGGTGCCAGGGGGAGGAGGCGATTGAGTTCTTGATTGACTCAATGAGGGAATCAAGGAGTCCGGTGCTGGAGGAGGCGGTACGGGGGCAGCGTCCTTGCTCAAATCTGGTGCTGCGTCTGCAGATGGTCCTACGGCATTTGGTTGTGCAGGGTCTGGATGCAGATCCTCCGGTTGCTCGGAGCGGTCGGTAGACGTGGGAGCCGCGGCTGGCGCTTGCTGACGCTCGGATGACGCTGACGCTGACGCGGGCGGGGCCAGAGCGGAGGGGGTCGGAGCAGAGCCACGAATGCGAGTGGAACGCGGCTGGCGCTGAAGCCCGTCTGAATTGATGCCGGGCACCGACAACGCATCGGTTGCAAAAGCAGGCAAGGGTTCGATGGGCGCCGTCTGGTCAGCGGTGGTGATCTGGCCCGGGGATGCTACGGGCGCGAGGGGATCTTCGTGGGTTTGCGTCGGCGTCGGGCGCGGAGCTGAAGGGTGTGCGGGGGTTGGTGCGGATGGCTGCGCTTGTGGTGGGGGACCCGGACGACGCATTGAGCGGGTTCGTCCGGTCAGAGTACGGCCGTCCTCGGTCACCGTGATCGCAGCGAGGACGTCGCTGGGCGGTTCCAATGGCAGTACGTCGTTGTCGGCTGGTTTGTCGCCCCGACTGGGTGGCACCTGGTCGTCGGGCTTTCGAACCGTTCGTGCAGGCGTGACTCCTCGAGGTGGAAGGGGGACAGGCCCTTCGCTCACCTGACGGCGAGGGGGACGCGACGTCGACGGGCGGGGGAGAGGCCTCGCCGGCATCGGGTGGGACGGGCGGGACACAGCCGCGGCGGTGTTGGTGGCAGGGGGGCGAGATGCGGCGGCTGACGAAGGCGCCGGAGCGACGCTGTTCGATCTTGTCGATGCAGCGTCATCCAGCACAAACGGGTCGTCGTCGCTCGTAGAAACCGACCCCTTCGGTGGAATGGTGGGTCCGGTGATCGGTGCGTCACCGTCGAACACCCCGCCCGTGGGTGCGTTGTCAACGGGTTTGCCGACGCGGCGAGCGGGGGAGACCCGTATGGCTATTCGCCCTGCGGGTGCGAGACCTTTTGCGTGACGCAGGGATGGAGCGACGACTTGAACGGGCTGTCGAGTGACGACGAAATCGCCGGCGGGTCGCAACAGCGTGCGGTGGGGTCGCTGCACGCCGGTCCTCATGGTCATGGCGAGGTAGTCAGCCCGCACCGGCCCGCGCCAATCGTGAACTGATGAGCCTGATGTCTCAGCCATGCTCTGCTCCTCCCGCCGTACGTGCGAGTCGCTGCGACTGCTCAAGCAGGCGGCCTCGGATCTGGTGAGGTAGGTCGAGGAGTGTGTCGAGCGGCCAGTGCAGGTAGAAGGCCAAGGCGCCTACCTCCTCCCACAGCAGGTCAGCCTCGGCCGTCGTCATTCCCCCGGGCCATCACCTGCCATGTCGACAGCGAAGTCGAAGGAGCAGGAGGGGCAGGTCACTTCGATGAGGGTGTGCCCTTCGGAGTTGATTTGACGGTAGAGGTCCTGAAGGAACGCCAGATCCGTTGCCCACAGGCCTCCCATGACTTGGTCATCGATGGCCGGGACATCGCCGAGTTTGCTGACAACGCGCGCGAGAAGAACGAGACTCAAGAATGCTTCGTTCTCGCGCACCTTGGGATCGAGCAGGGGAATCAACTCGTCTCTCGCCGTTGCCAACCGCATCGTCCCCTCACGGTGCACACGACCGTCGGCGTCAACGTATCCGCGGGGAAGGACGAAATCGAAGGTGGTCTGAAATACGTCTTGTGCCGAAGACATAAATCCCTCCGATCTACGATGTCGTCATATCGACAAAGCTCAGGTTGATCGTCATTTGGATCGCGCTTGCCTCTCCTGCGGAAAGGGAGCCGTAGTCGATGCCGGAAACGAGAACGTCGGTGAACTCCATCGTGAGTACCGTTGAACCCGTGGTGTCCTTGTACAAGAGCTTCGCTGTTTTGCGAGCACTAGCTTGATCCCCACCGATACCCTGCATGATCCATCCGGTGACAGCCTTGTCGCCGGTGTTCAGCACGGAAATGGACATCTCACCGGATTGGTTTTGTCCGTACATTTTTTGGTTGACGTACTTGCCGTCGGGTGTCATCGACTTCGTCTCAATGACCGGCGCGTTCTTGCTGATGCTGTTGACCGCCACCACATTCGGGATCGTTGTTCCGTCCACAGAGAACTCAAACGAGAATGCGGTTAAGGCGTCGCCTCCTGATAGTGCCATGACTTATATCTCCAATGCTGGTGTTGTTTCTAGTCGCTGATTGAGGCGCCGCCCGAGAACTGGGCGAGGCGGAAGATGACGAACTCTGCGGGCTTCACGGGTGCAACCCCGATCTCGACGATGACCATGCCTGCATCGATGCTCTCGGCGGTGTTGTTCTCCCCGTCGCACTTGACGAAGAACGCCTGGCCAGCCTTCTCTCCGAAGAGTGCACCGCTGCGCCATTCGTTCACCAAGAAGGCGCTGATGGTGCGGCGAATGCGGCCCCACAAGCGCTCGTCGTTGGGCTCGAAAACACACCACTGCGTTCCCTGGAGAATGGACTCCTCAAGGTAGTTGAAATAGCGACGGACATTCACGTAACGCCACTCTGCATCACTGGACAGTGTGCGACCGCCCCAGACGCGAATTCCTCGGCCGGGGAACGACTTGATGGAGTTCACGCCCATCGGGTTGAGCATGTCCATCTCGCCGCGGGTGACCGCGAGTTCCAGTCCGGTTGCACCTTGGATGACCTCGTTGGCCGGGGCCTTGAAGACGCCGCGAGTGTCGTCGTTGCGGCTCCACAGACCTGAGAGATGTCCGCTCGGCGGGAAGTAGACGTCGTGGCCGACTGTCGGATCGAACGTCTGGATCCACGGCCAGTAGAGCACCGCGAACTTAGAATCGAAATTGGTGGTCGTCTCGCGCCATTCCGATGCTTGCTGGGCGTTGAGTCCTGCGGGGGTGTCCAGGATGGCCATCCGGTTACCCATGAGTTCGCAGTGGGAGACCATCGCGGTCTGGACCGCAACAACCCCCTCGGTGTCGATTAGGCCCTGCCGGTGAGCCGACATCAGATCCGGCGCGACGATCATGGTGATCTCTTCGATGGCCTCGAATGAAGCGAACCCGGTCCTCTTGGCAGGATCACCGACCACCGACTCGGTGGCCACAGTGGGCACGGCGACGTCGGATGGGATGGACAAGCTCACCGCTCCGGTGGCGAGCCCGTCTTTCAGGACGTCGGCCGCGACATCGAGCCCCTCGATGGTGACCAAGCGTGAACGAGTGTTGACAGCGGTGGCGATGTTGCTTGAGCCAGCGCCGGTGGTAACCGAGTGGTACGTCTCACTCGGACCGTCCTGCGTGGAGATCGTGACGTCGAACTTTCCCGAGTCGGGATCCGCATCGGCCGCGGGCTCCACGTCGACGGAGATATCTCCGACGTTGGCGTCGAGTGCGCGAACGGTGAAGGCGGGAACGGCGTCCTTCCCCGATCCGGCGCTCAGGGCCGCTACTGGCAGTCCAGGTGAGGGGGCGTTGCCATCTACGGCGAGGGGAAGTCGCACGATGTAGGCGCGGCCGCCGCCGTTATTGAAGAAGCCGTACACCGACTTGCCCAGGGCGAACTCTTCGGCCATATCCCCAAAGGTGTCGACGAACTGCTGCCAATTGGTGACCAGGGTCGGCTCATTAGTGGGGCCCGTTGTGGCGAAGCCGACAAAACCGGCGATCGCGGTGCCAACACCCTCGATCGGACGAGTGGCGGCCGGAACTTCTTCGACATAGACCCCGGGAGACAGGTAACTAGGCATTCAAAACTCCTCGTACTGGAAGTAACTTGTGGATGCACTATGGAGCACACAGGCCCCCCGCGTCCCGAATTTCACAGGATTGTTCACGAACATTCACACACCCCACGCGTTCCGGGGCTACAGTCGCCGCATGCCAGGCCCGGTCGCCACCCTCGGAACCCCGATGTTCTGCGACATGGGCTTCGCCCCGTCGGCGCTGCTCGTTGAGCCGCTGGGAGTCTTCGCCAACGACCTCCCCGTGGCGACCATGATGGACTTCGCCCCCATGGTCAATATCCCGACCTTCGGGCTATGCCGCTCGCCGGCCAACCCCGACGTCATCGCGCTCACCGCGGCAGCGCTGGGTGTTCCCACTCCAGCCCCCTGCATCCCGGTCGTGGTGACCCCGTGGATCTCGCCCAGCAACGTCCTGATCGACGGGATGCCGGTGCTGACCGAAGGTGCCGCCTGCGAGTGTCTATGGGCCGGAACGATTGAGCTCACCGGTCCGTCACCGGCGTTGAATGTGGAAGCGGAATAGCGGATCCGCTGCGACCACGGTTGTCCACGGGGTAACTTTGACCCGTGTTCGTACTGTTCTTACTGTGGTCCGTGGTGATTGCCCTGGTCGTTCTTCGCAATAAGTGGGCAGCGCCGTCCGCCCTCGCGTCCTTGGGGATTACGAGCATTTTCGTGGCGTTTGCGTGACTGGCCGCTCCATGTCCGATTACTCGGCGTCCATTGGTGGGTGTGGGCGATGAACCTGAATTCGACCCTTGGAGCGGCCTACAGCCTCAAGGGTGCGCTCCCGCAGGGAACGAAGGAGCCCAAGCCTCCCAAGGCCCCGACGATGCCCAAGAAGCCGGGGATGCCGGAGTTTCCCGAAGGCGACTCCGGGCACCCGGACGGCTCATCCATCCAATCCGGCCCCGATAACGAGCCCACACCCGCGGTTGGGAGCGCGCGTTGGATGAACATCGCGGCCATCGGTGTCGTCATCGGGGCGATCACCGTGGCCATTACGCAGCAGTACGGCTACGGCATGGCCCCCAGCGCGTTGGGAGTCGTCGAGCGGTCGGCCCTGATCGGTGCGGCCATCGCCCCGATGCTGAATCTCCTGCGCGGAATGCGACCGAACCACTACGCCATCGCGATTCTCGCGGCGGTCGTGGGTTGCGCCGCGAGCGGACGGCAGATATTGGACCACGCGACCGGTGATCTCACGTTGGACCCGAACGAGGTCGTCTTCGGTCGCCCCATGTACGAGTGGGCCTTCGCCATCTTCTTGGTCGCCGTGGTGGCCTGCGCGTCCATGCTGCTGTGGACATCATCGTGGCGGGCAGTGGACAGGGGCCTGTTCCATCACCGTGGTGCCGCACGGGCCTTCGCCTTCTCCACGATCGTGTGGCTGTCGGCTTACGTGATTCTCAGCCTCGTTCAGGTGATTGCCAATTGCGGGGTCACCATGTGTCCGGCCGATCCGTCGAGCACCGGCGCGCAATCATTCGAATTCACCTTCTCGGTTTCCGGCTCCGATGGCGTGGAGGCGTCCATCTCCATTCCCGGGTTCGTGACCGTCATGCTGGGTATCGGACTCATATCGTTCATCGTGGGCGTGATTGTCAATGCGCGCATTGATGGCGGAGCGCGTCACACCCCGAAACAAGCAGTAGCGCACAGCGTCGGATAGGTCATGCACTCACACGCGAATGACGCTGAAGATCAGCTAGCGCGCGTGCAGCGGACGTCTGGGGATGCAGCGTCTGTGCGGCGACCCGCCACCGGAACTCACGACGAAGTACCCACCAGCAGACCTGACACGGGGCTCGGTCACTCACCCCGGCCCGATGGCCAAGGGGCTCCCGCCACGCACTCCGCCCACGATGAATCCGTCGTACGCGGACTTATGTTCTCATCGATGAACTCTCGCGCCGCAAAGCTCGATGACGCATCGGAAGCAGAGAGGTTCGCAAAAAACCCGCACCGCCAACTCGAATCGGATGTGTCGCGAGAACTCCAGACCGGAGTTCCGGGAACTTTCGGGGTGCGGCACCTGCGGCCCGGCGAAACATTGCATGCTCGATCCGATCCGGATCGGGACAATGCCGGCCACTACTCCTCGCCCGAGGCACTCGGCAGGGAAGAAGCCGTTCAGGGACACGCACTGGCCTGGACCAACGTAGATCGGTCCGCGCAGCATTCCCGTGCACACACCTACGGGGTCACTGATCAAGGGGGCGGCCCCATCTTGATGTCCAAGGCGGCGGCCCAGGATCACAAGACGCACCAGATCGATGGCACAGCCGAGCATCTCTCTGGTGGGCGAGAGCAGTACATGCACCCGCAGGGGTTGTACGGGTCCGTGGATGAGCAGGATGCCAAAGGGCTCGTGAAAAAAGGAGACGAGCTCGACGCCGACGTTGAGAAGCGGGACGGAACCTGGCGAAAGAGGTAGACCTAGCGCAGCGGATTCCACGCTGACGGCTGGTCACGCGTGCTGTTTAGCCGATCGACTGGAGCTCGATACCGGCGTCATCGTCTTCTTTGGTGGAAGTGCGGGCGGCCCCAGGCTTGCGAAGCCACGACATCGCCGACTTCCATCCGCGCTTCATCGCGCCGCCGGCTCGCGAGAGACCGGAGCCCACCGTGGACGCCACGTTCGAGGCAGTCGAGCGAGCCGATGAAATACCCGTTGATGCCAACTTCTTCCCGTCCTTGAAGGCCTTGGCCGAGTGTCCCTTGATGTTGCTCCAGGCCCCTTTGCCGGCACCGGAAAGCCCGGCACCGAATCCCTTCAGCGCCCCCAGCACGCCGCCAGCCGCGTAGGTGTGTCCCTTCTCGGCGGCTGCTTCGCGCGCCTCTGACCAGGACTCGCCCTTCTTGGCGTAGTCGATACTGGGAAGGCCGGCTTCTGCATCGTTGAATCCGTTGGCTTGCGCTCGGGGGTGGAGGCCGCGCTCCCCGATTTCCGGCGCCCGTGACGTGCCACCGTCCGCGCCGGTGTATGTGCGGAGCGCGTCCACGTTGTCCTGATTCTTCGCAGCCGATTCGATGCCGGTGAGCTTGCCGAACATCGAACCGACGCCAGAAACGACGGCCCCGGAGGCCTTCAGTGCTGCGTTGGCGATGGTCGACCCGAAGCCGCCCGCTCCGTGCGCATCGGCCGCTGCGCCCGCTGAGCTTGCAGCAACCGTGCGGGCCATGCCCGCCCCCGACTTCGCCAGAGCCTTCGCGTTCTCGCCCTTAAGAAGTGCTTCCTTGCCATTGGCACCGCCCAGGGTTGCTCCGAGGCCTTGCAGCCCGCGATGGAACATGGCCGCCTTTTGCATGGTGCGCCCGCCGGTGGCCTCCTGGGGAAGATCCCCTTCTCCGGTCAGGGTGGTGTTGCCGTCGGCTCCACGTTTCAACGACGCCCCGAGCACGTTGGCGCTCTCGGCCATCGTGCCTTCGTACCCCGCTCGGTGGCCGGTGGATTCCACCGCCTTACCGAGTCCGAGGGCGGCAATGAGTTGACTACTGCGCGCCTGGAGCCGGGCCGGGCCCTTGGTCCCGGCGGCGCGTTGGCTCTTGGCGCGGAACATCGCCATGTGCTCGCTGGCCAGCCGCTCCTTCTCGGCCGGGTCCTCCGCACCGGCGAGTGCCTCTTGAGTTTCGCTGGTCGACGGCGCGCTCTCACCCGACTCCAACTTCTTGTGAGCCTCTGCAACGCGATCCGCGTGCTGAACTCCGGCTTTGCTTTGCCGATACCTGTCCCGTTCGTTGTGCGCAACGTCGGTTGGTTTGGCTCCACTCGCCTCCATCGCCATGCGCCCCGCTGCTGTCGCGGCGATCGACGCGTGGGTGCCCATCGTCGAGACTGACGGTCCCGCGTAGCCCATTTGGCCGGCCGCGTTATTCACCGCCATGCCCGACGCACCCATCGGTCCGGCGTTGAGTGCCTTGTCGCCTGTTTGCCCGAGTTGGGCAAGGCGCCGGCCCATCGAACCGATGGCCGAGGACATCGACCATCCTTTGGACGACCCGGCAGACGACGTGTCTGGTCGTGATGTAGCGGGCGACGGTGCGTCCAGTGACGTGCTCGGTCGGCCTCCCATCCCAGCGTCATTTGTCGGGGCTTGAGTGGAGGCTGTGCGCTCCCGCGCGTCGGAGTCGACGGCGAACGCGTGTGCCATGTGGGCCCTCTCAGTTGGTGCTCAAGACCCTAGCGGCGAATCCTTCGTCGCGAGGTGAGATGCGGAAAACCGACGATCGACTGAGTCGAGGCAGCGGGTGAGCGTTACGGAGGACTTAGTCGGTGTCGGTGGAGCCTTCCGTCCACCTATTGCGCCGATGTGACCCATCGCAGAAAGGCTTGTCTTGGCTGGACCCGCACCGACACAGGTAGACGGTCGATGCTTCCTTGATGATATTTCCGTCGGGGTCCTGAACGACGACTCCGCCGGCAACTTGATTGGGGCCATTCTTCAGGGGCGTGATGACTACGCGCTCGACGCTCATGGTGAAGTGTCTCACTACCGTGGTGCTAGCGCTTGTTAGAGCAAACCGTCTTTGGTCAGTTTCGTGAACGCCCAGTAGCCGGGGACGGTGGGTGCCCAGAAAGTGATCAGTCTGTAGAGCAGAACAGCGGAGACGGCGGTGCCGGCGTCTAGTCCTGCAGCCGTGAGACCAGCCGCGAGCGCAGCCTCCACAGCGCCGAGACCACCGGGGGTGGGAGCGGCTTGCCCGATCGTGGCACCGGCGAGGTAGACGACCGCCACGAGCGCGATGTTGAGTGATCCGTCGAACGCGGCGATGCAGGCGAACAAGACCGCGATGTAGGCAAGATTCAGCAGCAGAATTCCCCCAATTCCCTCAAGAAGTTTGAGGGGGCGTTGAGCGACGGTCACCAGTCGCGGGATCACCTCGGCAATCAGAGGGCGAATCCTGCGGGTGATCTCTTTGCGGACCCGAGGAACAGCCAGCAGTCCCAGAGCGAGAACGGCGAGACTGGAGACGATGATCACGGCGGCCCGAGGCGGGTCGAACGTGAAGTCGGTGGCGGTGCCCGCCGCAACACCGAAGCCCAGGAGAAGAAGTATGTGCATGACGAAAG
>ERZ802830.1718-NODE-1718-length-20621-cov-9.1394_pt1 | contig 20621 bp, 43 predicted proteins | sample MGYA00345654_ERZ802830 | MGnify/ENA primary metagenome ERZ802830 (study PRJEB30503, sample SAMEA104212375) | marine metagenome | biome: Westerlies Biome; feature: [SRF] surface water layer (ENVO:00010504) within the epipelagic zone...; material: water...
GGGAACGGACACTAATGGTTGAAATTGTTTTTGCTCTTTTACTTTTGCAAGACCATAAAATTATAGAACACCGCTATCATGAGTCGCTGTCAAAATGTCTTAAGGCTAAGCGTTTTGCTATGAAGGATAGAAGTTCGACAGATAGAGTTGTATTCAAATGTATACAATCAAGAGCAAACATAGAGGTATACATGGGTGAGAAGAAAATTACATCTTTAATTTTAGATTGATGAAAAAGCCAAACAAAAAAAGAAATCCTGTTGCTAGACAATTAAGGAATTACAAAAAACAAGTTATTAAAAGTAAAAAAATTTATGATCGCAAAAAAAATAATGGTTTACTTGGATAAACTTTTTCTAAAGTTTTTTAGCCATGTAGATAATGTATGTGAAGATATAGCTAATTTAGTTATTAAAAAGCCAAAAAATAATAAAAAGAAAAAATGTAAATCTTGCCATTGTAATTGTCATTGTTCTATTGACTTACATAATCATTGGTACGATGACGATATTTGTGTTTGTGAGGGTTGTCAATGCTAGGAGAAGATTATGAAAGTATTAGAAAAAATAGTTATAACAATAGAATGTTTTTGCAGAAAAATTTACTCAAAGGTTTGGTATTACAGAATTACATTAACAACAAATTTAAAAAGGAAAACTAATGTACGAAGAATTAAAAAACGAAGTTAAAGAGTGTGAGGGTTATGTCAATAAAATATACAAGTGTTCAGAGGGTTTTGACACTATATTTTATGGCCATAAAGTATTACCTGAAGATAACTATGAACATGGTGTTGAGTACCCAAAAGAAATGGGTGAAGAAGTTTTTGATAAAGATTTCCAAAGAACAGTAGAAGCTGCCGAAAGACTTATAGAAAATAGACCAATTAATCATGTAGCAAAAGAAGTTATTATAAACATGGTGTACCAAATTGGTGAGGGTGGCGTATCAAAATTTAAAAATATGTGGAAAGCTTTAGACAGCGAAGATTATGGTGAAGCTAGTTTCCAAATGCTTGACAGCTTATGGGCAAAACAAACACCAGCAAGAGCTGGTAAGTTAGCTGGTAAAATGCGATCTGCAAAATTATAGGAGGTTACTATGTGGTTAGGAATAGCGGCTAAATTAGTTCCAGGTATATTAAAAACTGGAATGTCTATTGCAGCAAACAGAAGAAAAACAAAAGAATTAGAATCTGTAGCTGAAATGAAGTTAGCAGAAAAGATGGCTAATGGTGAAGTAGAATTTAAAAGAGCAGTCATTGATTCTCATAAAGGGGATTGGAAAGACGAATTTTGTCTTATACTAATCAGTATCCCTTTATTACTTTTAGCTTGGTCTGTTTTTAGTGATGATCCAAACATACAAGCAAAGATAGATATATTTTTTAATAAGTTTGCAAATCTACCTATGTTCTACCAAGCTTTAGTTGTGGGATCTTTCAGTACGATACTAGGTATTAAGGGTGTTTCTACTTTTAAGAAAAAGTAATGTCAGACAACACAGATCTAATAAACGAATATAAAGAACAAGTTCGTATCCTAAAGCAAGAAGTAGCTGAGCTACAAGATGCTGGTAAGTCAAAGGATAGTGCTAATAAAAGATGCTTACAAAAGCTAGAGCATAGCCAATTAGATTTAGAACAATCTAATAAAAAAGTTACAGATCTTGAAGATCAAATAAAAAAATTAAACAAGAAAGATAATTAATGAATTATGTACTTTATTTAATATTGTGTTCAGGTGTTACCAATTCTTGCCTAGAACCTTATAAATACCCAGATTTATTTGTTGATAGTTATTCTTGTATGGTAGGTGGCAACAATCAATCCATAATTAAATTAGAGGATATTGGCCAAGATAAAGTAAATCAAAATAAATTTTACATAAAATTTCTTTGTACCGAAGAACCTAAAGTAGAGCTAGATACATAATGGCAGAATATCAGGGGAGAAAAGTTACACTTAATAAACCATTTAGATTGCCTAGTGGCAGTTCTAAAAAGAGTGGTGTTTATGTACGCAACAATTCAACTGGCAAAGTAAATAAAGTTACTTTTGGTGATCCTAATATGAAGATCCGAAAGAACAATCCTAAAGCTAGAAAGAGTTACTTGGCTAGATCTGGTGGTATTAAAACCAAAGGCCAAAAGACTTTATCCGCAAATTACTGGTCTAGAAAAGCTTGGATGTAAATGGCAAAAAAACTTTGGAAAAAAATTAATATAGTTACAGATGTTGGTAATTGTAGGTACTGCAAAAAGAATATTGTTAATACAGATTCATTTGTAAGTTTTTATAAAAGTGGTCATGCACACTATGACTGCATGAAAAAAGACGATGAATTAAGACAAGAAGTTTTAAACACAATAGATAAACAAATAAATCAATTAAAGGAGCAACATGGCTAAAAGAGGATTATACGCAAACATCCATGCAAAGCGTAAAAGAATTAAAGGTGGTAGTGGTGAAAGAATGAGAAAAGTGGGATCTAAAGGATCTCCATCTGCTGCTAACTTTAGAGCTGCTGCTAAAACAGCAAAGAAACCAAAAAAGAAAAAGAGGTAAATAATGGTAAGTGCATTTTTAAAAGATAATTTTAAATCTCTAAATGATGAAGAAAAAAAGAAAGCTATGGCTAAAGCTGCTGCTGAACAAGCAGCAAACACAATGAGAAAAAGTTTGACAGGCAAAGCTGCTGGTGAATTAGAAGTGGCTTTTATCGAAGATGCTATTGGTAGCGATGTAGCAAAAATTAAAAAATTATTAGAAGAAGAAGATAAATAACCGAATAGGTTGAACTACTTGTTTAGCAAGTTCATTGTCCTAGCTTTTGCTAGAGGGATAGGGTGGGTATAGAATCAGTTGGTAGCGGTATAGACACTTTGAAAAAAGTTATACTTATGTTATAAGAAATAGAATCTATAATGTAGGTTGTAATGATAAACTATACTTTAACTATACCGACAAACAAAAAAGTTAGTAAAAACAATAGTAATGTTGTTGGATCAGTTGATTACAAATCAATTGCTCTACCAACTAAGCTACAGGGGCATTTAAAAAAAAGTTATATATATAGCCGAATTGAATCGCAAGGTTCTTTTCGGCATTTTTTTTATGCCCAAAATATAGGAAAAATACTTAAAAGCTATACCGAATCTATACCTAAGTTCCCTATACTTTTTTTATACCAATTAAAAAAGGTAGTAATTACTGGCTTAAAAACAGCAACTTATTCTATTGTAATACTGTTAGCGGTATATTATAACAAAGGTATAACTTATATTAATTAGGTTACTAACAATAGGAGAAAGAAAAATGCAAAATAGAGAAAATATGACTAAAGCTGATTGGGATAAAGAAACTAAAAAATTTTCCAATCTATCAAGTAAAGCCATAGATGATAAAGAAGAAAGTTTTGACAGATGTGATACTGATGGTTTTTTAAGTCAACAAGTTCTTGCTGATATATCTAAGCTAGAAAGTGCAAGAGCTAATTTATGTAAAAAACAAGGTAAGCATTATTTTCTAGGTTTGTTTGATGGTCAAAGAAGATTGAAAGCTAAAATAATTTTAGTTGATAGTTTTAACCCTATGGCTAATGGAAAAAATCCAGTTTGGCTTTTAGAAGATTCTGAAGCAGAAAAATATGGAAGAAGATTTATGCCATATAATAATGCTAAAGGTACAAGCAGAGTTTTAAATTCTTTAGGTTTAAAAGAATCTACAGTTGTTGCTGATGCTTGGGCTACTAGCAAATATGTCGGTTGGACTCATTATGTTCACTATTACAGAGTTAATAATGAGTGGGGAGAAAAAGATCAATTAATTAAGGAGAAAGCATAATGAAAAAAATAATAATGTATATATTAGGCATAGTATTTACAGTATCTGTATTTGTTACTTTATCTATGTTTGCACTTCATCAATTAGCAGTAGGAGGTGTGTAATGGAACTAAACCTTAGACCTACTAAAAAAAATGGTAAGAGAATATTTAGGTACGCTTACTTTGGCCTAGATGGTAAAGTTAAATACATATCTCATAAAAGCAAAAGTGCTTTAGAGGGATTGGCAAGACAAAAAGTACAAGAACTTGGTATTGTTAAAACTTCATCTAGCCAAATATTCTTGCAAGAAGCTTGGCAGCAACTGCACCAAAACCTTACTAAAAGAAAGCTAGACTATCTTAATGGCAGACAAGTTAAGAAAATATCTGATAGTACCATTAAGGATTACACTAGCTTTTACATTAACCACATTATTAAAGAAATTGGTAATGTAGATCTTCGTTTATTAGATAGCAAAACACTTAATAAATTTGTTAGTTATTTAATTAATAATGATAAGATTGATAATGGCACTAAGCGTAAAATATACAATGTGCTTAGTCTTATTATCCAACACCAAGTAAATCCACCACAAGAAAAGTTAAATAAAAATATTTGTAAAGACAAAGACTTTATGGTGGATGTGCAAGTTGCTAAAAGGGAAAAATCACAATTAATAGACTTTAACAAATGGTCATTAGAATTTGTTGGTAAATTAATTAACGATATTGAAAGACCTATGGTCAAATTAATATGTAATATCCTTTTAGAAACTGCTGCTAGACCTAGTGAGATAAGAGCTTTAGATAGAAATAGTTTATTGTTTCAGCAAAATATACCTATGATATTAATAAACAAAGCTGTCAAAAGAGGTAAGGTAATTGGCAATACTAAGACCGAAAATGGTATTAGATCACTTACAATTTCTACTAAATTAAAAGATCAAATAGTAGAATATGTAAATTCTTTACCTATTGACCAAGACCAACTGTTTCTTAATAGCAAAGGCAAATATATATGCGTAGAACAAATTATAAGCCACATAGACAGCACTTGTGCCAAGAATAGGGTACAACTACCCATAGCTAGAAAGTCGTACTTCTTTAGGCATTATATGGCTACCTACTGGGCATATACTAAAAAGCATAAGGAAAATGCCATAGAACTTGCTAGGGATTTAGGGGATCAAGATATTAACTTTGTCTATGAAACCTATATCAAAAGGTACAAAGGTTCTGGCAACACACCAGAAAATTTAGAATATCAAAACAAACATTTTAATTAGTTATTTATACCAATACTTATCGTAGTTCTCTTTATCAAAGGGAACTACCTCCCATGTATCTTTTCTTTTTAAACTTCTCTTAGCATAATCAGCAGCTTCTTTCTCAGTTTTAAATATCTCATTGGTATAGGAAGTAAGCTTATCTTTAGTTTTAAAAATTATAAAATACATAAAAAAAGGGGTAATGCTTATTAGGCACTACCCCTTACACACAACAAATAAAAGATAAGGATTAAGTATAAAAAAATCCCTATCAGTTTCACATTAATTATAATCGCTTTTTAAATTAACTTCATTGTTATCATTAGAGGGAACTAAAGATTTGAAGTTATTACTAGGTGGATTATGTTGACCTAATAATTCTGTTGCATCACTTGTAAAATATTCAAGTGGTTTATTAAAAAAATTACTTATCTGTAATAGCCGAATACTGCTTAGACCATTAGTACCTTTTTCGTATTTTTGTATTTGTTGAAAAGTTACACCTATTGCTTTTGATAATTCAATTTGTGTGCATGGCTTTTGTTTTTTAATTGTATGACCAGAGGTAATAAATGGAACTTCTGGTACTGTAATATATATAACTCTATTAGATCTAGCTTCTTTAATTTTTTTACCAATTGCTTTATTTATTTTAATATCCTGTTCAGTTCTTGTGTTTGATTTATATGGTCTTACTGTCATTCTTTCTCCTTAATTTTTGCAGACTCCTAGCCTATAGTTTTTTACAACTTTAAAGTTTATTAGTTAGCCATGAATGAATTTTGCATCTTCATTCTCTACACCAACTATTTGCCTATAAGTTTTGTCATACTTCTTTTTTGCATTTAAAGTATGAACACATTGACGACCTTTATTTTTTACTGGTCGCATAATCTCATCATGCAGTTTTTGAAGTTTGGCATATCTTCTTATTAAGCTATTACTTAAAGCCATCCTTTACAGACTCCTTGTCATTGTTTAGTTTAATCCTAGTTTTTTCTAGCTTAATATTTTGGATTAATATTTTGCTATTATCACTAGGGGTATTTGATTTTGCAGCTATTTCTGCATTGTCAAATTCTTCTTCAACTTTAAAAGTTGCTTCATAAAAACTTTCTTTTGTTACTTTCATTTTCTAAAGTCCATTGTTGAATAATTTTTATTTACTTTAAGATAAGGAATTTTTTCTAATTGCTTTTGTGATAGTTCTATATTTCTGTGTGATTGATTGTTCTTGTCTATTAATTTTAATTTATAAAGTTCTGCAATAATTGCACCAGCTCTTGCAGCAGAAAACTTAAACTTGCTACCTATTTCTTTATAGGTTGGTGAGTAGTCGTAGTGATCTATAAAAGTTTTTATATAATTTAATACATCTAATTTAACTCTGCTTAGAAATATGTGGCCATTTGTTTGACCATTACCATTACCATTTTTCATTTTTTTTCTTTGTCCTTAAATAAATTCGTTACATTTGCTGGTGTATCTTGAAGATCTGCTCCATCTGCTTTAAAAGTTTTTAAATAATTTTCTAATTTGCCCAAGTACCATTTGGCTTTTTTTACATCCATAATAGCTTTGTCTAATGTTTGACCTCCCTTTGCACCAAACCTACATAAATGTTTTAAAGCAGCACCCCTCAAATACCCAATATTTTCTTCTGGAGTCATTTGACTCATTATGGCATCAGCAGTCTGTATTGGTTTCTTGTAATGAGAGGGGTTATCGCTTTCCATTTAATCTTTCTTTATTGGATCTTGTAATTTAATATTAATGTCTGGTTGACCATCTTTTGTTTTCTCAACATTTAGCCAAGCCGAAGCATTTTTTTTCACACCATTAATAGTTACATTTCCAGTATAGTGTGGATATGATTTACCAGGTTCATCATTTGGTTTAGATTCTCTTTTCCATAATGCACCTGAATTATCGTAATTATTATCTGCCATTTGTTCCTTTGTTTTGTATTTGTGTTTTTAGTTTGTTGTATGCTGTATCAACTCTTAGCTGTTCAATTGGATCTTTAGCTATATTTATTAAATCAGATTTAAATTCTTCTCTAATAGGAGTTAAATTTTTTTCAAAATAAAGTTGTGATTTTGAATGCTGTGCAGTCGTTACCATTTGTGCAATCCAATCATTGGCAGCTTGTCTTAAAGATTTTGTGCCATTAGTTGTTGGTTGTGCAGTAGGTTTAGGTTTATTTAAAAACTGAGTCATTTCTTCTGCTGTTGCTAGTTCATCACCAAAGAACCCAAGAAATGATAATGCTCTACCACAGCTCACAGTCGATTGCTTTTCAAATTCTTTATCTTTACTTTGTGTTTGCTTTGATAGACCAGTTGAAACTAATTTATCGTCTAAATATATTTCTGTTTTAAATTTATGTATGTTGTCAGGCAGATCGTAACTGTCAGTAATAATTCTAATTCTTTCACCAAAATATTCTCTAACAAATTTCAGCCTATAAGGTACTGTTAAGTATTTACCTTTACCACCTAAGTTAGCATAGTCGCTATCTTCAATGCCATCTCTAAATTGTTTGATAGCATCTATTAAAGATTTAATTTTCATAAATCACCATCTCCTCTCATTTTCTCTAATGGGTTATTTATTTTTTCCATAAGTTCCTCTATTTTTTTATCTTTCTGTGATATTTGCTGTTGTAATTCTCCATTTAATTTTTGATGTTGTTTATTAATAGTTTCTAAATCTCTAACTCTTTCTCTTAGTGGTTTAACAATTCCAGTAGCTGTAGTTTTATTCATAATAACTTCTGAACCTTTTGATTATGTCTGGATCTATACCTTTCCACCAAAACCCATCCTTTCTTATTTCACTTAGATCTGGTTTGCATAACATTGCTAAAACTTTTGCATCACCATTGGCCAACTCTAATTTTGTTTCCCAACATTTTTGGTAAAGAACTAATTCCTCATAATAATATTGTAAGCTTTCAGTTCTAAGTTCTACACAGTTCTCAGGTGTAAAAATAACTCTATCGTCATTACTAGCATAAGTTAAAAAAGGTTTATGTTTTGGTAATAGTTTTGAGTACAGAGCTATTTGTAAGCAATCTGAATGGTATGGAACTCTTGGACATTTTTTTTTGCTATAACTAAAACCATTTTTTGTTTTAGTTAATGTGCCAAATACATTTTTAATATCACCAAAATTCGTACTGCCAACTAAATCTACATAAGATAAAAAATAAGTTTTTATACCATCTGCCCAATGTGTATATTCTAATTCAGCTTTCCAATCTTGTTTAGGTATTTCATCAATATTATCTAAATGGTTTTGTACTAATGGTTCTAAATTTTCTATAATGTAATTAAATTTAATTTTATCTTTTTCATCTATTGGATCATAATTAGTAATCTTATCTTGGATTAATTTAACAGCTTCTCTAAAAGTTTTGTTTTTACATTTAATAGATTGAATGATTTCATGTGCAATAGTACCACCAGTAAATGAACAATTACTAGGTAATTTAGCCTTTTCTTTTGGTGTTAATACTATGTAGTTTCTAAATCTAATGTCGTCAGGGATAGTGTTTTGACTTTTTGAAGTATGAGCCAAGTTAAATTTCTTGTAGCAATCTCCTAATATTTTAGGGTGATTCGTCATATAAGATTCTTATAACTATATTATAAGATATTACAACCCAGTTAGCGATAATATTAATTATCTATTTATTGTTGAAAAATAAAAAAATGCGGAAATAGAAGTAATAGGAGGTAATGTTATGGGTAATTAATAAAGGGGGGAAACCCCCAAGTTTATTATTTTTTACTTTTTTGTTTAAAATCTTTAGTTGAAGCTGGAAAAACACCATCAATTGTACCAGACCAATTAAGCTCTATATCTTTAACAATATCGCCAATTTTATGGCCTGTAAGTACAGATCTATCAATTACATCAAATCTGCCATTATCTTTAGGTTCAACCCAACCTTGATATAATCTTTTAGTTTTTTTTTCTTCCAAAATACTAATTCCTAATGAATTATTATGTATGTACCAATCTTGTTTTTTAACTAATCTTACTTCACCATTACCATATAAATTAGACCAAACTGCAAAATGATTTTTCCATTTAGAGTCACATTTATATTGCCACTTAATCTTGTCTAATTTCCTTATAGTGCCTAAAGAAGTTGTTGCACCAATACAATCAATCCAAACATTTTTACCTAAAAAATAAGTCATTGTTAAATAAGGATCACCATTAACTCTTAATGTATTAAAATAATCAGCTAAATCATTGGATAATTCTAATAATCCAAAGTTATGAGCAGCATTTGGTTTTTTATGTAAAAGCCTAGAAACTTTTACTTTCATGTTAGAAATAATATTTTGTTTTTTACCATATTTAGCTTTAATAAAAGTTGTAATATTACAAGGATCTTTTTTTGTATTATATTTTTTAAATAATTCTTCTAACAAATAATTTTGAAATATTGAGTCGTTCATTGTATCGTATTGATGCAGCATATATATTAACTCCTATCTTGTTAGTCTATAACTATTTATTATTAATATGTTATAGATTAGTTATATTATTAGCATTGTTATTATAAAATACAATTCAGTTAATTTTAAATTTACAACTATTTAAAAATAGCTATTGTAATTAGCGATGAGATTAATAGAAGAAATTCGCTACAGAAATTACAAAGCTAAAGTAGTTAAATTAACTAGGAAACAAGCCGAAAAAGGCAACATGTATGGTTGCTATTACCCAGATACACAGACCATAGCCATACAAGAAAAGCTACCAAAATTTACCTTGCTAGACACTATGTTGCATGAAATTGGCCATTTTATTGCACATAAATCAAAGATTCGTTTGGCAAATTTAGGTGAGGAGGGAATCACTTCATTTATAGGTTCAGAGTTTGCAAAAATTTTTACACAAAACCCACAACTAATAAGTTTTATAAAAAAATGTACTAAACCTTGAAAGCAATATTATTTTTATTTGTAGCTGTAACAACAGCAGATTATGGTTGGGTAAAAATTCCAATTAATAATTTTACAAATTGCGATGAAGCTTTTGAAAGTGTTGCAACTTGGATTGAGAACCCAAAGTACAAACCAGGTAACGATCAAGTTTGGGGTTTTTATATTTATAAGAACAGACCAATAGCAGCTCACTATTGCCAAGACCTAAAAGGAAATTATTTATTATGAAAAAATTAAGAATATTAAGTTTAGGTGCTGGTGTTCAAAGTTCTACTTTAGCATTAATGATTGAAAAAGGTGAAATTGAAAATGTAAGTGCAGCAATTTTTGCAGATGTAAAAGGTGAACCACAAGAAGTTTATGATTGGTTAAATTATTTAAAAAAACAAATTACTAAATTTCCTATTTACATTGTTACTTACAGAAATTTAAAGCAAGATATTTTAGATGCAGCAAAAGGTGAATTTAAAGCTTTTACAGCACCATTTTATACTAAAAATTTAGAAACAGGTAAAAAGGGTATGCTTCGCAGACAATGCACCGCAGATTACAAAATAAAACCTGTTGTAAAAAAAATTAGAGAATTACTTGGACTTAAAAAAGGTGAAAAAAGAAAAGAGGGTACAGAAGTAGAATTACTAATGGGTATTTCAAGAGATGAAGTACAAAGAATGAAAATAAATCCATTAAAATATATTAAAAATATATATCCCTTAGTTGATAAAGATTTTAGAAGATCTCATTGTTTAGATTGGATGGATAAAAACAATTTTCCAACTCCGCCAAGATCTGCTTGTACCTTTTGTCCTTTTCATTCTGCTAAAGAGTGGATTGCAATAAAAAAAAATAAAAAAGAGTGGGATGAAGTTGTTGCATTAGATAAAGCCATAAGAACACAAGAAAGATTTAAAGAAAAAAACAAAGGTTCAGCAACTTTAAAAGATGAAATTTATTTACACAATAGTTGCAAACCAATTGATGAAATAGATTTTGACGAAAAAACAGACCAACTAGATTTATTTACAAATGAATGTGAGGGGATGTGTGGAGTATGATTGATATAAAATTAGATTTATACGATTTGTTTGCAGCATCACAAACTGGTCTAACTAGAGTATTTGAATCGTTAAGACTTAAACAAGATTGGGGTCATAACTACAAAGGTAGTGTCAATGACCAAATAGCAAAATCTATTAGTGGTGCTTGTGCAGAACTAGCAGTATGCAGATATTTAAATACAGCTTTTAACTTTCATGTAAATCATGGTGCAAATCCAGATGTAATGTTTGGTGATGTAAGATGCCAGGTAAGATCGCAACTACCTAAAAAACATAACAGCTTAATTATTAGACCTAAAGGTAGCAAAGCTGGTGAAATGTATATTTTAGTAATTGATAAAAGTCCTACATTTGAAATTAAAGGATTTGTTAATAGCAGCTTTGTTCTAAACACTACAAAATATTTAACAGACTTTGGCATTACTGACAGACCAGAGGTTCATTCAGTACCAATAGATAAACTTACACCAATAAATTTTTTGAAAGATGGAGCATGGAATTAAGTGTACTTGATTTATTTAGTGGCATTGGTGGTTTTAGTCTTGGCTTGGAATCTACTGGTAAATTTAAAACAATTGGTTTTTGTGAAAAAGATAAATTTTGTCAAAAGGTTTTGCAAAAGCATTTTATGAAGCAAATAAATGAATGGAATTAGATATGTATGGTGATCCTGTAAAAGATTGTTGCGTTAAAGATTGCAAAGCAAGTGCAGTTATTATTGAAAAAGGAAAATCGTACTGCCCAGATCATTATGCAGAAAAAGTTTTAAAAATGTCATTAACAGCAGTTGGTAGATTTATTGCAAAAAAGGAAAACACAAATGAATTTGCCTAATAAAAAATACAATATTATTTATGCAGATCCAGCTTGGTCGTACAATGGTAAGTTACCGCAAAGAGCTAAAGTACAACATTATCCAGTTATGCCAATTGAGGATATTTGTGGTCTGCCAGTAAAGGATATTACAGCAGATGATAGCATTTTATTTATGTGGGCAACTTTTCCATTACTGCAAGAGGGTTTAGATGTAGTTAAGTCTTGGGGTTTTGAACTTAAAACTTGTGCTTTTGTGTGGATAAAAACTAATAAAAGAACTGACACAAATCAAGCATCATTTTTCCCAGTAGATTCATTTGATAGTTTTTGGGGAATGGGTGGTTGGACTAGATCTAATGCTGAAATTTGCTTGTTAGGTACTAAGGGCAAACCCAAAAGATTAGATAAAGGCATACATCAAGTAATTTATGAACCAATTAGAGAACATAGTAGAAAGCCAGATTGTATTAGAGATAAAATCGTACAGCTTTGTGGTGATTTGCCTAGATTAGAAATGTTTAGCAGAACTGTAACTCCAGGTTGGGATATTTGGGGTAATCAAACAGATAAATTTAAACCTACGCCAGACCAAAAGGAATTAGTATTATGAGTTGGACATTTGAAAAGGTAGATGTTGAGCTGTTAGATAACCTAAATTTAAATAGCCATGAAAAATTACTATATATTTTAATTAGAAGGTTTCAGAACTGTAAATATGGTGTGAATGTGTCTAATAAATATTTAATGCGTAGAACTGGCATAAAATCAGAGGCTACACTTAGAAAGTATTTAGATAATTTAACATTATTTGGTCTTGTTGCTAGACACCAACCTAAACGAAATAAAGCTAATAACTACACATTTGATAGAAATAAGATGCAAGAAATTATTCGTATGAATAATGGTAAAAGGAAAAGAATTAGCCAAAGCATTAAGCAGAAAATACACAATAAAAAGTTATCACAAGAAATTAACAAGGGCAAAGTTATCACCATTAATCCAAAGGTTCGGTAGTTAATTTTTGTAGGTCATGGGTGTCAATTTTTGTAGGTCTTAAATAGAAAATACTTAATAGAGAATAATATATGGATCAAAAGGAAAAGATTAAAAAAGTAATAACTAATATGGTTAAGAATACTAATTTTTATTACAGAAAAGCTAAACAATCTAGAATTAAGGATAGAAAGACACATGATCAAAACAAAAAAACAAAACAATTACAAAAATCCTTATCCAAAGACAGATTCAACCAATACATAGACAAATTATATAAAAACAATGATAACAGCTAGATTAACTACAGAAGAATTAGATAGATTTTTAAGTATTGCAGCTTTTGTTGATAATAAATTACCAGGCATTAAAAAACCTATTTGTACCACTAATTTTCAAATATTAGATGTTTCACCAGACAAGGATACTTACAAAGATTCGGCTACAGCACCTGACAGACCTAGAATTATTCCTACTTCTAGGCAATTATCTATATATGAGTTTATATTATGCCTTTTAATAGACGCAAAGCCTGAACAAAGGGAACTTATACAATTAAGGAACTTCCCTTACAGAAGCTACAGACAACTTAAAAGATTCTACTTAGACTGGTCACATGAGAAAATAAGATATATGTATTTTAGAGCTTTAGTAGACACTTGCCAAGTAGCAAACAAGAATTTAAAAAAATATTTATAAAAGATTTGACAAGTTATAAGAATACAAGCATGAAGCAAAATACACTTAATAAAAGTGTTTTTTCATAAGACCTCAGAGTCGAATCATAGGGGTAGTATCTTTATCTTTCTTTCTTTCTCTCATATCAATATTACCCCTATACTAAATAATAGAATTATGGCTAACAAAACCAAGTACAACAAAACATTAATTAAAGAAATATTATCAGAATTAGCAGTAGGAAAATCAATTAGATCATGTTTAACACCAATAAACAAAAACAAAGATAGACCTTGTTGGGAAACTTTTAGAAGCTGGATGCGTAAAGAACCAGAACTAAGACAACAATACGAAGATGCTAAAACAGATGGTATTGAATATTTATTATCAGATGCACAAGATTTATTAAATGAAAGCATTGAGAACAGTAAGCATAAAGATAAAACTGATCTTGGCCAAACACATTTAATTAAGTCATTTGTAGATTTAAGTAAGTGGAAAAGTGAACGAATTGCACCTAAATATTATGCAAAAAGGGATGCAACTACACTAAATTTTGATAAAAATACTCCGCTTGTAGTTAAGTGGGATAAATAAAACCATTGATATTGCTAGGATAAATGTAAATTGTTTAGACTGGCGAATGTAACTAGCACAGAAGAACTTATAGGAAAAAAACCTAGATGTTCGCTAAATGTTCTAGAATTATTCTAAACTACAGAGCTAACATAAAATAAATCTATACCAATTTTATACTTACTAATAAAAAATAAATAAAATAAGGGTTAATTAAGCAAAACAATTGATTGTATATCAATTTGTAAATAAAAACCTAGATTTTGGGGGGTTTTTATACGAACCCACACCCCAAAGCAAAATCCGAACTTAAAAAAAAACTTAGGGGAGGTACACACAGTCAAACAAAGGATTTTTAATGTACGATTTCGATGATGGAAAACAGGGATACTCAGCTATTATTTATGTAATGGAATCTAGTAATAGCGTTGTTGTCCATTTTGGAGGATTTACTAATTTAAAAGAATGCACAAGGTTTTCACATCACCTAATGGATGATTTAGGCATTGAAAGCTTAATGATCCCTAGAGGTGTAACAGTACATTAGGGGGGTTTTGTTTTAAAATGGCAAACATTGTCATTCCATACAAGCCAAGAGAATTACAGAATTTTTTGCACAAGAAAATTGATAAGCACCGATTTAATGTTTTAGTGTTACATCGTAGAGCTGGGAAAACTGTAATGTGCATAAACCATATTCTAAAGGCAGCACTTACTAATCCTATGCCCAACCCCAGATATGCTTTCATATCGCCAACATTTAAACAGGGTAAGGCAACAGCTTGGGATTATATAAAACAGTATGCCGAAAAAATACCTGGCACTAAGTTTAACGAAAGTGAACTAAGGTGTGATTTACCAAATGGTGCAAGGATAACTATTTTAGGTGCTGAGAACGATCAATCACTAAGAGGTATATTCTTAGATGGTTGTGTGTTTGACGAAACCCAAAGTATTAAGCCTACTATATTCCCAGAGGTAATAAGACCAGCTTTGGCAGACCGAAAAGGATGGTGTGTATTTATTGGAACACCAAAAGGTAGAAATTATTTTTACGAATTATACGAACAGGCAAAAGAAAACAAAGATTGGTATGCTTGTGTATTTAAAGCAAGTAATACAAAAATTTTAGATCAAGACGAACTAGATGCAGCTAAATCTGTAATGTCTAAAGATCTATTTGACCAAGAGTTTGAGTGTAGCTTTCAAGCAGCTATTACAGGAAGTTATTTTGGTGCAATCATAGAGGGTCTAGCAAAGGATAGTAGAATAACCGATGTGCCTTACGATGATAACCTAGATGTAGAAACTTGGTGGGATTTAGGCCTTAACGATAGTACAGCTATTTGGTTTGTCCAAAGGTTTAAAGGTGAAACAAGATTAATTGACTACTATGAAAATAGTGGTTTTGGTTTAGATCATTATTCAGATATTTTAGATCAAAAAGGTTATGAATATTCTAAACATATATTACCGCATGATGTTAAAGTTAGAGAACTTGGCAACATGGGTAAATCAAGATTAGAAAGTTTATTAGAGCTAGGAATAGCTGGTGAAGTAGCACCAAAACTGTCTATTGAAGATGGAATTGAAGCTGTAAGAAAAGCATTACCTAATTGCTGGTTTGACAAAGAAAAATGCAGAACAGGAATTGAGTATTTAAAAGCCTATCAAAAAAGATGGGATGATAGAAATCAATGCTTTAAAAATAAACCCATGCACAATTACGCATCCCATTGTGCCGATGCTTTTAGGACTGGGATAATTGGACAGGGTGCAGAAGTTTCAGATTGGAAAAAAGAAGTTCCGATTAACACAAATTATATAGTTTAATATGGCAGAAAAAATTACAGACGAAAAATTAAGAGGTATTATTAACTCAGAAATAAATAATGCTATAGGTTTTATGGGTAGCAACTTAACTTCCCAAAGAAAAAAATCTATGGAATATTACATGGGTGAAAAGCTTGGTACTGAAATAGATGGCAGATCCCAAGTTGTAAGTACAGATGTTGCTGATACTATTGAAACAATATTACCTAACTTATTAAGAATTTTTACAGCTAGTGATCAAGTGGTTAAATGTGAGCCAGTTAAAAGTGAAGATGTACCTTTGGCAGACCAAGCAACTAATTATATAAATTATATTTTTAATAAAGATAATCCTGGCTTTACGATTTTATATACTTGGTTCAAAGATGCTCTGTTAGAAAAAAATGGTATTGTAAAAGTTTATTGGGATGACAGCACAAACATCGAACAAGAAACTTACGAAAATTTAAACGATCAAGAATATCAATTATTGCTTGACGATGAAAATGTAGAAATAGTTGAAGAAGAATCTTTTTTAGATGAAAAGATGAAAGCAGCTATGAACCTACTTGCACAACAAGCAGAAGCACAAGGGCAAATGGTAGAAGAAGAACCAGAGCCTATGTTGCATAACTGTATTATAAAAAGAACATCAAAAGGTGGTAAAGTTAAAGTAGAGAATGTTCCACCAGAAGAATTTTTAATACAAAGAACTGCTAAGTCTATTGAAGATTCTACATTTGTAGCTCATAGAGTAATGCGTACAAGATCTGATTTAATAGAAATGGGATTTGATAGAGAAGTTGTAGAAAACTTACCTACATCAAATAATATTTTATTAAACAATGAAAGACTAACAAGACTTAGCGATATAGACCAAACTCCATTAAATGAGGGTAGCGAAGATGCAACCCAAGACATAGAAATTTATGAGTGCTATGTAAAAACAGATTACGATGGTGATGGTGTAGCAGAACTTAGAAAAATTATTGTTGCTGGTGAAAGTGGTTACGAAATTTTAGAGAATATGCCTTGTGATAATATTCCTTTTTGTAGCTTGACACCAATTATTATGCCACACAGATTTTATGGAAGATCTGTTGCTGAATTAGTTGAAGATGTGCAATTAGTCAAATCAACTGTCATGCGTCAGTTATTAGATAACATGTATTTAACTAATAACAACAGAGTTGCAATAATGGATGGTATGGTAAATCTAGATGATTTACTTACATCAAGACCAGGTGGTGTTGTTAGAACTAAACAACCGCCAAGCCAAGTAATGTTGCCAATGCAATCACAAACTATTTCGCAACAAGCTTTTCCATTATTAGAATACTTAGATACAGTTAGAGAAACTAGAACTGGAATTACAAGGTACAATCAAGGCCTAGATGCAGATAGTTTAAATAAAACTGCAACTGGCGTTAATGCAATCATGACTCAATCGCAAATGCGTATGGAATTGATTGCTAGAGTGTTTGCTGAAACTGGAATAAAAGATTTATTTAGAAGAATTTTTGAAATTACTTGTAAATATCAAGATAAGGAAAGAATTGTAGAACTTAATAATCAATTCATACCAGTTAAACCTACAGAGTGGCGTAATAAATTTAATATTTCTATTGTAGTAGGACTAGGAAGTGGTTCTAAAGAACAACAAATAGTAATGTTAAATAATATTTTAGAAAGACAACTACAAGCTTTCCAATTGCAAGGTAACAGAGAGTACCCAATGGTAAGTTTAAAAAATATCTACAACAGTTTATCTAAAATAATTGAGAATGCTGGTCTAAAAAATACAGAGAATTATTTTGTTAATCCTGATATGGGCAAACAAATGGTTACACCTCCACCACCGCCAGAACCATCGCCAATAGAAAAAATTGAATTTACAAGAATTGCTAGTGAAGAAAAAAGAAAAGTTGCAGAGCTTGAATTAGAATTAAGAAAAGTAAAAGCTAAAAATGCAGAAATACTTTACGACAATGAAATTAAATTAAAAGAACTAGAATTAAAATATAACGCACAGATAGATTCACAACAAATAAAAGCTGATGCTGATTTAAATAAAATGTTAGTCGCAGAATCGACAAAAGATTTTAGAGAAGCTGCTAGAAGTTCACAAATGGTACAAGATCAAGTGAGATCATTATATGAACAAGGAAACACAGGGCAAACTAAACCAAGAAGTGAGCCAAGCGAACAAAGCTAAGCAACTTTTTGAAAATCCTTTGCTAAAAGATAGTTTTGATAAACTAAAAAAATTATATTCTGAAAGTTTATTTAATACTGGTGCAAAAGAAACTGAAACCAGAGAAAAATTATGGTTAGCCTACAATGTAGTCGGCAAAGTAGAGCAAAATTTATTAGAAATTATTGATACTGGTAAATTAGCTTCTAAACAATTAGAAGATTTTCGTAAAAGTATCAAAAATGAAAAATTTTAACTAAAAAAGTTAAAATAAGTCAACCTTACACAACAGGAACTTAACAATAGGAGCAAACAATGGCGGATAATTATGCTAATCCCTTACAGGAAGCTGAAACTGACATAACAAAAGCACAAAAAGCAATAAATGGTTTATTAAACCCACAAGAAGAAGAAACGATTGGGCAACAAGAACCACCAAAAGAACAAATTAAACAAAATTCTCCTGAACCACAAAATGAGGAATCTTCTACAGAAGAACAACCTTTGGAACAGGAAAATCAGGAAGCTGAATCACAAGATGAAGCAACCGAAGATGTATCTCAAGACGAAGAACAAATTGATACTCAAGAGAAACAAGATTCCACCGAAGAAGCAACTTACAAAGTCAAAGTTGCTGGTCAAGAATTTGATGTTACCCTTGATGAGTTGAGAAATGGTTACTCAAGAGATGCTGATTACAGACGAAAGACTGAGGATTTAGCTTTAGATAAAAAGCAATTCCAAGCTGAGTCTGAAAAGCAAAGGCAAGACTATTCAACTAAGCTAGGTGAATTAAATCAAATGATGTCTGTTGCACAACAACAACTTAATGCAGAAATAAATTCTGCTGATTTAGAAAAGTTGTACGAAGAAGATCCAACTGAAGCTGCTAGGATTGAACATAGACTAAAGAAAAAGCAAGAAAAGCTTGATCTGGCTATGCAAAAAACGCAATCAGAGCAGAAAAAACAATTTGATGGTTTTTTACAGGATCAACAAAGAAAGCTGGTACAAAAAATGCCAGAATTTTCTAATCCTGATAAAGCTAGTCAATTAAAAACTTCTATGAAATCTACTTTAAACTCTTATGGTTTTAACGACCAAGAGATTGCACAAGTATATGATCATAGAATAGTAATGTTGGTAAATGATGCTATGAAATTTAGAAGTATGCAAAAAGCCAAACCAAACATGGCCAAAAAGATTTCTAAACCTAGTAGAGTTTTTTCTTCTGGAGTGAAACAAACAAAAGCTGATGTAAATTTAAAAGCAAGGAAAGATAAGTTGAGCCGACTAAGAAAATCTGGAAGCACTAAAGACGCTGCTAGTATTTTCTTGGATATGATTAACAATAAATAAACTCAACAACAAAGGGAAAAACTATGTCACAAGTAACAAATACTTATAGTACATACGATGCTGCTGGTGAAAGAGAAGATCTATCTGATATTATCTACTCAATCTCTCCAACAGACACTCCATTTATGAGTGGTATCGGCAAATCCAAAGGAACTGCTGTATTACATGAATGGCAAACAGATGCTTTAGCTGCGGCTGCATCTGACAACTACCAAATTGAGGGTGACGAAATCGCTTTCGCTGCTCCAACAGCTACAACTAGACTTGGTAATAGAATGCAAATTTCTAGAAAGTCTGTAATTGTATCTGGTACTTTAGATTCAGTATCTAAAGCTGGTAGAAACAATGAGTTAGCTTACCAAATCTCAAAAGCTTCTAAAGAGCTTAAAAGAGATATGGAAACTTCTCTAACTGCAAACCAAGCACCAGTAACTGGTGATGACTCTACTCCTAGAAGATTAGCTGGAATAGAATCTTGGTTAAAAACTAACACAGACAAAGGTGGCGGTTCTGGTGCAGATCCATCAACTTCTGGAACTAATGCTAGAACTGATGGAACTCAAAGAGCTTTCACAGAATCTCAACTTAAATCAGTAATTAAAAAATGCTGGGATGAGGGTGGAGATCCAAGTATGGTTATGCTTGGTTCATTCAACAAGCAAGTTCTATCTGGCTTTACTGGTGGTTCAACTAGATTTGACCCAGCAGAAAACAAAAGATTAGTAGCTGCTGTTGATGTGTATGAGTCTGATTTTGGTGCGATGACTGTTGTACCTAACAGATTTAGCAGAAGCAGATCAGCTTATGTGATACAACCTGATATGTTTGGCGTTGCGTTTTTAAGAGATTTCCAACTTATGGATCTTGCAAAAACTGGTGATGCTACTAAACAGGCATTGTTAGCAGAATACACACTTGTTTCTAAAAACGAAAAAGCAAGTGGTGGTATTTTTGATTTAACAACATCATAATCTTAATAGTATATGGAGGGGAGCAATCCCCTCTGTATTTTAAATAAATCAATTTTGTTTGGTCTTTGAAGTCAATCAATGGCGGAACGAAGCAAATAAAGGAA
>ERZ802830.1719-NODE-1719-length-20615-cov-14.0568_pt1 | contig 20615 bp, 23 predicted proteins | sample MGYA00345654_ERZ802830 | MGnify/ENA primary metagenome ERZ802830 (study PRJEB30503, sample SAMEA104212375) | marine metagenome | biome: Westerlies Biome; feature: [SRF] surface water layer (ENVO:00010504) within the epipelagic zone...; material: water...
TCATACCGTTGGACCAAAGGCCAATCATGCACTAACAATCGTCTTGGACCAATCACATGGGGCTAGGCAGGTGGGCCTATCAAGACTGGCAGAGCCTCTGCGTGCAGCAGGACGCGGAAACACTTTGTGATATCAGCCAGACTCTGCAAGTAGAACGCGAGAATGGCCAGACAGTGACGGCCCTACGCGCCACAGTGACAAAGCGCGACGGGGTTTTTGTGATGGAACTGGCGCTGCCGCTGGGGTTGGACCTTATTAGCGGCGTGGTCCTGCAACTTGATAACGCCGAAGACATCAAGCTGCCCTTCGCCACCTGCATCGATCGGGGCTGCGCTGCTTTGGCAGATATCGATGCCGCACTGCTGGCGCGATTGCAGCGCGGTCGGGTGATGAAAGTGGCCTTCCGCCCGTTTGGCCAAGAGCAGGCGGTGGTGATCGAGGTGTCGCTGCTTGGTTTTACCAGCGCCATGGCCGAACTTGACGGCTGAGCCATAGTCCACAATCAGGCCTGAACGGCACGGCCCTCAGTATTCACAGAGAACCGGGATTAGGAGGCGCGGCTCAACAAGCCATAATCCCGCTTATGCTTGCAGCTGAAATCAAAGCGATGGTCAACTTTAAAAGCGCAGACTTCATCCCATCACTTCATTCAGCTTATAGGTCCTGACCTTAAACACCTTCTGAACTCATTGAATACTGGGCGGCGCTTGCAGAGGCACACGACAATGCTCATGGCGTTTAATTGTCGCGAAACCGGCGTCTCGCCCTGCAATCGCTACCGGGCCGCTTGCACACATAAATCAGACAGCGCAGTTGAAGAGCTCAATCAGCATATGGGAACAAATCCCGGTACTGTCTGCAACACCCAAAAAAATATTTCCCCGGTCGCAGCGGTAAAAAGTACCAACTTTGATGTCAACCAACCGGGGATCAGGGAACACTGGCCCATTAAATTTTGCGGCACCTCTGTGAGCAATCGGCTTGTTTCGTCACATAACCCTTCGAAAAGACCATCTACCCATTAGGGAAAATCATAGACGCAGACGTGATAGCCCGATAACGTGACCGAATAATTCGTATCCGGGCAGAGACTTAAGATGAAATTTGGTGTACCACTATCCCTTTTTTTTGCCGCGATTATGTTTGCGAACGCAGCTTTAGCACATGTCTCGGAGCGCGCGTTGGTCCTGATTTTACCAACGAATATCTATATTGCTTTTGGCGTCGCGGCGGTTGCAGTCACGGTATTTTTGACAGTTTTCATGCCCCCGTGGGTGTTCAAACCGTTAGGCGGTGACGGACGGACAATCCCCGCCGCCCACGGAGCTCTGAAACCGCCGATCCTGCCAAGCCTGATTTCTTTTTTGGTCTTTTTTTGCCTAATCTGCATAGGCCTTTCCGGTCCCCGCGACCCTTTGCAAAACCTTCTTCCCTTAACCTTATTCACCGTTTGGTGGATTTGCTTTCCTCTTTTACAAGCTCTTTTGGGCGATCTTTGGCGCTGGATCAATCCTTGGGATGGTCCAGTGCACATCGTATTCAAAGGCAGATCCTATAAAAACTTGCCGCAGCAGGTCGGCGTTTGGCCGGCGATTGCAAGTTTTTTTCTGGCCGCTGTTTATACGCTGACCGATCTGGCACCTGATGATCCAGACCGGTTGGCAAGGGTGGCAGGTGGCTATTGGCTGTTTACCTTTATAATGTGCGGTATTTTTGGCAGAGACTGGCTGCACCGAGGCGAGGGTTTTACGGTATTTTTTAACCTGATAGCCCAATTATCTCCGCTGCGGCGTAAACCCTTTGGTGTGCGATTTCCAGGGCAGATCCTTATCGCACAGGTCCCTCAAGGGCTATCAGTGGCGACTTTTGCGGTTGTCATGCTGGCATTGGGCTCTTTCGACGGACTTAACGAAACTTTCTGGTGGATGAGCCAGTTGGGTATTAACCCACTTGAATTTCCAGGGCGCTCAGCGATTGCGTGGCAAAACCGCTTTGGCATGGGCGGCGCAATTGTGGTTTTGACGACAGGTTTTGCGGCCTGTGTTTGGCTTGGATTGGCTTTAATCGGTCAAACAGCATATTTCCAAACCTTGTTTTGTCGCTTGGCATTGAGCCTTTTACCAATAGCTTTGGGCTATCATTTTGCCCATTTTCTAACCAGTGCAATGGTTAATTTACAATATTTTCTTGCGGCGCTCAATGACCCGTTTGAAACCGGTGCAACGCTGCTTGGCTGGGATAGTTTTTATGTGACAACCAGTTTTTTTAATCAACATCACACCGTCGAGGCGATATGGCTGACCCAAGCCGGTTCGATTGTACTGGCCCATATTATCGCGGTTGTTTTATCGCATATGATCGCTCTAAATGCTTTTGGAGACCACCAAATGGCGGTTATTTCGCAGTTACCAGTCGCCGCTTTTATGCTGCTTTATACCGTTTTTGGTTTGTGGCTCTTGGCATCGCCAGTCGCACTTTAATAAAGAGCAAAATAAAAAACTGGACTTTTCATGTGTGCACATACAAACTTTCGACACAACAAGATCCCAATACAGGACTTAAACTCAGTCAACTTGGAGAATTAAGATGGCCATTAAGAAATACCTCGATGTACAGCCGACTCGCCGGAATGTTCTGACAGGCCTCGCCGCCACTGGCGCTGCCACTGCCTTACCGGGTTTTACGCCTTACGTTCAAGCCCAGAGCGCGGCACCGATCCGGATTGGATTTCAAGTCCATAGAACCGGCATTGGCGCTGCTTATGGGCGTTGGTATGATCGCACCACCACCGCAGCTGCCAAAGTGATCAATGATGCCGGCGGTATAAACGGGCGCCCTGTTGAAATCATCGCCGAAGATGACGGCACGGATCCAAAGCGCGGCGCAGAGGTAATCGAAAAATTTGCGACCCATCACAAAGCTGACATCGCTTTTGGAACCTTATTTAGCCATGTGGTGATCGGCTCTGCCCCTCGGGCAGGAGAACTTAAAATGCCCTATTTCGTGGTGTCTGAAGGTCATCATGTGGCCAGTGGCATGCTTAATCGTTATACCTTGCAACCCGGCATTACCGATGTAAAAAGTCAGGTTCAGGCAATGGCGCCGTTTGTGGCAGATAATCTTGGCAAAAAAGTCACGATGATCTTCCCAGATTTTGCGTTCGGACATGACCACAGAGATTATTTTTCTGCCGCAGTTGAGGCGCAGGGCGGAGAAGTTGTTGCCAAAATCGCCATCCCGCCAACTGAGACTTCTTTTACTAAATATTTTCCCAAAATCCCCCGCAACACAGATGTGATTTACCACGTGATGGTTGGCCCTGCTGTGTTAACCTTTGTCAAGGAAATGGGCGAATTCTTTGGCTCATCTCGGCCAGAGATTTTTGGCTTTATTGACTCTCTGGAAGCGGTCGATCTTAAAACTCCGGGGCTGGAGTTTCTCGAAGGCACGTATTTCTGGGAGGGCAACCCGCGCTATGCACAGGCAAACCAATCTGAGCACGACAAGTTTTACCGTGCTGCGGTCGGTGTTGACCAGAATGGAGCATCGGTCAGTGATGGCAAGGATGTCTCGACCTATGCGCATATGTTCGGCTGTTGGGAAACCCTGCATATCATAAAAGCGGGGATGGAGGCCTCTGGCTATCAAGGACCCTCGGATCGTGCCAAGCTGATCGAAGCCGTCGAGGCTATGACCAACATGCCCCTGAGCCAAGCGCATCCTCAGGGGGCCAAAATGTTCAATGGTAAAACCCATCAGGTGTTTGGACATCAGTATATCACGCAGGTAAAAGGTGGGCGTCTGGAATTGGCACATACCACATCCATCGAAGATACGATGTATCCCGATGAGGTCGACTATACCAGCCAGTCGTTTTAACACTGAAATCTCCGCAGATAAGTGCAGTGGTCCGGCTTTTGCGCCGGGCCATCTGATCCTTTAACCGCAGGCCAAGATATTTATGGAATTCGGACCCCACCTTATCCTTGCAATGCTGGAAGGGCTGGTACAGGCCTCTGTACTGACCTTGACCGCGCTTGGGCTGTCTTTGGTCTTTGGTGTGATGCGGGTGGTCAACGTGGCGCACGGCGAGTTTTTTATGCTTGGAGCCGTGTTCGCCTATGCGATCACCGACTGGTTGACCGGCAGTGCCGCTGTTGGCTTTCTCGCAGCTTTGATCATTGCGCCACTGCTGGTTGCAGCGCTGGCTGTGGTCTGTGACCGAATGATCTTAAGGCGGCTAGACTATGACCCTGAGCGTACCATCGTTGCCACAATCGGTATTCTGTATGTGCTGCAACAGGTTACCTTGATGACCTATGGGCCCGACGCACACCCGGTGACCCCACCGTTCAATCAGCGCCTCGCCATTCCGTGGTTTGAATTTACCGACACCGGGCTTGAATTTTATTTCCCTTGGGGTCTGTCGACTACATCTTACAAGTTGTTTGTGATTGCCGCCGCCTGCGTTGCCGGTCTGGGCATCTGGATTTTGATGGCCCGCAGCAAACTGGGGCTGATCTTGCGCGCAACCCAGCTGGACCGTGAAACAGCACAGGCCTTTGGCATCCCCGTAGAGCGGGTCTATGCGTTTGTCTTTGGGCTGGGTGCCGCGATAGCGGCGCTTGGGGCAGTGTTGGTGGTGCCGATCCAACAGGCGCATTACCTTATGGGCGGCGATCCGCTGTTGTTGTCGTTTATTGTGGTGATTATTGGCGGCTTGGGTTCTTTGCGGGGCACGGTGGTTGCCGCGATTTTAATCGGCATGAGCAACGGTGTGATTTCAGTGTTTTTCACCCCGACATTGGCCAAAATTCTGGCGACGCTGCTGGTGGCCTTTGTGCTGGTCTACCGCCCCGCCGGTCTGTTTGGGACAAAAGTCGCATGAGCCGGGAACTGTCGCTGCACCTGTCGCTGATTACCCTATTGTTTGCCCTGCATTTTATTTTGCCAGAGTACCATCACGGCAATCTGGCGCGGGTGATGGTGCTCGCGGTTTATGCGATGGCCTATAATGTGATGTTCGGATACACCGGATTGCTGTCGTTAGGGCATGCAATGTTCTTTTGTGCCGGCATGTATGGGATGGGCTTATCGATGCGCTTGTATGAGATCTCGGCCGGCCCCGCCTTTGTAATAGGTCTTGGTGTGTCGGCTGTCTTTGCCTTGCTGATCGGTCTTTTGGCGCTCAGGACCATCGGGGTGGGCTTTATGATCGTCACCTTGATGTTCAGTCAGGCGATTTTTCTGACAATTTTATATTTCAACCCAATTACCCGCGGAGACGAAGGCTTTGTAATCCCCCAAGCCGCGCGCCAGATTGCGGACATTGACCTGTCGGATTCAGGCAATCGCTATTTTGCCGCCCTAATTTTGTTTTCAATCTGCCTGTTGGCAGTATTGAAACTGGTCCGCGCACCAACCGGTCGGGTGTTGATTGCCATTCGCGAAAATGAAGAGCGCGCCAAGATGCTTGGCTATGATATCTGGGCCCACAAGCTGGGGGCGGTGGTGATGTCCGGAACGATGGCAGGCGCGGCAGGCGCGGCCTATGGTTTGCTGTTTGGGACCGTGGGTGCCAGCTTTGCCGAGGTACCCTTCTCAATTTTACCTCTGCTGTATGTTTTGCTGGGTGGGCCAGGCACGGTTATTGGCCCGTTTGTCGGTACCTTGTTTATGTTCTACCTGCGCGACCTGTCCAGCGCCCTGACCGATGCGCATATGCTGGTAGCAGGTGTGGTTTTGATCCTGCTGACACTTTATGCAAGGCGGGGCATAATGGGGCTTATCCGGGAGAAGTGGCTCAAATGGTTGCCGTAAGTCTGCTATCCACACAATCGGTTAGCCGCCATTTTGGCGGGTTGATCGCTGTCCAAAATGTGGATTTTGATCTGCCCAAAGGCGAGATCCGGGCATTGATTGGCCCAAATGGTGCCGGAAAAACAACTTTTGTTTCAATGCTCTGCGGGCGTATTCCGGTCAGCAGTGGCCGCATCATGTTTCAAGGTCAAGACGTCACCCAATTGCCCGCGCACAAGCGGATACAACAGGGGATGGCCTATACCTTTCAGATAACTTCGATTTTCGCAGAGCTGAGCGTCTATGAGAATGTGGCGCTGGCCGTACAACCGCGCCTGTCGAACGCGATCAACAAACTGGCGCAAGAGGTCGAAACCGCCCTGACGCGCGTCGGCTTGCAAGCGTATTCTGAGCGCACCGCTGGCGACATGGCCTATGGTCACCAACGATTACTAGAAGTTGCAATGGGGTTGGGTCAATCGCCGCAATTGCTAATTTTAGACGAGCCAACACAAGGATTGTCAGACGCAGAAGTCGACGATTTTATCACACTGATCAAAGAGGTGGCTGAAACAACCACCGTGTTGCTGATCGAGCATAACATAAACGTGGTGATGGCCTTGGCAGACCGCATAACCGTGATGAATTTTGGTGAGATCATTGCCGAGGGCAGCCCCGAAGAAATTCGCCAAAACGACGCGGTTCAAACCGCGTATCTGGGGGGATGATGCTCGAGGTGCAAGGGATAGATGCCGGCTACGGCAATGTGCAGGTTCTCAAAGACCTGTCATTGCGCGTGCAAGCTGGTGAAATTCTGTGCCTGCTGGGGCGTAACGGGGCTGGCAAAACGACGATCTTGAAAGCCATCATGGGTTTGGTGCGTGCCCAAAAAGGCCACATCCGGCTTGAGAGCAAAGATCTGCGTCTGTTGCCCGCATACGAGGTGCCGCGCCACGGGATCGGATACATACCGCAAGGGCGGCGATTGTTTACCGAAATGACCGTGGCGGAAAATCTTCAGATTGGACTGATGACCCGCGCTCAAGGGCCAGAGGTGCTGGATGAGGTTCTCGACATGTTCCCTCGCTTGCGCGAGCGACTGGATCAGCGGGCCGAGACACTGTCGGGAGGAGAGCAACAGATGCTGGCGACCGCGCGCGCGCTTTGTCTCAAACCCAAACTGTTGTTACTGGATGAGCCAACAGAAGGGTTGCAACCTTCGATGATATCGCTGATCCGCAACGCTGTGGTGGCATTAAAAAAGCAGAATGTCGCAATCATTCTGGTCGAACAGCGCGTCGAGGCGGTGCTGGAAATTGCAGATAACGTGGTGTTTATCGAAAATGGGCGCAATGCGCTGGAAACCACACCGGAGGCCTTGAAGACCGACAAAGCGCTGTTGCACCGCTATATCGGTGTCTGAGCAGCTGCTATTTCAAATTCTCGCAAAGCAAAGCAAACGCCAGGGTGCCTGCCAATTTGTCCAAAAAAGTCGTCTCACCATCTGACATTGTCTCTATGGGCTAGCACCGAAAAAGCCTTCGCAAAAAGACCTACCTTAAAACAGTACTTGAGGCAGAAAACAGACCATTTCTGCATTTATTTCCGCGGTCATGATATCACGATTTCTGACCCCAAATTCTGGTGTTGCATACTACAGGGCACCCTAAAAAATCGCAGACACGCAGCAGTGCTCGTCGGTCAAATCAGTCCGGCACTGCCGGGGCACCAAACACTTCATCTGAATTGGTATTGAGCAGAAACTGGGCAAAAATTGGCCCACTGGCAGCACCGATAGCCCGCGCATTGTCACCGATTGTTCCCTGGACAATTTGTGGTATTATCAGACCTCTTGCATCCTGCGTGGCCAGCACAGTTCTGACCTGTGCAACCAGCGCGGCTTTCACATCTTCAGGAAAGGAGCCGTCAATCACCACAGCCTCAAAGTCGATCACTGCGCAGGCCGACAGACTGGCCTTGGCCACCTCAGATGCTGTCTGGACAATCCAAGGATCAACGTAGGCCGTGAAGGCGCTCCAATCGCGCGGCAAATGCCAAAGTTTACGCGCATCAAGACCGTTCTGCGTCAACGTCGCGGCCAACACGTGAATCGAGGCGACATCCACCAGTTGACAGCTTTCACCTTGTTGGTTGCGCGCACGTAGCGACCCCAACGCCCCGGCATTTCCTCGATAACCCTCAAAGACCGAATGGTTCAGCACCACCCCACCCCCGATAAATGCCGAAATAAAAAAATAGGCATAATCGCGAAACTCTTTACCACGGCCATAGACATGCTCGGCCCAGCACGCCCCGGTGGCGTCGTTCACCACAAAGACCGGCAGCGGGCTGAATTTGGCAACTTCGACATCAAAACGAACGTCTTTCCACGACAAAAAACTCTCGGCTTCGGCCCCGGTAACCGCGCTCCATTTCCAGATCTCAAACGGCGCAGCAATGCCTAGACCACACAGCCGGTCGCGCAATTCAAGCGGGATATGTGCTTTCACCGTCTCCAGCCCATTTTTTAAAAATTCAAAGATCATGTCCGGCAGCGGATAATCGTACTCTGCACGTATTTGGGCCCGGATACCGCCGCAAAAATCCATCAAGACCAGTTCGGCACTGCGCCGGCCAACCTTGAAGCCCGCTGAGAAGACCGCATCAGGATTGAGCCGCATCGGCACCGAAGGCTTACCCACCTTGCCTTTGGTTGTATGGCCGCGCAGCAAGAAATTATCACTTTCCAATTTGCGTAAAATTACCGAGATTGTTTGTGCTGATAATGCGGTTTTGCGGGCAATTTCCTGCCCAGACATGGCACCGTGACGCTGTAAGACCGACAAGATCAGACGCTCGTTATGCGCACGTATTCCGCGCTGGTTCACCCCGCTACCGACCGACCTTATGTGGGTTTTCTCGCTCATCAATTCACTTATACAGGTCCATCCTAAGAATACCAAAGGTTGCGTTTACCATTCTAAACAAACGCTATCCTCAAAATGGACAAAGTCTGCCTAATAAATCAAGTTAAATGAATAATTAGTGGAAAAAAATAAATCAAGTTAATTTATTAATTGACAGAAAACACAGAATCGCGCTTTGATGCACGCTGTGCTTGACGCTGGAACAAGCAAGAAGGAGGGACCAATGTCCTTCCACTTTACGCGTCCTGGGAGGACAATATGAAAAAGCTTTTAGTAAGTACCGCTATAACGATGGCGCTGATGTCTACGTCTGCAATGGCGGACGTCGCGGCCTGTTTGATCACCAAAACCGACACCAATCCGTTTTTTGTGAAAATGAAAGAGGGTGCGACCGCCCGAGCCGCCGAGATGGGGGTCAGCCTTAAAACTTATGCTGGCAAAATTGATGGTGACCACCAAAGCCAAGTCGCCGCTATCGAGACATGCATAGCCGATGGCGCAAAAGGCATTCTGATCGCCGCCTCGGACACCAAGGCGATTGTAGGATCCGTCACCCAAGCCCGCGATGCCGGTCTGGTTGTGATTGCACTCGACACCCCTCTTGAGCCTATGGACGCAGCCGACGCTACGTTTGCAACCGATAATTTCCTCGCTGGAGAGCTCATCGGGAAATGGGCAGCCGCCGCGTTGGGTGCCGATGCTGCCAATGCCAAAATTGGTATGCTGGATCTGGCGGTCAGCCAACCATCCGTAGGCGTTCTGCGCGACCAAGGCTTCCTGCAAGGGTTTGGGATTGATCTGGGAAATCCAAACAAATGGGGCGACGAGACCGATCCGCGTATCGTCGGTAATGACGTCACTGCCGGCAACGAAGAAGGTGGCCGTCGCGCGATGGAAAACCTTCTGGCCAAAGATCCGATGATCAATGTGGTGTATACCATCAACGAACCCGCCGCCTCAGGAGCCTATGAAGCTCTGAAAGCTATTGGCCGGGAAAACGATGTCTTGATCGTGTCTGTTGACGGCGGCTGCCCCGGTGTTGCAGATGTCAAAGACGGTGTGATCGGCGCAACCTCACAGCAATATCCGCTGCTGATGGCGGCACTTGGTATTGAGGCGATCAAAACCTGGGCGGACAGCGGTGTAAAGCCGGCGCCAACGCCCGGCAAAGCGTTTTTTGATACAGGCGTCTCTTTGGTAACCGACAAGCCCGCCCCCGGCGTGCCGTCAATCGACACCAAAGAAGGCACCGACCGCTGCTGGGGTTAAACTTGGCCACAAACTAGGGTAATACCTTTGCGGGGCGGTTGATAGCCGCCCCGATATCTTATGGAGTAGAAGAATGACCTCTGGCGACCAAGACAGCTTCGCGGTAGAGCATCCTGACGACACTGTGGCCTCTTTCGAAGAAGAGGGAAATCACTTTGCCAATCAGGTTCGCAACTGGCTGCATCAGACACCGGCCGCTGTGCCATTGATCGTTTTGGTCATTTCAACGATTGTTTTCGGTCTTGTGCTTGGCGCTAAATTTTTCTCGCCTTTCGCGCTCACACTGATCCTGCAACAGGTGGCCATCGTCGGCATCGTCGCATTGGCACAATCTCTGGTCATACTGACAGCGGGGATCGATCTGTCGGTTGGCGCGATTATGGTTTTTTCTTCGGTCATTATGGGTCAGTTCACCTTTCGGTACGGTCTGCCAGTCGAGGTTTCGGTATTCTGCGGCCTGTTCGCTGGCACCCTCATGGGAGCGATCAACGGGATCTTGGTAGCCATTGTGCGTTTACCACCCTTTATTGTCACTCTAGGTACTTGGCAGATTTTTCTCGCGGCAAACTTTTTATATTCTGAAAATGAAACCATTCGCGGCTCTGACATCGCTGACCAAGCCCCCCTACTTCAGTTTTTCGGCGAAAAGTTTAAGATTGGTGGCGCAGTTTTCACCTATGGCGTGGTACTGATGTTGCTTCTGGCCGTAGTGTTGGCCTATATGCTGCGCTTTACTGCGTGGGGTCGCCATGTCTATGCCGTCGGCGATGATCCAGACGCAGCCGAACTGTCCGGTGTGCGCACCAAAAGAGTACTGATTTCGGTCTATGCGCTGTCGGGTCTAATCTGTGCTGTCGCCGGGTGGGTCTTAATTGGCCGTATCGGGTCGGTCTCGCCAACCTCCGGGCAATTGGCCAATATCGAGGCAATAACGGCGGTAGTGATTGGAGGTATTTCACTGTTCGGCGGCCGCGGTTCCATTCTGGGCTCACTCTGCGGCGCGTTGATTGTGGGCGTGTTTTCACTGGGTTTGCGTATGGTTGGCACCGACCCGCAATGGACCTATTTACTGATCGGATTGCTGATTATTCTTGCTGTTGGCATTGATCAATGGATCAGAAAGGTGGCAGTCTGATGACCCCGATTTTATCCGCCCGTCAAATCACTAAAAAGTTTGGCCGCGTTGTTGCGCTCGACAATTGTGATTTTGATCTCATGCCAGGAGAAGTACTAGGCGTCATCGGCGATAACGGCGCTGGAAAATCAACCTTGATCAAAGCCCTGTCCGGCGCGCTGCGTCCCGATCACGGCGAAGTGCGCCTAGAGGGAGAGTTGGTGCAGTTCCATGAACCGCTAGAGGCGCGCCGCGCCGGAATTGAAACCGTCTATCAAAACCTCGCTCTGTCTCCGGCGCTGTCGATCGCAGACAATATGTTTCTGGGCCGCGAGATTCGCAAACCAGGCCCGCTGGGTTCGGTGTTTCGCTTTTTGGATCGCTCAGAAATGGAGGCACAATCGCGCGCCCTATTAACCGAACTGGGCCTCCTGACAATCCAGAATATTGGCCAGACGGTCGAGACCCTATCCGGTGGCCAGCGTCAAGGAATTGCCGTGGCGCGTGCCGCAGCCTTTGGATCCAAGGTGATCATTATGGACGAGCCGACAGCGGCGTTGGGGGTCAAGGAGTCGCGCCGCGTTCTCGAATTGATCCGGGATGTGCAATCTAAGGGCATATCGATTGTTCTGATTTCGCACAACATGCCGCATGTCTTTGAAGTTGCGAGTAGGATTCACATTCATAGGCTGGGAAAACGGTTGTGCATCATCGATCCGAAAAAGTATGAGATGTCCGATGCAGTGGCCTTTATGACTGGCGCAAAGTCACCCGAAGGCCCGGATTTCGCCTAGGACTTTCACCTAGAGAATTAAATGAAGCTGGGTATTTTTGCGACATTTCAAAGGATTTAGCCTTGTCAGAGATAGACTATGACAGCTTGCGCCAACTCATCCTCGAGCGGGGTCAATCAATGCGCACTCTAACCGCTCTTGCCGGCCCTCCTGCGGCTGGAAAGTCTCATATTGCCAACTCATTATGCGATGAAATTAACGTTCTTGATCCCAACAGTGCGGTTGTTTTGCCCATGGACGGGTATCATCTTGACGATGCCCTGCTGGACAGTCTTGGTTTCCTCGCCCGCAAAGGTGCGCCGCATACCTTTGATATTGCTGGATTTACCCATATGTTACGACGCGTTTCCCGCGCGGGTAAAACCGATATCGCCGTGCCGGTGTTCGACCGTACGCTAGAGCTGTCGCGCGCCGCTGCCCGGTTGATCCCCGGCACTGCGCGTCACATTCTGGTCGAGGGCAATTATCTCTTGCTCGACCAACCAGGTTGGCGCGAGTTAGCCGATTTTTTTGCAACAACGGTAATGATCACCGCCCCAAGGCCGTTATTGGAAAGCCGACTGATGCAAAGATGGCAAAACTTGAGCCCAGCACAGGCAAGGAAAAAATGCGAAAGTAACGATCTGCCCAATGCCGATCTGGTTATGAGCGCCTCAATAGCCAGTGAATTCACTCTGGTAACTGGCGATCCTTAAGCGCTGAAACACCGCTCAGAAAATTACGCCCTTGCGCAGGATATAACAGCCAAACGGTTGATCTTCGGTCGTGTGAACAATCCCGAAAACACTTTTTGCGTGTTGATAAAACGCCTGCCGCTCAATATGGCCCAAGACCGCATCCATAGGAGCAACTTCTGCCAAATGCGCGAACACCGCTCTGTGGCTGGTATTCATTTCGTTCGGGGCATCGTCAACCTCCATACGCAGCGCGCCATAAGCATGAAAATTATCAATTGGCATCAGTTCAGTGATCATTTTGATTGCCGCCAGCGCGTCAAAGCCCGGCAGCGCAATCGGTTGTGGGACCGCCGCCTCGGCGGCATGCGCATGTGCCGGGTAATTGCGGTCTGCGATCATCAACTCATCGCCATGGCCCATACAGGCCAGACAATACAAAAGATCGGGCGGGCAGTTTGGGTTCACACCGTACAGCATGGATTATCTCCTCAGTTTACCGTGACCGGTTTCGAGCGCATCCGAGCAACGGTTTCGCGCTCTGCCCGTTTACAGCTCATTGGCGGCAGGTTTTTATCAAGCAAGGCAAGATCTTCCAGCACCATCTCACCCATCTGCGTGAACGCAACATCCAGAGCCCCTGCCCTATGGGCCGAGCGAATAAACCCCTTCAAGCCGCGCACAGGATGGTCTAGTGCCAAGGGTTCTTGGGGAAACACATCGCTCGCAGCTTGAATATGCCCTGCCCTCACAGCAGCAATCAAATCGTCAAAATTAACCACCTCGGCGCGACTTAGTAAAATGAAATGCGCGCCTTTTTGCATCCGCGCAAACCATGTTTTATCAATAAAATGCAGATTATCAGAGGTGACAGATGCAACCACAAATACCACTTCACTCTGTGAGAAAACATCTTCCAAAGAGGCAGGTGTCGCCCCGTATTTGGTGATCGCCGAAGGCGGAAGCCAAGGGTCAAACACCTGTATTTTGGCCCGAAACCCGCCAAGGACACCAACCAGCTCTTTACCCAAATCCCCGAAACCAACCAATCCAATCGACGCCCCCGACAACAGGCGTGCAGATTGATTGCCCTCGCCACCCCAGGCCTCAGACCCCTGACGAAAATCGAGATCAGCATCAACAATGTTACGTGCAAGGCAGAGCGCTAACCCCAAGCCAAGCTCGGCCACAGGTTTGGCAAACACAGCCCCAGTGGTGACAACATGAATGCCGCGTTCAAACAAAACATCATAGGGCATATTGTTCAGCAGGTTACTTTCTACATTAAATATGCAGCGCAGGTTTACCAGCGCCGCTAGCGTTGCCCGTGACAGCGACGGCTGGCCGATAATATATGATACCTGCGCCAGAATATCAGGCGAGAGGTTGGCAATATCATCCTGCTCGACCTCGATCAGTTGATACCCCGCCTGAAGTACCTTCAAGTTTTCAACCGTAAAAATTAGCTCGAGACTGCGCGGTTCGGGCGCACATAGGATCACAGGCTTTTCCACAAAACACACCTTTATCATGCCATTAACCCAGTATCTTAAATTCGGCCCGGCACATTGACAAGTTGTCGTTCTAGATTGCAAGGCTCATCAAAGTGAACTATCAAATTCAACAAGCAGAAACCCTCACACCTTTGTTGAGGGGCAGTCGGCTCACGACCAGAAAATGCCCCGGCCACACGTGAGACATCAACGTCTGATGCTCATCCCGGCAGGCAACCAGAAAGTCAGCAATATGTCCTATGTCGCCGCAGAAAACAGATATGAAACAATGCCTTACCGTAAGTGCGGCAACTCTGGTCTGAAACTGCCCGCCATCTCGCTTGGTCTGTGGCATAATTTTGGCGGGGACACCCCGCATGAGACCAAACGCAGCCTGTGCAGAACTGCTTTTGACCTCGGCATCACCCATTTCGATTTGGCTAACAACTATGGTCCGCCCGCCGGTTCTGCCGAGAGTGCCTTTGGAGAGATTCTCCGCGAGGATTTTCGCGACTACCGGGACGAATTAATCATTTCGTCCAAGGCCGGGTACAATATGTGGCCCGGTCCCTATGGCGAGTGGGGCAGCCGCAAATACCTTATTGCGTCCTGCGATGCCTCGCTTAAACGGATGGGGATCGATTATGTCGACATTTTCTATTCGCACCGGTTCGACCCCGAAACCCCACTTGAGGAAACCATGGGCGCATTGGATCACATCGTGCGCTCAGGCAAGGCGCTCTATGCCGGCATCTCGTCCTATAATTCCAAACGCACCCGCGCAGCAGTGGCAATTTTAAATGATCTCGGGACCCCATGCGTGATCCACCAGCCTTCTTACAGCATGCTCAACCGCTGGGTCGAGCGCGACGGATTAAAAGACACGCTTCAGGAATTGGGCGTTGGGTCCATCGCCTTTTCACCGCTGGCCCAAGGTATGCTGTCCACCAAATATTTATCCGGCGTGCCAGAAAACAGCCGAGCGGCCCAAGACAAATCTCTCAGTCCCAATATGCTGTCAGAGCAGGCCTTAAGCAATATCCGCCAGCTTAACGAAATTGCCAAGGCGCGCGGACAAACTCTGGCGCAAATGGCAATCGCCTGGGTCTTGCGCGAAGGTGGTATCACCACCGCCCTAATCGGTGCGTCGAAGCCTGCACAAATCACCGACTGTGCCGGGGCAATAAATAACCTAAACTTCACCCCTGAAGAGCTTGTAAATATTGATAAATATGCACTGGAAGAAGGTATAAACCTTTGGGCTTTGTCATCAGAAACCCCGCAGGGCGCCACGCAGCGCTAGGGCTGCCGCCCATACGCCCAACACCCCCTTACATCCAGCACAAAGGACCTTTCATGACCAATCTGGTAACTTTCTCTGACCTCGCCAATCAACCTGTCGAAGGTTTCAAGCCAAAACCAACGCGTTTGACCGACGAGCAAGTCGAAGCGTCAAACCCACTTTGGACCTCTGCAGACGCCGGGGTCAAAATTGGATTGTGGGAATGCACCCCTGGACGATTTACCGCCGATCGCAGTGAGACGGCAGAGTATTGTCATATCATATCCGGATCAGCCACCGTCAAAAACCTGAGCGACGGCACAAGTCGGGACATCACAGGCGGTGATTTATTGGTCCTGCCAAAAGGTTGGTTGGGCGAATGGGTCATTCACGAACATATGCGCAAACTGTATTTTCTCAGCAACTCCTAGGTGCCCTAGATACCTGGCAAGCGCATCTTGGCGCCTGTCCGGGGTCAAACCCAGAAAGGTATCGCCCTATGCTATGCGATGAAAACTCAAAAACGCAATCATCCAAGCCGTAACGCCTGATGTTCATAACCAGATTAGGGTCGCAAAAACGAGAAAAATATATCGCCCTGCCTTTGCTAGCGTAACGATAAAAACAAACGGCAGGAAACGCTCGCCCAACGCCCCTGCGGCAACCGTGATCGGGTCACCAATTACCGGCAGCCAGCTCAGCAAAAGCGCCCACCGACCATAGCGACCATAGCAGGCTTTTGCCTTAATGAGCTGGGCAGATGAAACCGGAAACCAACGACGATTTTGAAAACCCACAAAAGCCCGACCTAAAATCCAATTCACCACCGAACCCGCTACGTTTCCAACCGTTGCGACGGCAACAAGCGCAGCATTAGAGTGATCGCCTGCCAGTAGCAAAGCCACGAGAACGGCCTCAGATTGCAGGGGCAAGATTGTTGCCGCCACCAAAGCCGAAAAAAATAAGATGACATATGCCATAGCGAGACCACTTCATATTCGATCGGGTAAAAGCCACCATTTAAGCTGGCATTTGGAGCGGGTTGAAAGCCAAACGCCAGAAAACCGGCCGGCTCTTGTGGTTAGGCCTCGCTGCCAAGCGCAACCCCAAACCCGTGTTGAATAGACGCCGCTGTCCAGGCATCGCCAAATAGCATCCATTCGCGCCAAACGGCCATATGGCCACCCGAACATTCCTGCAGAAATTTAGATCTGCGAAAATGCCCCAGACATTTGGCGGCATAATAGGTTTCATCATACTCGACCTTGCGCAGTGGTCGTTTGCGTGAAGCTGAGATCAAAAAATCTAGTGGGCTCAAATCTGGTAATTTTAAAATTGGCACATCGCTGGGCCAAAAATCCTCACCGCTGTCTGTCCATCCAATTGGCAGGCGCCGTGATAGTATAGCCCGACAAAACCGCACACGGAAATCAATCTCGAATAAGGTCTGGAAATCAGAATACTGCGTAAAACCATCGGTTTTGGACGCCATTTCTTCCAGATGAACCATATTCCAAGACGCCTGTTCAACACTGTCACCAACCCCTGCAAGTTCTTTCGAGTATTTAAATTTGTCAGGTTTTTGTTGTTTCTGATGCCCCAAAAGAGCGGATTCTTCCTCTGAGTTCTTTTCAAAGATCCCCGGGAAATTTTCGATCAAATATGTCACGAGGGCGGCTTTATCTTGCATAGATATGTCCAGTTTCTAATATATGGTTGAAAGGTGAAACCGTATTTACCCTATCCAGATAAGCGCTGTTCGTCTGCTTATATCCCACCATACCGACCATATTGTTGACCACATTCTCGCCCACACCTGCTGTTTTACTAGCAAATAACATACCATCGCGCCCAGCACTTCTTGTGACCGAACGCCTGACTGCGTGATTGCCAGTGCGAAGGCGATAATCCACCCTAAGTGTCGGTGCAAGATATATTCCCGCATGATTCCAAGAGTACGTATCGCGTTAGACATCCTTAGCCGTGACAAATGCCAAGCAATACGTCACTTCGAACTCTGGCAGCTGTGGCAATTTTTGTTCTGATCGGTAAAGTTGGCAATCTGCGAGATCAAGCAGTTCTCCCGCGTGTACAGCATGGATGAAACATCTTAGATAGAGGTAAATTTGGTAGCAGACAGATCATATTTTGGGCCCAATTAACACATCAAGGCACCCCGGACGTGTCGTTGCAAACAAAGCCATCAGAGACTGATATCGCTGGAATTTTGCCAAACAACTCGGCCTTTGAAACATTCAGAAAAATGAACTTACATTTTAATTACCATCCCGGCAATCTTGGTACATAATTTGCAAATTGTTATCTGCTACTTTTATCACCAAGGAACCGGCCAGAATGTATGACAATTCAGAAGAGTTTATGACGGAAATTACAGCCCTTGTGGCGAAATATGGTGATTATGAAGCGCCTATTTTAAAATCAGATGGCGACTTATTGATCCCCCTGCGCGCTGATCTCAAACGCAGCGCCGCAGCAGCAGATGCATTGGCCAAAGCCATGGCAGATATGATGAGAAAAGACAAAAGCCTTCAGAAAGCAAAAGCCGAACGCTCTGGATGGATCGTCTGAACCTCTTTAGTATGCGCAGTGCGAGGCAGATCTGCTAAGGAAAGGCCTCGCAGGCCCTTGAAGATGGCATCAAACGGTGGTGCGTCAAACTGATGTACCGCCATAGGACCATTTGTTCTATTTCGCCGGTTCAATCAGAACGTTTATTTTTCAGCATTTGCCAAACCGTAGCTCAAAAATAATTCTGCGGTCAATGAACAGACCCTATGGCATCCGTGCATGTCGGCTTATTTTTCAGACCATGCCGAACAGATGACGGAGGTATTATTATTGGCCACCACGCAAAATCGTACCGCTCCAGTTGTTTGATTAACAACCCAGACCGCGGGTGGCACATCGGTACGCGCATCATGGTCAACAACAGCGCTAAAGGTTTCATCGGATATTGCCGACGTCGCAATAACGCTCAAAGCGGCGGCCAAAAGCAGTGCTATCTTTCCCATCTCATTCCCTTTTCAACTCTTAGTTATACATCCTGACGTACGGCATGTGCACAGGCTATGCCAGACCCACAATTTCCCTACGGCGGCAGTTACGACATCAAACAATAAAACCTCGCAAATTTGGTCTCGTTACGATCAGGGTTTCGACAGCACACCAGCAAGCGTTAATTCCCGACGTCTGGGGAACCACATGTCCGCATTTTCAGCCCGCAAGGTTTTGATCGCAAATTCCGGATCGACCCCGCGTTCGAGTAGATACTCCATCTCGCTCAAAACATCTTTTTGTGCCTCTTCATAGGACCAAGAGGCAAATTCATACAGGCTGTCCCAACCAATATCGGCCTGGGCATCCTTGTAATACTCTTCCATCGAGGCCGCGTCCCAAGAACTCCTGTGGAATCCCAACCGGCCGCCTCGATCCAATTGCCGGCTTTCTCCAGCCAGAAACAATGTGACACAAGCGCTTGCACATTCATCTGTAACCCGGGTATCCAATTCAAAATCAATAATAATATCCGCCATTTCCCTTGCGGCTTCGATTAATCCGCCCGCACTGTTTAAATGCAAGACCTCAATCTGCTGTTGCTGTCTCAGCAGAAACACAAGCGTCTCAACGTCCTGCCAATTAATCTCATCCTGTCCCGGCGGCGCGCTGTCTGTGTCATAAAACAGAATTTCACCATCGAGTTTGAATTTTTCTGCCAAAACTGCCGAGCCAAAGCCAGCACTCTGCAGCAGTGCAAGCATGACAATCACACATAACCTCACAGACACCTCCCCGTTTCAGACCCGACCTACCGGTAGTTGGATTTTAGAATGAACTGTTCCGTTTGGTCAAATTTTGCCGGCCCTATTGCCGCAGAATAATCGTAAGCATCAACGCGGCCATTAATCAATCTGCGGCTTTTACCTCGGCCCCTTTGTTCTGAGCATTGATCATATCCTGATAGGCCCACGGTATGAGGTCGTTGATACGGTTTGCGGGATGATCTTGGATGCGTTCTGACCTGGCCCCCAAGCAAGCCAGGCTTCGGGGCTTGCCTTGTTCATCTTGGCAGTCTCAATGAGCGTATAAGCTATAGCGGCAGATTTGCCGCCTGCTTCTGATCCCAGGAACAGATAGATGAGATGACCGTTTTCCAAAGCTGTCGCGTATAATTGCGCGGCAAGAAAAGGAGAACGATGATGAACAATTTTGCCGCTTATGTTGACCTTGATGTTCACAAAGACACGATCACAGTGGCGATTGCTGCAGCCAAACGATCCGGGAAAGTTCGTTCATTGAGGGCCCAGACCCGATCGGTTCAAACCGCCTTTAAGAAGCAGAAAAACCAAAGATCAATCCAAAAGCGCATCAACTTTGCACAAGACATTCCGATCCGCAATCCGACGCGCGCTCTTATAACTGAAAACATCCATACAACCTTCGATGTGATCTCCTGAGGAATAAAAAATCTACCACAGTGAAGGAATCCTGAAGTGGGCAGAGGTCTTGCCAATACAGGGTGGGTTCCCTGTATGCTTACAATGAGTCCACCACTCCAGACCTGATTTTCTGCATTCAGTTTCGTATTCAAAAGTGGACTGGTTAGGGTTTGTACTGAAGTTTCTCAAACAATCCGATTTCAAAAGTCCTGCAGAGTCAATTTAGTTCACAAGTGTATCCAACAACAATCGAACTGCAAAAATTGCCAGACCCAGATAGGTGCACAACATTCCTGAAATTCTCAAAAATGGGTTGGATACATAAAATGCAAAACAAATTGCATGTGCCAGTCGTCCATATGCAAAAATTGAACAGATCAAGAATAAATAGTTGAAGGATGCATTTCCTGAGATTTCCAAAATCATTAACAGAACCAGAAATATAGGAACGTATTCAGAAAAGTTTCCGTGTGCTCTTACGTTTCTGTCTAGTTTTGATGCTGGAACCTCTTCATCCATTTTGAAAATCAGCTTCATCACTGGACTACCTCTTAAGTATCCAATGCGAAATGACAGGAACAAATAAAACAAAGTAAACAGGGATGCGAAAATAGATGTTAAAGGAAGACTGTTCATTTCATTGTTCCTAATTGCTGAAGGTTTTTGGTCTCTAATGGGCTTCTGAGGTTTCTATAGGAATTATTAGACTCTGAACACCTTAATCAGTTCTCTATCAGGGACTGTGGACAATCATCTTGAAGCTATGAGTGCTGCCATGAGGTTCCAACACGCGGCATGGCTGCAAT
>ERZ802830.1721-NODE-1721-length-20582-cov-31.8954_pt1 | contig 20582 bp, 20 predicted proteins | sample MGYA00345654_ERZ802830 | MGnify/ENA primary metagenome ERZ802830 (study PRJEB30503, sample SAMEA104212375) | marine metagenome | biome: Westerlies Biome; feature: [SRF] surface water layer (ENVO:00010504) within the epipelagic zone...; material: water...
GCGCCCCGGCTATCTCACCATCTCCATAGAGTGACCGATCCACTGCGCTTAGGCGTGATGCGAGGGGTTCAGTGCTGACGCGAGCGAGCGCTTCCAGCGACGAAAATCTCTGATCGTGGTGGAGGCCTGCCCACTGCAGAATCGCTTTTTTGAGTAGCGTAGCATCCTGCTGCTCCGCGGCTTTTCTGATTTCGACCAACGCTTGCCGGACTGAGGCCGACTTGGCTTTGGCGCCGCCCGGTGTTGGCGATGGAGCCGCGGTTTGACGGCGACTCAACCAGAGCAGAATGCCTAGCGCAAGCGACACCAACCAGCCTGCGGCGCTGACAGCCCATAGCCAGAGCGGGAGGGTGGTGCCGGCCGTTGAGGTGTTTGGGGAGAGGGTCGCGTCATTGATTTGATCGGCGGTCTGGATGGCGGTCACGACGACCGTTCTGGCAGGCAACGTGGCGAACTCCAGGCGGTCTGTTTCGATATTCCACCAAGGCACGCGAATCTCGGGCAAGGTCCAGGTGCCGCCTGATCGCGCGACCAGCGCCTCGCTTTGCACCCGTCGGCCCTGTAGCCCTTCAGCCAATTCACTCTGGTCAATGGATTCCTGGTCGGGATAAAACCGGAGTTCAGGAATGTTGACGGCGCCCTGAACGCTGCTCAGCGGCGGGAGCTGACTGCCCTGCAGCCCTCTGGCGGTCAGGGTGAGGGTGCGTGTTGTCGAGTCGCCGACATTCAGCGACGCCGGGTCGATGGACCAGTTTTCTTCCAGCGTAAGCGCCCGGGCGGGTAGCCATACCTCACCGGGGAAGCTGGTGGGTACGCTCTTAACGTCGATTTCCAGTGGCGTGGATGCCATGCGCAGTCGCCTGCCAAGGCGCGCACCCAACAGGGAGCGCCCCGGCTGCACTTCGCGCGCCGTAAAACCGATGGCTGGAATACTCAACGCTCCACTTTTCTGCGGGTACACGGCATACCGCAGCTCCGTGACCAGCCAGGTGCGATTACCCACGCGCCGCTGAAAAGACCGTCGCTCGAGGTTTTCGACAACCGCATCAGGAATATCGAAGTTCGAAATCTCGCCGCCATCCAGATTGATCGCCTGTTGCAGGGTCACGGTGAGAATCACCTCGGATTGCACGTAGACGCTGCGTTCATCCACGCTCGCGTCGAAGAGCACCAGCTCGTCGCCTGGGGCCACCACTGGCTCGGGGTTTACGCGAATGGCAAGTGGTGTCGTACTTCGGCCACCCGCCGTGAGCGACGGAATGGTCAGCGTGCCTTGGCGCAGCGGCGCCAGCTCCATCTCGAGTGTGCGGGTAACCTGGTTTTGCCCGTTGATGAAGCGCGCATTGGTGGCGCTGGAGCGCGACAGAATCTCCCAGTCGCGATTCAACGGCGTGAGATCAATCTCGGCGGGCTGCTCGCCGGCATCACCCAGTAGTGTCAGGCGCAGGGTTTCGCCCATGGCGATAGTGCGCCGGTCCGCTGTTGCCGAGAGCTCTGCCCAGGACAGATTGGTCCACAGCATCATCGCGGCGCAGCACGCCCAGACAAAAAGGTTACCAACGGATCGATTCATCAGGCTCCTCACCCTCTCTGAGTCTCTGCATCGTCTGGTACCGGAATTTGCGGCGCAACAAGCCACCCGGATCATCCGGTACCCGGCGCAACCACTGCTCCAGTGCCTGTTGCTCTTCCAGTGCTTCATCAAACTTGGCCATCTGTTCCTGAGTCGCGGCTTCCAGCGCCTCGGCGTTCATCTCCTGTGCGTCAGCCATGGTGGGATCCTGCTGACCCTGCTCCTGCTCTTGTTCAGATTCGGACTGGTCACTCTGACCGCTATCGCTCTCGTCGCTGGTTTCGCCGTCGCTTTGTTCTTGCTCTCCCTCATCGGAGGTGTCCGAGCTGTTGTCGCCCTGAGACTCGCTGTCGTTGTCTTCCTCAGACTGATCGCCTTCCTGATTTTCCTGATCCTGCTGTTGCTCCTGCTGATCCAGTAGCGACTGGACGAAATCACGGTTCGCAATGGCGTCCTCGGCGTCGGGCGTGAGGTTCAGACTCTCCTCATAGGCACTGAGCGCGCCTCGCAGATCTCCCTGCAGTGCCAGCGAGTTGCCAAGGTTGTAGAGATTGTCCGCAGTGGTCTCTCCGGCGAAGCTCTTTGCCGCCTGATCGTAACTGCCAGCCTCATACTCCGCGACGCCGCGCCAGTTGGGATCGGCAAACGCACGGGCCGCTTCAGAGGCCTCGCCCTCGCTCAGGTAGCGGGCGCCCTGTTGATCGGGGGTCAGCCACAGGTCATCCCAACCCGCTGCCTCCGGAGGTGGCGCGTGGGTCAGCAGTGCGAGCGCGATGCTCGCCACCACCCCTTTACGGAAGGCGGGAAGGAGTAATAACGCGACCAGTGCCGCCAGCCAGAAACCCTGGTCCTGCCAGGCGTCCGTCTGCCGATCGAGATCCAGCTCACCTTCCGTCGCGAGGGCATCGCGCTGGGTCAAGGCTTCAATGTCCTGCTCATCGAGCCGGACTTCTTCATAGGGCGCGCCCAATTCCTGGGCGACCATGGCAAGCTGATCGCGATCCAGCGCGGGAATGACAATTTCGCCCGCGTTGTCTTTCAAAAAGCCCCCGTTTGGGAGCGGAATGGGTGCGCCGGTCGTGGTGCCGATGCCAAGAATGGCCAGGCTGGCGCCACTGTCATCGAGTGCAGATCGCACACGATCACTCTTAAAATTAGGGAGGCCATCGGTCATCAAGAGAATATGCCCACCTTGGGCGCCCGCGGTCGCCAGTAGCTCAGCAGCGAGCTCTAACGCACTGGTGGCATCCGCACCGGGCAAGGGCATGATGGCGGGGGAGAGCGCCGGCATGAGGTTGGCGATGGTGCGGGTGTCGTCGGTCAGCGGCGTGACGACGTGGGCGTCGCCGGCAAACACCACGAGACCGGTCACGCCTTCCTCCCGGGTATCCAGCAGATCCAGAATTTTCTGCCTTGCGCGCTGAACACGGCTGGGCTGGACGTCAGCGGCCAACATCGAGGCGCTGAGATCCAGCACGATGACAAGGGCGTCCGCCCGCTTGATCACCGGCAGTTCGACGCGCTGAAGACTCGGCCCGGCTGCACCCAGCGTCACGAGGATCAGCAAGAGGGTCGGTATCCAGACCCGCGAGCGTTGCGATTTGCCGCGCTGATCTGGCAGCAGGTAAGGCAGCAACTCGGCGTCAATGACCTTGGTCCAGTCTCCTTCATGAACACGCCGGTACCAGAGGGCTAGCGCTATGAGCGGGCAGGCGAGTAAGACCCACAGTAAGTCCGGGCGAAGCAGATGAAATCCGTCAATCATCGCGCTCTCCCATAGCGCGGCCAGGCGCCCAGGCGACTGAGCCAGCGGCTGCGCAGTAACGCCAGCAGGCTCGCCAACGTCAGGGCGGCCAGCAGCGGTATCCAACTCAAGGCGCGTTTTGGTCGGAAAGTGCTGGATTCCTGCTCCACCGGCTCGAGTTCGTCCAGCAGTGCGTAGACCGCCTCCAGCTCTGCCGGCGAGGTCGCACGGAAGTAGCGGCCACCGGTTGCCTCTGCCACCGCATTGAGCATGGCTTCATCAACCTCACTGCGCCCGTTTGTGGTGCGGCCCAAATTGCGGCTGATGCCAATCGTGTAAATCTTGACGTCGAGTTGAGCGGCCAGCGCTGCTGCTTCCATGGGGTCTACGGTGCTGGCAGTATCCTGACCGTCTGTTAACAGAATGAAAATACGCGATGATGCAGGTCGTTCCCGCAGCCGCTTGATCGCCAGACCCAGTGCGTCGCCGATGGCGGTATCTTCGCCGGCGAAGCCCAGCTGGGCCTCGTCGATGAAACGCGTCACGGTGCTCAGATCGAAAGTGAGCGGGGCCTGCAGATAAGCCCGTGTACCGAACAAAATCAGACCGACGCGGTCACCCTGGCGCCGCTCGGTAAAATCGGCAGCGATCGCTTTGACCGCGGTGATGCGGGGCACAAGACGATTGCCCACCTGCATGTCTTCAATCTGCATGCTGCCCGAGAGATCAAGCCCCAGCATCAGATCGCGACCGGTATTGGGAAGCTCAATGGGCTGGCCAATCCATTGTGGCCTTGCGGAGGCGACGATCAGCATCATCCATGTGAGCCACAGTAGCCACCAGTAGCCTCGGCCCGACCTTATGCTGCGACTGGCGCCGGATAAACCGCGCCACCTTGCCGCAAAGGGTGCGCGCAGCGCCGAGGGCTGCAGAGACTCCCCCTTGCTGAAGCGATGAATCAGCCAGGGCAGAGGGGCTATAGCGAAGACCCAGGGCCATAGCCACTCAAGCATGGGTGACCTCGTGCTGACGTATCCAGTGTTCAGCTGCATCAAAAAGATGACTGCTGACCGGCGACGGTTCGCGCTGATAGAGGCTGTCGAGCTCACCAAAGGCGTCCGATGCCACCTTGGGGCAACTCGACGCGAGAAATTGTTGCCATTGCGTCCCGTGGAGCCCTGCGACCTGTTCGTGGGGATAGGCCTTCAAGGCCGCTGCTTTGAGGAGCCAATTAAGTTCATCCTGTCTCGCCTCTCGCGTGCGGAGCTCATCGAGGGCTGCCAGAGCGACCCGTCGGTAGGCCGTCTTGAGACGCCGCTTTCGGAGCCACAGGCCAAGGCCTACCAGTAAAGCCACAGTCAGCGCTAAGGCAACCCACCAACCGGGCGCCAGAGGCCACCAGCCGATCGCTACGGGTTCTCGCAGCGGCGCGAGTTGTGACAGCATCATTTCCGGATTCATCTTGGAGGGAATACCGTCAGCAACTGTTTTAGCGGGTCTTGATGTGTCTGCAGCGGCATCAGTGGCATGCGGAGCTCCCGGAGACGTTTTGTCAGCTGTGCGAGTCGATCTTGATAGTCCGCCTCGTAAGCTGCTCGGGCTCCGGCTGCGCTGGTGTCGAGCTGGGAGTGTGTGACGCCGTCGGTCACCGCATAAAAGCCAGCTTGGGGGAGGCTGGCCTCCAGCGAATCGCCCACCGCGACGGCCACGATTTGTGTTTTGCGCGCCAATCGCCTGAGTGGCGCTAGATGCGCTTCCTCGAAGAGGTCGTGAAAGTCGCTGATGAGAAAGATTCGCGTGCCGGCGCGCGCGATCCGCTCTAGCTGCTCAAGCAAATCGCCGAGGCTGCGAGCGACCGGGCCCTCTGCCTCAGGGCGGCCCTCGGCCACCAGATCTTTAATCATGTTGAGTACCGCATGCTGGCTTCGCTTGGGTCGCGTATCGTGCAGGACTTCGTCTCCGAGTACGGCGCCGCCGATACGCTCTCCGGCCTGCAGCCCGGACCATAGCGTCAGCGCGCCCACATGGGCCGCCATCACCGATTTGAAACAGCGGCTGGCACCAAACTTCATGGGTGAGCGTTGATCCACAGCAACCAAAATGGGCTGCTCCCTGTCCTCGTGAAACAATTTGGTGTGGGGGGTACCCGAGCGAGCCGTGACGCGCCAGTCGATCGCGCGGACGTCGTCCCCGGCCGCGTAGGCGCGCACCTCGTCAAATTCGACGCCCCGGCCACGTTGGCGGGAGCGGCGCATGCCCGCGAGGTTGGCGAGTGCACGGGTCTGACCGGTGACATCGATGAATCGTGCTGCGAATCGGGTGGCGATCAGGTCCTCAGCAGTGACAACCGCACCGCGGGGACCGGTCATGGCTTTGCTACTGTCTTTGTCAGGCAACGGGGATGCGCTCGATCAATCGCCCAATAATCTGATCGCTACTGACGCCTGCCGCTTCCGCCTCGAAGGACACGATGAGTCGGTGCCGCAGACAGTCGAGTGCAACCGCTTGCACATCGTCAGGGCTGACGTAATCCCGCCCTGCAATCCACGCGTTCGCGCGGGCGCAGCGATCCAGGGCGATCGTTGCCCGCGGGCTGGCTCCGTATTCCAGCCAGCCGGCCAGCTCACTGTCATAGTGGTCTGGCTCGCGCGTGCCAACAATCAGCTGGATGATGTATTCCTCAACCGCCGGCGCCATATGGATGTCCAGTACCGCTTTTCGCGCTGAGAAAATGTCAGCTTGCGAGACGGTGCCCTCGGGCCGGCTACGGGAGCCGCCGGCCTCATTGCGCGCCAATCGCAGAATCGCCTGCTCAGCCCCAGCGTCTGGGTAGGACACGCGGACATGCATCAGAAATCGATCCAGCTGCGCTTCAGGGAGCGGGTAGGTGCCCTCCTGCTCAATCGGGTTCTGGGTCGCCATGACCAGAAACAGCGGCGGTAATTCGTAGGTCTGACTGCCGATGCTGACCTGGCGTTCGGCCATGGCCTCCAGGAGCGCGGACTGCACTTTGGCAGGGGCGCGGTTAATCTCGTCTGCCAGCACCAGGTTGTTGAAAATGGGACCTTGCTGAAACTCAAACGCGCCCGTTTGCGGGCGAAAAATATCGGTACCTGTAATGTCGCCGGGTAGCAGATCTGGCGTGAACTGGATACGGTGAAAACTGCCCTCAATGCCCTCGGCCATTTCTTTAATCGCCCGGGTCTTGGCCAGACCGGGTGCGCCTTCGACCAATAAATGTCCATCGGCAAGCAGTGCCAGCATCAGCTTATGAATCAGATCTTGCTGGCCAACAATTTGTTGCCCCAGCCAATTTTCGAGGTTCGCGAGGAGTTGGTAATTCACGGATCAGGCCTTAGTTACTGCGGTGTCAGAAATAGCGTGCTTTCTGACCATTACAAGGCCCGAACGTTCAAAAAACCCCTTTTGGTGGGAGCGTGCTCAGGCGAGTGGTCAGAAACCTGACAATTTATAGCATGTCAGAGCGTCTGTGAGGCCCTCTCGCCAGTCGTTTCGTCCTTCTCGCCAGCCTTCTAGCCATTTGTTACGCGCTAAACCGGTCAAAAAAGGGCAGTTTTCCTTGGAGCGGCCGGCAAGGCCGAGTTGGTAGCCTTTGTCAAAGGCGCGTTGGATACGGTTTCGCTTGAGTCTTTTCATCGGTTCTCCCTTTGCTGGCGCTGTCCGCCAAGTGCAGGGAGAGGGGTGTCTCCCGACACATCGTTGTGCAGCCTCACCATGGTGAGGGTTTCGGGAAATGGCTGGCGGTTGGCATTGCCGCCGCAAGACACCCTGCGTTTCAGTTGCAGGGTGACCCGCTGCCCTCCGTGTGCGTTGCCCGCATCGAATTGGAGGGTTTCTGTTGTTACCGCCGGGAACGTGGCTACTTTGTCACATTAGCGCGGCCCTGATCTGATGTCGAAAACTCTTTTTTTATCAGTACCGATTGCCTTCATTAGTCAAAGGCATAAGGCAATGTTCACGGGGCTTTCGGCCACCCTTATCTCGATGCCCGGGTGGTGGGGGGTGGTTATTTTTTTTCGGCAAGGTCAGTTCACCGGCATTCGCGGCAAGCCTATGAGGCATGGGCATGGCGAAATGGACGAGAGAAAGGGAGATTTTTCCCTAAGCCCGGTGATCCGGGCCCCACATCGAGGCGTAATTCTAGCGACCGGATGATCGACTCTCCGGTTAAGCCATCTTCCCCCAGGTGGCGAATTCTTGCCCCGGCCTCTGGCCGGGGTTTTTTTTGGAGGCTCGTGATGCAAAATCGCACCGTCATGCTGGGTCTGGGTTACGCCGGTTTGCTGCCTTTTTATGGGTTTTTGGCAGGGGCATGGCTGCTCACCGATTGGCCCGGAGCCGTTTCCGTTCAGGGGTTTGTTATGTACTCGCTGGGGATCCTCTGTTTTTTGGGAGGAACGATATGGGGCCGGGTCCAATCTGTCGAGGAGCCGCTGATGGCGCGACTGCTCATCAGTAATGGCGTCGTTCTGTTCGCGGTGGCAGCGGTACTCACTGCGAAAGTTTGGTTGGCGGCGGTGGCTTTGATGGGTGGGTATCTGGCGCTGCTCTGGTATGAGCGGGGTGCTGAAAACCTACCAGGTTGGTACGCCGCTATGCGGCGAAATTTGACGCTGGGCGTTTTGCTGGCGCACGGATTATTCTTCGCACAACAGTCACTTCAGTCTCAGGTCTAGGGAGAGATCGAGGCTGGAAGATCCGCATCATGCAGCCACGCGGCGTCGACTGAGATGGGTCGCGCTCCGACTGCCTCCAATAGCCCGGTGATTTTGCGCCCTCCCTCATCAAGAAAAGCCTGGCAGGCTGTTAGCGCGTCGACATGTAGCCTCAGGCAGGGCGAATGCCGGCCCTCGGTGTCAGTAAGATAAATGGCAGTGTCGTCCTCCTGCCACTCGGTTTCGAGCGCGGCGACAACCTGTTCTGGCGCACCGATCAAGTCAACGGGCAGTATTAGCGCTGTTGGGTAGGCGGCAGCGGACAGCAGAGCAGTAATGCCTGCACAAGGTCCTTGGTTGGCAACCGCCTCGCACATTACCCGGTCAGCAAAGTGCTGGTAGAAATAGGGGTGATCGCGGCAGCAGATCAGGACCTCTCCAGCGCTCTGCGGGCGAGGTGCCACGATCCCAGCGATCAGCGGGCGCCCCTGATGCGCGATGAGGCCCTTGTCGCGGCCACCCCAGCGAGCGCCCTGACCGCCGGCCAAAATACCCAAGCTGTAAGCCCGCACTGCATTCAAAGTTCAGTCCCTCTATGGGATCATTCACGCTCAGTCTGACTATAGCTCATGCCGCCTATGTCGCGTGTTTTGGCACTCGATACCGCCACTCATGCCTGCACCCTTGCCTTATATGGTGAGGAAAGCCTGTGCGGGCGCCATGAAATTGTGGCGCGGGCGCACAACCGTCACATTCTGGGGATGCTGTCGACGATTTTGGGGGGCAGGGCGCTAGCCGACGCCGTCGATATTATTGCCTGCGGCGTGGGTCCGGGGTCATTTACAGGGCTTCGCGTCGCGGTGAGTGTGGCACAGGGGTTGGCCTGGTCACAGGACATGCCCGTACACGGATTCTGCTCTCTCGAGGCGCAAGCGCACACCGCCGGACACCAAGGCCTTTTGCAAGAGGGTGACCGCGTCCTCTCTGCCATTGATGCCCAGATCGATCAGTTCTACGGGCTCTGGGGTGAGTGGCGTGATGGCGCTTTCCTTGCCGACGGTGAGGCGTTTGTGTGCGCGCCAGAGGCCTTGCTGGCTGAGTCATCGTGTCCGGCGACCGCAGTGCTCGGATCGGGTGTGCGATATGGGGATCGCATGCCTTCGGAGGTCACCTCGGCTGCTCGTTGGTTTCCGGACGTGACACCGGACGCTCGCGTTATGGCTGAACTCTTGGGTGATGGCACACTGGCACTGCAACCCGAGCCCGCTCACGCGCTGTCGCCACAGTATGTGCAGCGTGAGATTGGCTGGAAGAAATTGTCGGAGCAGGGCCGTCGTGACTGAGTGGGTCCAGATTTTGGTGCTGGCCCTGATTCAGGGCATCACCGAATTTCTGCCGGTATCGAGCTCTGCTCATCTGATTTTGCCGGCGCAGATATGGGGCTGGGTCGATCAGGGCCTGATGTTTGACGTCGCCGTGCATGCCGGCACCTTGTGCGCGGTGCTCTGGTACTTCCGCGATACGCTAATCAAACTGGCAAAGAGCATCCTGCCCGGCGGGCCCTCCGATCAGTCAGAGCTATGGGCACTAGTTGTCGCGACGGTGCCTGTGGTGTTGGCCGGTTTGCTGTTCAGGGATGTGATCGCGAGCGATGCGCGGGCCGTCAACGTGATTGTTCTCACAACGCTGCTGTTCGGTGTGCTGCTAGGGGTCGCTGACCGACTCTCCCGGCGCGGCGCGGGACACACAGGCCCCGTCTCACTCCGTGATGCCCTGTTGATTGGTCTGGCACAGATGTTTGCCCTGATCCCCGGGACATCACGATCCGGTGTGACGATCACAGCTGCCTTGTTTCTGGGTTACCATCCCGCCGCCGCCGCCCGCTTCTCTTTTTTGCTGAGTGTGCCGGTGATTGGGGGCGCCGTGGTGATGATGCTGGCGACCATGGGGTCAGGCGAATCATCGCTGTCAGGTGGGGCGGCTTTAACCGCTTTCGGGCTCTCGGCGATGTTTGCTTACGCCACGATCAAAGCCTTTATGTATTGGGTTGGGCGGATCGGGCTAATGCCTTTTGTGCTGTATCGATTGGCTTTGGGATTGGTATTGTGGGTGTGGATCATTCAGGGTTAATGACATGACGCAGATCGAAGCACTGCTCGGATTTCTCGGTGAGGCGGTCACGCCATTTCATGCTGTGGCGGCGATGTCCCGGCGGCTGAGCGATGCCGGCTTTGAGGAGGTCGAGCGGTTCGACGCTGAGACCATGACCGCTGGTCGTGGCTATTTTATGACCCGGCAGGGTAGTTCGCTGATTGCGATGCGGGCGGGGCAGGGCCGCCCCGACGCGGGGCTGCGCTTGGTCGGCGCGCATACGGACAGTCCGAACCTCTCAGTCAAACCCAACCCGGTTAAAGGTCTCGATGGTTGTGTGCAGTTGGGGGTCGATGTCTATGGTGGCGCGCTCCTCAATCCCTGGTTTGACCGCGATCTCGCCATAGCGGGTCGCGTAACGTTGCTGACTACATCGGGAGAGCTCTGTTCCACGCTCTTTGATTCGGCCCGCCCGGTCGCCGTCGTGCCTAGTCTGGCGATTCACCTCGATCGGGAGGCCAACAAACAGCGAAGTATCAATCCACAGAAAGACGTGGTGCCGCTGGTTATGCTGGGGGATGCCCAGCAGTTTGACTTCAAGGCGTGGCTCGCCGAGACCCTCACAGCACAGGATTCTCAGTGGCAGGATGCACGGGTGATGGATTACGAGCTGTCTCTTTATGACGTTCAGCCACCCGCCGTCGCAGGCATCGATGAGTCCTGGATTACCTCTGCCCGACTGGACAACCTGCTGAGTTGTTTTGCGGGCCTCAGCGCGCTGATTGATACCGAAGATGCAGAATGGTCGATGCTGGTGGCGACTGACCACGAGGAGGTGGGGAGCGCCTCAACAGTGGGGGCTCAAGGGCCCATGCTGATGGATGCGTTGACCGCATTGGTGCCCAACCCCCAAGACAACCAGCAGCTCCGCACGGATTCGTGGATGCTCTCGGTGGATAATGCGCATGCGGTGCACCCCAACTACGCGGACAAACATGACGATCAACACAGCCCGCGACTCGGTGGCGGCCCTGTTGTCAAAATCAATCGCAATCAGCGTTACGCGACGAACAGCGAAGGTGCCGCCCGACTGCGACTATTGGCTGAGCGAGCCGGAGTGGATGTTCAGGCGTTTGTGATGCGAGCCGATCTGGCCTGTGGCAGCACGATTGGCCCCATCACGGCGACCGAGACGGGAATCGCCACCACGGACCTGGGCGTGCCTACGCTGGCGATGCACTCGATTCGCGAACTGGCGTGCGCGGCGGATATCCCGCAGTTGTTGTCGCTACTCACAGCGTTCTACCGCCGTCTGGCCTGAGGGAAGAGAGGGCATCATGAGTTCAACTCGGGTACTGACGGGCATCACAACAACCGGTGCGCCGCATCTGGGTAATTATGTTGGGGCGATCCGCCCTGCCATCGCTGCATCCCGGGATCCTGAGGTGGATGCGTATCTGTTTCTGGCGGACTATCACGCGCTAATCAAGAACCAGAATCCCGATGAAGTGGCACAGTCCAGTCGCGAGATCGCGGCAACCTGGTTGGCGTTGGGTCTCGATCCAGAAAATACCTACTTCTACCGCCAGTCCGATATCCCCGAGATCACCGAGTTGAGCTGGGTGCTGACTTGCTCGGCAGCAAAAGGTCTGATGAACCGGGCTCACGCCTACAAAGCCGCCGTGCAGGCCAATGAAGAATCCGGCGAGGACCCCGACTTTGGGATCACCATGGGTTTGTTTTCCTACCCCATACTGATGGCTGCTGATATTTTGATTTTTAATGCCCACCAGGTGCCGGTCGGCCGCGACCAGATTCAGCATGTTGAGATGGCGCGGGATATTGCGCAGCGCTTCAATCATCACTACGGCGAGACATTCACCTTGCCCGAGGCGGTGGTCGATGACCATGTCGCCGTCTTGCAGGGGCTGGATGGGCGCAAGATGAGTAAGAGCTACGGTAATACCATCCCGCTGTTTGGCACCTCAAAACAACTGCAAAAGGCAATCAACAAGATCAAAACCAATTTATTGGAACCCGGCGAACCCAAAGACCCCGATGACTCGACCGTGTACCAGGTGTGGTGCGCGTTTGCTAACGACGCGGAACGTGAGCACATGCGTCAGGCCTTTGCCGATGGCATTGCCTGGGGCGAGGCCAAAAAGCAGCTGTTTGAGCGGGTCAACGACGAGCTAGCGCCTGCGCGGGAGATCTACGACCGGCTGATGGCCAATCCCGAGGAGGTGGAAGCCATACTCAGGCAAGGCGCCGAGCGGCTCAGGCCGCAAAGTACTGCGCTACTGGAGAAAGTGCGCCACGCTGTTGGCTTGCGCGCGTACCGCTAGCGTTATAACGCCAGCGCAACACCCAGAACGAAACTGCGGGGCTCCCCCACGAAATACCGGTAGCTCCCGAAGCCGTAGTCGGCGCGTTCAGCGTATCCCTTATCCATCAGGTTTGTCGCCACCAGCGTCATGGTGAGCGCAGGGGTTACCGCCCACGACCCTCTCAAATTCAGTAATTCGTGGCCGTCGTACTCGTGTTGGTTGTTGGGATCCAGCCAGTACTTAGCCACCCACAGCCACTCCAGCTCAGTCGTGAGTGCGGGGCCAACCTGAGAGAAGTCTGCCAGCAGTTGCACCGAGCCAAAGTGCTTTGGCGCGGTGTCAATCTCGTTCCCTTCGATACTGCCCCGCGATCCCAGCAATTGAATATCACTGTCGTAGCGGTGCCGGGCGTAGCTGCCGTTTGCCTTCAATGACCAGGTGTCCGAGAACTGCCAGTTCAAGCTCGCTTCTATGCCGCGGTGAGCTGTCTCGGCTCCTGAGACGTTGTAGCGATCCCGGTCCTGAAAAATGACGTCCTCTTTGTTCATCCAGTAGGCGGCGATGTCGTAGCCAAATCGCTCATGGCTGCCGCGGACACCAACTTCGACACTGTTGAGTGACTCGGAGTCGATGTCCGCCACGGTTTGCCCTGATTGCAGGCGGTAAAGCTCCGTGGTCTGGGGCGCACGAAAGCCGCGTGCGAGGCGCGCGAATACCGTGGTGTACTCGCTGTGGCGGCTGAGCGCCACATTGCCTGTCCAGTCGCTAAAGCTATCCTTGCGGCTTGCTGGCCGGTAAAAGCGGCAGGCACTGGCAGATGGTGCGCAGGCAGGACCCGCATCGGTCAGGTTGGCGTAGTCATAACGGGTCTCTTCCAAACGCAGGCCGCCATCGAGCCGCCATCGGTCTGACAGCTCCCAGCTCACATTCGTAAACGCGGCCAGCGTGTCCGCATCGACCTCGTAGTCGTAGTGCACGCCGTCGGGCTGGTTGGGGCTAAAAAACGCGTCCTGAACTTCGAACAGGGAGCCCTCTGTGTGATCGATATCGATTCCGGCAAACCACGTCAGCCGTTCGCGCTGTCCGCGAGCGGCGGCTTGCAGACCGAGACTGCGATGTCGATTACTCTCGGTCGCCTTCCAGGGCAGATAATGCTGTAGGAAGGTCATGCTGTTACTGCGCCAGTAGGGACGGAGCGTGATCTCTGCGTTGCCGCCCCAATCACGACTGAAACCAAGGTAACCGCGAGCCGACCAGGCATCACGATAGGCCTCGGGGTTGGGATTTTCCTCGCGGGCATCATCGTCTTCATAGGCCTCAAAGCCCCGGATATAGCCCGCCGTTTCCTGATTGAGATTGCCGCCCTCGAGCAAGCCTTGAACCCGCCAGTCCTGCCAGTCGTGATCGATGCGCAGCGTCGCCTTTTGCTGATCGTATCCCGAGGCGTCCTGATAGCCGCCGTAACGGGTAGTCTGAGCCGAGAGCGCTACGCTGCCCAAGGCGGCACTCCCCGAGAGTCGGTAGTAATCCCGCGAGCCGGCCTCGACTTTAATCTGGTTTGGCGTGTCGCTAACGCTGCGACTCAAGACATTGATAATGCCGTGCTGCGCATTCGAGCCGAAGACTACCGTGGCAGGCCCTTTCAGCACCTCCAACCGGCCAGCCTGCAGCAAATTGGCGTCGAACAGCTGATTCACGTTACAAAATCCGGGTGATCTCAGGCTGATACCGTCCTGCGCTGTCATGAACGCGCCGCAGCTGCCGGCGCCTGTTAGCACAGGTGAGCGCAGGGAGATCAGAGATTCTTGCCCATTACCGCGGCTGACCCAGGCCCCCGCAACGCGATTAAAGACCTGATTATGGTGCTGTGGTGCAATACGCTCGATGGTCGATTCGTCCAGTGCCGACCAGGCGACGGGCAGCGTGAGTCCTAAATCGGGGGTGCGTGACGCCGTGACGATGATGGTTTCCAGCACAGCGCTGTCATCGGGCGCCTGTGCATGAGCACCCTGCTGTAGGGCAAAATACCCGAGTAGTGCGATGTGGCACGCTGTTGTTGCATTAGCAATGAGGTGGCGCATGGTGCAGTTATAAAGCATTAGGTGAGTCCTTACCGCAGGAACCGTCGCCACAGCCCGTGACAAGGGAGCGCATTTTGGGCAAAACTGCGCGTCATGCCAAGCGCCCAGAGATTAAACTCTTGAGTTCAGAGGTCCTCGCCGTCAACGACTCTTTGCCCATTCGCACCAGTGAGCCGGTGCACTCGGGCAAGGTTCGCTCTGTGTACTGGCTTTCTGCGGAGGACAGCGAGCGACTGATTAGGCAGCGCCGGTATCCGGTAGCGCCTGACGCGCAGCTTGCCTTGATGGTGATCAGCGATCGTATTTCGGCATTTGATTGCATCTGGCATGGAGAGGGGGGTCTCGCCGGGGTGCCGGGTAAGGGAGCGGCGCTGAATGCTATTTCGCAGTTCTGGTTCACTGAGTTTAGCCGCGCGGGGTTGTCGAGGAGTCATATCCTTGAGGTGCCGCATCCCCTCGTTTGGGTAGTGCAACGGGCCGAGCCGGTCATGGTCGAGGCAATCGCCCGACGTTTTATTACCGGCTCTATGTGGCGTGCCTATGAGCGCGGCGTGCGCGAGTTTTGCGGTATTGAGTTAGCCGATGGCCTGCATCGGGATCAGCGTTTGAGTGAGACGCTGGTGACGCCCTCGACCAAGGGGATCATGCGGGGCTTGCGGGGTATTCCGGAGGCCGACGACACCAATGTGTCGCGGGCTCAACTGGAAGCGCACTGGCGGGCCTTCGGGTTTCATGCCAAAGAGGATGTTGGGCGTTATGAGGTGTTGCTCCGAGAGGGCGTCGACCTGATCGCCCGGCATCTCGCGCCCCTTGATTTGATGCTGGTCGATACCAAATTTGAGTTTGGCTACGCCCGCGACGCCAATGGGGAGGAAAGCCTCATTTATATGGACGAGGTCGGTACCCCGGATTCTTCCCGCATCTGGGATGCGGTGGCGTATCGAGGCGGCAGTGTGGTCGAGAACAGCAAGGAAGAATTTCGTCAGGCGCTGCTGAGGCACGTTAATGACCCTGAGCTTCTGCTGGACCACAATCGCTTTGAGGAGCGGAAGCTTTTCGCCGCAGAGCATGCGCTTCCTGCAGTGATGCTTCATACATTGTCGGAAACCTATCGATCGGTGGCCGAGCGGATCACAGAGCGTCCGTTGGAGGTTCCTGACCGCCCGCTCGAGAGTATGATGTCGGTGCTTGGAGACGAATTGGGCCTGGCTCGTTAGCCGGATTTTAGGAGAAAGAAGCCATGCCGATTTTTAAATTAACCGAGTCGCTGTCCGTTGCGGCCCAAATTACCCCACAAGATATTCCCGATTTGGCCGAACAGGGCTTCACTGCCGTGGTGTGCAACCGGCCAGATGGTGAGGTGCCGGGCCAGGCGACCATGGATGAGATCGAGGCCGCCTGTAATGCTGCAGATCTGCTCTTCGTTCGTTATCCAGTCGATGCGATGAATTTTCCGGGTCCCGACATTGAGGGCTTGGGGGCTTTGTTTGACGACCCCGGTCAGTCGGTGCTGGCCTACTGCCGAACAGGTACTCGTTGCGCCAACTTGTGGGTCACCTCGCAGACCGGTGACGGACAGGCAGAAGCGGTGCAATTAGCCCGAGAGATTGGTTTCGATCTCAGTCTGGTTCGCGCCTGACCGCGTTAGCCTGCTTTCTCTTGACTGACGGGTAGTCGGCTGGAGTGGCTACAACGTGGTCCCGCCGTCTACTGCAGCGCGGTCAGTAGCGCTTCCAGCGCAAGCCGCCCGTCGGTGCTCCAGCCCCCTGCGTTAAGTTCTGTCACGAGAGCTGCCTCAGTTGAGGCTGGGACATGCTCAGGATGATGTGCCTCCGCTATGGTGGCATAGGGTATTAACGCTTCGGGATCAGGTCCTGCATCAAGACGATAGATTCGCACAGACAGCAGGTCACCCTGCCTGACCGTTTGTCCCGTCAGCTCGGTAAACGCGACACCGCAGGGCACGCCGGCCTCGGCAATAATTTCCCTCGAGAGATGCTGACCCGCCTGCTCAAGCGTGCTGCCAATGCTGTGACCCTGACGTATTAATGTGTCGACCTGCTGCAGCGCCTCGGGTGTGGGCGTCGCGAAACGTGTGACCGCCAGTGTGCGGCAGATATCCGTGTCGTCATGGCGGCTACAAAGGCTGGCCAGACGAGTCGTGGCATCCTGATGAAGTACCTGCACCTGGTAACTGCCAAACCGGGCTTTAATGCGTTCGCTATTCACTAAATGATGTGTCCCCGTAACGTCTGCGATGTCTGGTCAAGCGCGCAGTCTGATCCTCATCGCAGCGCGGGGGGACACTAACCCGACTCTCTCGAATCTGCAATGACTCTCCAGTTTGAGAGCAATGGTTCTGAGGTATGATTCCTGCTCCGACATCCACATCGTGCCGTGTCACCGAACGATTCAAAACGCAGTTGTGGACTATGAATCTTTACCCTGATGAGGGAGCCCTTCATGAACCTTTCACAATGCATTGCCATTGCTTTAACCCTTGTTATGACTGTCATCGCGCCGGGCTTGGTAGCGAATGAGGCGCTCGATGCCGAAGTCAAGGCGGTTTACGACAACAAACTCAAAGAGCTGTTTCTCTACTTCCACCAAAACCCTGAACTTTCGACCATGGAGCACAAAACGTCGGCGCGGCTGGCGGATGAGCTGACAGCGCTGGGTTATACGGTGACCCGTAATGTCGGTGGCACGGGGATCGTTGCGCTGCTTGAGAACGGTGAAGGCCCCTTGGTGATGTTCCGGGCCGACATGGACGGGTTGCCCGTGGAGGAAAAATCAGGGCTCGCGTATGCATCGCGGGCAAAGCAGGTCGATCCCAATGGCAATGAAGTGTTTGTCATGCATGCCTGTGGCCACGACGTGCACATCACCAGCTTGGTCGGGACGGCACAATTAATGGCGGAAAAGCGTGATCAGTGGCGGGGCACGCTGATGCTGATTGGTCAGCCGGCAGAGGAGCGAGTGCTGGGTGCCGCTGCGATGCGGGCCGATAACCTTTGGCAGCGGTTCGGGCAGCCGGACTACGCCATGGCGTTTCACGTCACCTCGGCCATGCCCACGGGAATGATCGGTGCATCGACTGATTCTCCGTATTCCGGAGCGGATACCGTTGATATTTACATCACTGGCGTAGGCGCACACGGTGCCTCACCGCATCGAGGGGTCGATCCGATTGTCCTGGGTTCGCAGATCGTGATGGGGCTGCAGACGGTGGTCAGCCGAACCCTGCCGCCCAGACGACCTGGGGTGATTACCGTGGGCGCTTTTCACAGTGGCACCAAACACAACATCATTTCTGACGCCGCACATCTGCAGCTGACCGTGCGCAGTGAGTCTCCTGAAGATCGCACCCTGCTGCTCGATGGTATTCGCCGAGTCGCTGAGAATATGGGCCGGGTCGCGGGCCTGCCCGACGAACTCCTCCCGGAAGTAGTGGTGTCGGCGGAAAGCGTGCCGCCAACACTGAACGACAAAGTGCTCACCGAGCGTGTGATAGCGCTGTGGGATGCGCATTTTGGGCAAGGGGTGCTGTTTGCGGGTGAGCGACTGGGAATGGGTGCGGAGGATTTTCCCTTCTTCACGGTCGACCCCTATATCCCCAGCCTTTACTTCGCGGTGGGCGGCACACCGCCTGAGGACTTTGTACGTGAGCGGGACGGCGGGGCCCCAGTGCCTTCGCATCACTCGCCGCTGTTCAAAATTGAGCCCGATGCCGCTGTAACAATGGGTGTTGAGGCTTCCGTCACGGCGTTGCTCGATCTGCTGGGGTCGTGACCCAGCCCACTCATCCGGGTTTCGCTGTGCAATACCCGGTCTGGGATCGCGCAGTCCGCTCATTCCATTGGTATTTACCGATTGCCATCGCGGTGATGTGGTGGAGTGGCGAGCAGGGCAGGATGGATATTCATGAAAAGGTGGGCTATAGCCTGCTCTGCTTGGTTGCGACACGGGTCATTTGGGGTTTTGTTGGCAGTGAGGCGGCGCGGTTCCGCGCGTTTTTGTTCGCTCCCCGCACCGTGCTCACGTATCTCAGAGAAGGTGGGCAGTACGCCGGGCATAACCCTCTGGGTGGTCTGTCGGTCACGGTGTTGCTGTTGCTATTACTGACGCAGGCCGGATCAGGAGTCTTCAGTCGGGATGATTTGCTGTTCGAGGGCCCTTTCTCTTACTGGGCCGGCGATCTATCAGGCACCCTCACCGAGTGGCACAAAACGAACTGGCTGCTACTTCAGGGCTTCATAGCACTGCACTTACTGGCGGTGTGTTGGTACCAGTGGCGGAAAAAACAGCCGCTCGTGCAGGCCATGTGGCGAGGCCAGGCGGGGCACAAATTTGCCGCCAGCCCACCCAAGCCGCTGTGGTGGGCTGCACTGATTGTGATGCTTTTGTCGTTAGCGCTGTGGGGTCTGGTTACCATCGCGCCCGAGGCGCCCAGTTACTACTGAGCTTGAAATTCGCGCTCCCATCTGCACTGTTAACGCTTACGTTTAGGCGAACGGAAAGGGCATTACCTCACGGACTAAGCCCGCTGATGGCATTATTGTGTGAGCAAGCGCGCGCTGACTTCAACTTCAGCGGTAACGCGCGCGCAGCATCTAATCAGTACAAATAGTCCTGAGACTTGTACTCGTCGTGGCAGGCCTTGCAGGTGCCGCCCGTTGCCACGAACTGTTGACGACTCTCCCCGGGGTCGCCCGCTGCCGCGGTCTCGGCAAGCTTTGCTGTCGCGGCACGAAAATCATCGAGCTTGCTCTGAAAATCGTCCATGTTGGACCAGATATTGGGCTTGGCCCGGGTTGTTCCCTTATCGGTACCTGGCGCGAAGCCGCGCTCTACGCCAAATTGCGCCGCGTGGTTGAGGTCCTCTGCCCAGGTAGTAAACAGGGCATCATTCCATTCGATCTTGCCTTTCACCATGTCGCCCATGGGCGCGAAGGTCATTCCCAGTAGCGCGAAGTAGGACTGCCGCAGGGACTGAAGGGGCTCGGATTGTTCAATGTGAGCCAGCGACGAGCCCGAAACCAGGCTGATACCAAGGAGTGTGCCGAGTAGCGTGTGTCGTTTCATATCCATTCTTCCGGTTCGTGAATAAACGGTCGCCCGAGCCTACCTTAGCGCCATCGGGCTATCCCAAACAGGGGAGTGAGTCGGGCCCTCGGTGGGTTTACACTGCGCCCCCACAGGAGGATTTATGTCTGACCAACTACCCCTTGAAGCCTACTGGATGCCCTATACCGGCAACCGGCAGTTCAAGCGTGATCCGCGCATCATCGTGGCAGCGCAGGATGTGTGGTTTACGGATGATCGTGGCAGGCGGATTCTCGATGGTCACTCCGGATTGTGGACCTCGGGTCTGGGCCATGGCCATCCGGAGGTGTCCAAAGCGGTTGCGGAGCAGATCGATACCCTCGATTTCGCGCCGCCCTTCCAGTTTGGCCATCCCGCAGCTTTTCATCTGGCGGAAAAGCTGAAGCAGTTGATGCCCGGTGATCTGAACTATGCGTTTTTCACCAATTCGGGATCGGAGTCGGCGGACACGTCTCTCAAAATGGCGCGCGCCTATTGGCGACTGAAAGGTCAGCCGGCCAAGACTCGCTTTATTGGGCGCCAAAAGGGTTACCACGGCGTGAACTATGGTGGGACAGCAGTGGGGGGTATTAGCGCTAACCGCAAGCCCTTCGGGCAGTCTCTGGAGGTCGATCACCTTCGCCATACCATGCTGCCTGAGAACATCTTATGTCGGGGCATGCCCGCGCAGGGTGCGCATCTCGCCGAGGAGCTGGCTGAGCTGATTACGCTGCATGACGCGTCCACCATCGCGGCGGTTATTGTGGAGCCGATGGCGGGTTCGGCGGGGGTCATTCCACCGCCGGTAGGCTACCTCCAGCGACTGCGTGAGCTCTGTGATGCACACGACATTTTGCTGATTTTTGATGAGGTGATTACCGGTCTCGGACGATGTGGTGCTTATACCGGGGCGCAGGCTTTTGGTGTCACACCCGATATCCTGAACCTTGCCAAGCAGATCACCAACGGCGCGGTACCGATGGGAGCGGGGATGGCCACGCCAGA
>ERZ802830.1722-NODE-1722-length-20582-cov-11.7337_pt1 | contig 20582 bp, 25 predicted proteins | sample MGYA00345654_ERZ802830 | MGnify/ENA primary metagenome ERZ802830 (study PRJEB30503, sample SAMEA104212375) | marine metagenome | biome: Westerlies Biome; feature: [SRF] surface water layer (ENVO:00010504) within the epipelagic zone...; material: water...
GCTTGTTTTTTTACTAAGCCTGAACCAGGAACAATCATTGCCTGAACATGAGAGGCAATTTTTTTATCTTTAACGATGGTTGCAACCTTACGAAGATCTTCAATTCGACCATTCGTACAAGAACCAATAAATATTTTATCAAGTTTAATATCGGTCATTTTAGTGCCCGGCTTTAAGCCCATGTAATCTAGAGAACGTTCAATACTTTTCTTTTTATTTTCTGACTTTGCACTATCAGGACTTGGAACAATTCCATTAACAGCAATAACATCTTCAGGGCTTGTGCCCCAAGTAACCATAGGATCAATCTCTGAGCTATTAATTACGATTTCATGATCATAGTGCGCGTCATTATCAGAAGGAAGTGAAGACCAATACTCTACGGCTTGATCCCAATGAGAGTCTTTTGGGGCATAAGGTCTTCCTTTGATATAATCAAAAGTAGTTTGATCAGGAGAGATTAATCCTGCTCTTGCACCAGCTTCGATGCTCATATTACAAATAGTCATTCGAGCTTCCATGGATAAACTTTGAACAGAACTACCGGCATATTCAATAACATGGCCTGTTCCGCCCGCAGTCCCAATTTGACCTATTATATAAAGAATAAGATCTTTCGAGGTCACACCAAAAGGGAGTTCTCCGTTCACAGAAATTCGCATATTTTTCGCAGGATTTTGAACAATTGTCTGAGTTGCAAGGACATGTTCAACTTCACTCGTACCAATTCCAAAAGCCAGAGCGCCGAAAGCACCATGAGTAGAGGTGTGGCTGTCTCCACAAACAATGGTCATGCCCGGTTGAGTAATACCTTGTTCTGGACCTATAATATGGACTATTCCTTGTCTTTGATCCATTAGATCAAAATACTGGATGCCGTGTTCTTTTGTATTTTGGGCTAATGTCTCAACTTGAATTTTACTTTGGGGATCTTCGATATTTTGACGGTTAATTGTAGGAACATTATGATCGGCTACGGCTATCGTTGCATCTGGACGATGAACAGATCGATTAGCAATTTTTAACCCTTCAAACGCTTGAGGGCTAGTAACCTCATGTACCAAGTGTCTATCAATATAAAGTAAACTTGTTCCATCATCTCTTTGACGAACCAGATGATCAGACCAGATTTTATCGAATAATGTTTTTGGGCTTTGATTGCTCAAGATTAAATTAGTTTTTAGCTTCAGGTTCCTCAGTAGGAGCTTCTTCGCTTGCAGCTGGTGACTCTTCTGGAGCGGCTGGAGCTTCTTCTTTTGCTTCTTCTTGAGGAGCAGCTTCTACTTTTTCTTCAACAGCTACAGGAGCCTCTTCCACTGCTGGTGTTTCTTCAGCTGGCTGCTCTTCTGGAGCTGCCTCAACATCTTTGATAGTAGAGATATATTGATCATCATCATATGAACGACCATCAGTTCTTTCTGCAATTCTTGCTTTCTTACCTGATAGTTCTCTCAAGTAATAGAGCTTAGCTCTTCTAACATCGCCAACTTTAATTCTTTCAATTGACTCAATAACGTTACTATAAAGTGGAAAAACTCTTTCTACACCTTCGCCGCTTGAAATTTTTCTAACAGTAAAAGAGGAATTTAATCCGTTGTTTTTCTTTCCAATACATACGCCTTGGAAAGCCTGAACTCTTTCTTTGTTTCCTTCTTTAATTTTAACATTCACTTTAACAGTGTCACCAGGTGCGAAATCTGTAACTTTAGAATTTTTTAAAATTTGTTGAATTTGAGATTGTTCGTAATTTTTAATTATTTCATTCATATTATGCTCCATCCAATACTAAATGTGGGTGGTATTAGAGCGGGATATATTACTCATTTTTGCTTTTTTTTAAATAGTTTTTCATTAAATCTGGTCTATTTTTTTGTGTATTTTCCAAGGCATTTTTCTTCTTCCAAGCATCAATCTCTCCATGATGTCCATTTGTTAGAACGGTGGGGACTTCATAGGGTTGATTATCCGGTCCTATCCATGGGTTAGGCCTTGTGAACTGGTCGTGCTCCAGTAGGTCATCATAAAAAGACTCCTTTAAATGAGTATCCTGGTTTCCCAGCACTTCTGGCTGCAGTCTGATAAATGACTCCATAAATAGAAGCGAGGCTACTTCTCCCCCATTAAGAATAACATCACTCACCGAAAGCTCTTCAAACTCATAATAATCAATGACTCGTTGATCAATGCCTTCATAACGACCATTGAGTAAGATAAAATTTGTTTGGTCTTTGCCTTCCTCTAAATAACTTTGCGTCAAAGACTTTCCCTTAGCTGAAAAACAAATTTTTTTAAAATTTTTAATCTCTGAGGAGGAAAAATTTTTCTCTATTGCGCTAGAGATGATATCTGGTCGAAGCACCATACCCGCTCCTCCACTAAAAGGTTTATCATCTACTGAGTTAGCAGATAACTCACTATAATCTCTAATATTGATTGTATTAACTTCGAATAATTTTTTTTGAAAAGCCTTGCCGATTAAACCCACATTTAAAATGGAAGGAAAGCTTTCAGGAAATAAAGTTAGGATATGAAAAGTGATCATTAAGATTTAATCGTAATTCTTTTTTCTTTGATATCGACTTTAGGAAAATTAGTTTCCGTAAATCGAAAAAATTCTTTTTTTGAGCTTTTAATAAAATAAATTTCTAAAAGATCTCCTGCCCCAAAATTGACTACTGAGGCCACTTTGCCAACAATTTCATTTTGTTGATCAACTACTTCTAAACCCTCTAAATCATGAAAATAAAATTCATTCTCTTCTGTCGGTGATAGTTTTTCTTTTTGAAGATATATGTATTTATTAACATAACCCTCTACTTGAGATCGATCAGTAATATCGTTGATTGTAACTAAAGGGCTTTTCTTATCAAAAGATACTAGTTTGAGATTGATGGTCGTCTCATCTTCCAAATAAAATTTTTGAAACTTATTAATGTCTCGATTGTCATTTAAAAAACAATGAAGCCTCAGCAGGCCCTTGGTTCCCTTGGGCCTGCCGATTTTACCAACTTGAATAAAATTATCTAATAAAGACAAGAGAAATTACTTATTCTTTCGGTTGTTCCTCTTCTGCAACCGCTTCAGGCTCTGCTGGAGCCTCTTCACTTGCAGCGGGTGCCTCTTCTGTGGCGGCAGGAGTTTCTTCAGCTACTGCTTCAGTCTCTAGTGCCGCTTCTGCTTGAGGTTGTTCCTCTTCTGCAGGTTCTTCAGCGGGCTTTTCTGCCTCTGCTTTTGCCGCTTCAGCTGCAGCTTTGGCATCCTCTTCAGCTTTTAGTGCAGCTTCTTCTTTTGCTTTAATTCTTTCTTGGGCTTTTGCTTTTGGTAAGTGTTTTTTTGTTTTCTCAGTAATTTTAGGAGCTTCCATCATTCCTAAATCAGCTAAAATTCTTTGCACTCTATCAGTGGGCTGTGCTCCTACTTTTAACCAGTGTTCAGCACGCTCCTTACTTATAACTACTCTTTCCTTATGGTCTTTTGGGACCATAGGATTAAAGTTTCCAATCTTCTCAATAAAGTTACCATCACGTGGTGCTCTTTCATCTGCAATTACTATTCTATAAAAAGGTCTCTTTTTAGAGCCTCCCCTTGCTAGTCTTATTTTTGTTGCCATGATTTCTCCTTTCTTATTTTATTCAATCGTTGGCATTTGGCTTCCACCTAAAAGATTTTTTATCTTGTTAGCGAAACCTGGTTTTTGAGCTTGTTTCATCATTTTTTTAGTTTGCTCAAATTGTTTAAGAAGTCTGTTGACTTCATGAACCTGTCTTCCAGAGCCCGAGGCTATTCTTCTCTTTCGGGATGCTTTTAAAATATCGGGATCAGAACGTTCTTGTTTCGTCATTGATCGTATAATTGCAATTTGATGATCGATAATTTTCTCATCGAAATCTGCATTTTCCATCATGCTTTTAATTTTCCCAACACCTGGCATATAGGACATTAACCCAGACATGCCGCCCATTTTTTTCATTTGTAAAAATTGTTTTAACATTCCCTCCATGTTAAATTTTCCACTCATCATTTGCGCTTGGAGGTTTTCCATTTCCTTGTTATCAAAATCTTTTTGTGCTTTTTCTACTAAGGAAACAACATCACCCATTCCCAATATTCGAGAGGCTATGCGATCAGGATGGAATACTTCAAAATCCGTAATATTTTCTCCAGATCCAAAGAAACGAATTGGCAATCCTGTTTGATATTTTGCTGAGAGGGCAACACCTCCTCTAGGATCAGCATCAAGTCTAGTAAGAATAAAACCCGTCAGTGGGGCTGTTTGATGAAAAGCCTCAACAACACTTAAGGCTTGCTGACCCATCATAGAGTCAAGAACAAGAAGATTTTCTTGGGGCTTTGCTAATTCATAAATAGTTTTTAGTTCTATAAGTAATTCTTCATCAGTACTAATTCTACCTGAGGTATCAATAATAAGTATATCCGAGAGGAGTTTTTCACTTTGATTGAGAGCGGTTTGAACAATATCTCTCACGTCTTCACTAGAGGGTTCAATAAATTGAATATTATTTTTTTGAGCCAATACTCTTAATTGCTCAATCGCCGCTGGTCTTCTTAAATCAGTAGATACTAGGGAGACTGTTTTATTGAGATTGTTTTGACAGTAATGTGCTAACTTTGCAATTGAGGTAGTTTTACCAGCACCTTGCAGACCGCACATTAAAAATATGGAGGGTTTGTTTTTAAAATTTAATTCACTACTTTGACTACCTAAAATTTCGGTTAACTCATCACTGACAATTTTAACAATTTGCTGGCCAGGCTGAACATTTTCGATCACTTTTTGTCCAAGTGCTTTTTCTTGAATGTTTTTGATGAGATCTTTGGAAACTTTTAATGAAACATCTGCCTCTAATAATGCAACTCGTACTTCACGAAGTGTCGTCTCTAAGTCCTTTTCGGTAATAGCTCCCTTATTAGAGAGGCCTTGGAATATCCCTGTAATTTTATTTGTTATATTTTCTAGCATTTAAAAAATAAAAAAAATCGACGGATGAAACTCATCGGTCGACTAATTTTTTCTTTATTAACGAGTGGTTTTATATCACTATAGCCGCTCAATGAAAATACCTTTTATTAAAGCTCACGGGGCAGGAAATGATTTTGTCATTATCGATAAAAACGTTGATATCATTAGAAAGTCTAAAAAGATGATCAAAAAACTCTGTGATCGAAGGTTTGGCATTGGCTGTGATCAGCTAATTCTGTTAAAGCAATTAGGACAATATCATCAAGTGTTCTTCTACAACTCAGATGGGTCTCTTGGAAAAAACTGTGGAAATGGGCTTCGCTGTGCCTACAAATACCTAACAGAAATTAAAAAAAAGAAAAACGTTGTCATTAAAAGCCAGAAGTTTCTTCATTACGGTAAAAAAATTGGCAAAGAGTATCATATTAATGTGGGTGACATATCCCTAGATTGGAAAAAAATTCCATTGAGTAAAAAAATGGAAACACAAAATCTCCAGTTTAAAAAAATTAAAATACCAGGTGTTATCAAAATTATGACAGCTAATATTGGCAATCCTCATTGTGTTGTCTTAGTAAAAAATATTCAATCGATTAATCTAGAGGCGCTTGGCCCTCAATTAGTAAGCCATGCTTATTTCCCCGAACAAGCAAATATTACTTTTGTTCAAAAACTAAATAATAAATTAGTAAAAGTTTTATTTTGGGAAAGAGGAGGAGGGCACACACTGGCTTGTGGTTCCGGCACCTGTGCTACAGCTTTTGTTCTTCATCATAACCATTATGTTGGAGCAAAAATCAAAGTTTTAACTGAGCAGTCACAGTTAGAAACCGAAGTAGAAAATAAAATGGTTTCCTTAAAGGGACCAGCAGAGATTGTTTATCACTCCACCATTAACCTCGCATGACAAAGGTAGTTAATTTTGGCTGTCGACTCAATAACTTTGAGGGAAAAAAAATCGAAGAGTTAATCCCTCAACAAGATAACATTATCGTCATTAATTCCTGCGCTGTTACCAATGAAACAGAAAGACAAGTACGTCAAACAATTAGGCGATCGAGAAAAGAAAACCCTGATGCTAAATTAGTGATGACAGGTTGTGCTGCACAGATTTCCCCCGGTGATTATAAAAAGATGCCAGAGGTTGATTATGTGATTGATAATATCAATAAACTCAAACAAAAAACTTGGAATGAAATATTAGCAGATCATCAAACCACTCCTTTTCTAGAAGATATATTTACAAATCCTTTAGATGTGGAACCCTCGCTTCAAAATGAAAGTTTTGGAGTTCGTGAAAGCCTTGTGATTCAACAAGGATGTAACCATCGTTGTACCTTTTGTATTATACCTTTTGGGAGAGGAAATAATCGAAGTTTTGACCCCTCGTATTTAATTGATGAAGTAAAAAGACATGTCGACAGCGGGGTTAAAGAGATCGTTTTAACGGGTGTTGATATTTCAGACTATGGTAGTGACTTTGATCATCACTATTGCATGAGTCTTTTAATTAAAGATATTCTCCAGCAAACGTCACTAGAAAGATTAAGATTATCTTCGATCGATTGTGTGGAAGTAGATGAACATTTTTTTGAAATATTAGGCAATGATCGCCTCATGCCTCATTTGCATTTAAGTATTCAATCCGGTGACGCCATGATTTTAAAAAGAATGAAACGTAGACATAATCCTGAAGATGTTAATAATTTTATAGAACGTTGTCGTAAGGTTAGAAACGAAATTACTTTTGGAGCTGATATCATAGCAGGATTTCCAACAGAAAATGAGGAGATGTTCCAAAATACTTACAATCTACTAAAAGATAATCAAATTTCTCACTTACATATTTTTCCTTTTTCCCCAAAAAAAAATACTCCTGCAGCAAGAATGCCTCAATTAGAGAAATCAATTATAAAAAATCGAGCTCAAGATTTAAGACATTTGGGCGATAATCTTTTAAACTTAGTGAAAAAAAATTTGAGCGATGAAAGAAAAATTTTAATTGAAGAATTAAACACACATCATATTTCTGGTTATGATCAGAATTACATCAAACATCAAATACCGATGATAGGCATGTCACTCGGAGAAATAGTGACTACGCAATGTTCTTTTTAAAAAAAATATTTCAAAAAAAACTTAATGTTGATGAAGTCGAGGATTTACTTTTTGAAAGTGGTGTCGAGCCAAAGTTCGCAGATCTTATTTTAGAAAAAATTAAAAACTCAAACTCTAAAGAGGATGATTTAAAAACACTCATCAAAAAAGAATTAACTGAACAATTTCAAGACAAGGAATTTGGTAATTATGAGCCCGCCGACAAGAGTTTATTCGTGATTGCTGGGAATAATGGTTCTGGAAAAACAACATTTATTGGCAAATTTATTCACTATTTTCAACAAAACTCCTTAAAACCGGGAGTTATAGCAGCAGATACTTTTCGTGCTGCGGCCATGGAACAATTAGAATTTTTTGCCAATAAATTTGAAATACCAATTGTCAAAGGGCAAGATAAAGAGGATCCCTCTGCTGTTGTCTTTAGAGGTATAGATCAATTAGCTGATTGTGATGTCATTATTGTGGATACATCTGGTCGACAGCACAATAATAAAAACCTCATGGCCGAATTGGAAAAACTATCAAATGTTATCAAAAAGAAATCTGAAAAATTTAACCATGTCTATAATTTGCTAACGATAGATGCAAATACTGGTCTCGCATCGAAACATATTATTCAAGGGTTTCAGGATAGCATTCATCTCAATGGCATCATTGTGAATAAAGTAGATAGTAATGCGAAATATGGGGCTCTTTTATCCATAATGAACGATTTTTCTATTCCCATTCTTTTTGAAGGATATGGGGAAGATATGAGTCATTTAAGAAAGTTTCAATTTTCTGAATATTTAGATAGACTCTTATAGATAAAATGAAACAACTTTTTGAATTTTTTCCTCTGATTATATTTTTTGCTGTTTATTATAAATCAGATAAAGATTTATATCTCAGCATTGCAGCTGTTATCATCGCAACATTAATCTCTCTAGCTGCTCTTTATATTAAAGAAAGAAAAGTTTCGACTATGATGTTGGTAAGTACAATAATTTTAGTGGTCTTCGGTGGACTAAGCCTGTTCCTAAAAAATGATATCTTTTTCAAAATGAAACCAACGATCATCAATGCCCTCTTTGCCATTGTCTTAATTGGAAGTACTTTTATCAACAAACCCGTTTTAAAACTTCTTTTAAACTCCTCAATGAAACTAACGGATCAAGGTTGGTCTTTAATGAACAAAATGTGGTCTGGTTTTTTTATTTTCCTTGCGGTGCTCAACGAAATTATTTGGAGAACTCAATCAACTGATTTTTGGGTAAACTTTAAAGTATTTGGAATCATGGGCATCACCCTTGCTTTTACGATTATTCAAATTCCGTTATTGAAAAAACACTTTATCGGAACTATTGAAGAGCAATAATTCCAGGCAATTCTTTATCTTCTAAAGCCTCTAAAAAAGCACCTCCTGCAGTAGAAACAAAATGATAATGATCAAAACTTACACCAGCGATATTAATTGCAAGCAACGTATCACCTCCCCCGATTACTACATCGCAAGATGAATTAGCAAGAAGATGAGCTAATTTTGATGACCCTTGTGCAAATCGAGGATCTTCAATCATTCCCATAGGACCATTCCATAAAACAATTTCACTTCTTTGCACCAATTGTTCTAGAACTTCAATAGAGTGATTAGATAAATCAAGGATACTAAATTGATTTTGATCACTTAGACGATCTATGGACAAAGATTGCTCATCATTTAAGACAACATCTGTTGGTAAATGAATTTCACAACCTGATTTGTTCGCCAATGTATAAATATCTTTGATCATTTGTTCTGAGTCCTCTTCTAAAAGAGATTGGCCAACCGCTATGCCTTGATATTTTAAAAAATTATTGGCCATTGCCCCACCTATAAAAATATTGGAGCAAGATTGAGTTAGAGATAAAAGTGTTTTGATTTTGGTAGAAACTTTAGAGCCTCCAATAATTGCTAATTTTCTTTTGGTAGAATTCTTAATATCATTGATTGCCGTGACTTCTTTTGAAAAATTTAATCCTGGAGCGGAGAGAATATTTTTAGCCATTTGATTCACTGATGCATGACTTCGATGAGATGCAGAAAAAGCTTCGTTGATGAAAAGATCTAATTCATTTGTGATTGATTGACTAAACGCTTCATCATTTTTTTTCTCCCCTTCAAAAAAACGAATGTTATCTAAGAGTGTAATTTTATTTGTGCTTTCATAAAATTGCTTTAGACCATTTTGCAAAAATTCTTCATAGGGTAAAAGATGGATTTCATAGCCTAGAATATCAGAGAACTGATCAATTAAATTTGTAAATGAAAATTTTTCATCAAACGCCTCTTTAGGTCGACCAAAATGAGAAAGTAATAAAATTTTACATTCATTTTTGAGAATAAAATCAATCGTGTCTTTAGCTCTCAATAGCCTTGTATTGTCAGTGATTTGAAATGAGTCATTTGTAGGAACATTGAAATCAACCCTAATGCCTACTTTTTTTATATTTTGAAAGTTAATTTCGTTAAGATTTTTCATAGTTGTTCACAATTATTTAATGATTTTCCACTAGATTGCCACCACTATATATAGTATAAAATATGCCATAAGGAGAACTATATAGAGTAGGTTAATAATATGTCTTGGAATACACAAAAAGTCGAAGATCTTAAAAAACTTTGGAATGAAGGCGTTGCAACGAGCCGAATTGGCGAGCAACTTGGATTTACTAAAAATGCTGTTATTGGAAAGGCATTCAGACTAGGCCTTGAGAGAAGACAAAATTCAAGAAAAAAAACAACCCCCACTCAACAAATCTCCTCTACCACCATGTATCGTGAAACAAGCGTTTCTGCCGCTACTCAAAGTGCCGTTAAAAGAGAAGTTACCAGAAGAAGAGAAAAGTTCAGCTTTAAAAAGAGCATCGTGGGTACTGGAAGCTTCAAGTCATGTCAGTGGCCAATAGGAGATCCTTTAGAAGAAGGTTTTCATTATTGTGGTGGTCAGAATATTCCAACTAAACCCTATTGCATTGAACACTACAAAAAAGCTTACAATGTGGATGAAAAATACTTGGACAGACTTCTCGATTTTCTTCACGAAAAAAATTAATTTAATGCGTAGATTTAAATGCTACGCATAATCGGCAAACTACTAGTATTAATTCTATCTTTATTTGCAATTTTTTTGGGTGTATGTGCTGTTCTTGGAATTCAAATATATTTTCCTTTCAATGTTGCTGAGGGAAAAGAAATACCTTATCACAGAATGCAAAGTATCAGGGTAGCGGTTTTTATAACCTTCACTTTCTATGGTGCTTTATATTTGATTAATTCAATCAAAGAAGTATATCCCATTCATTTCTTAAAAGTATTTATGATTAGCTTTGGAATTACTTCTCTTTTGTTTTCTTATCAAACACAAGAAGGTATAAAAGAAATTATTCTCGCAATTTTCTACTTATGCTGTGGTTTGGTTTTTCACTTAATTTCTAGGCCAGAAATAAAGAAATATTTCAGTTAATTTTTACTATAAAAATCTGCTAAAGCTTTTATGTGACTAGGCATTACCTCGCAACAGCCTCCAAAAATTGAAGCCCCAAAAGACCTACATTTTTCTGAGAAATCTAAAAAACTTTTTTCATTAAAATCTTTATTTACACCTAAAGATTCTGTTGGATTGCCAGGTTTGATTTTCCAGCCTTCAGGAATGTTAGCAAATGCATTAACTTTAAATCCAAAAGGAATATTTAATTTCTGCATTTGTTCAATGACACCCAATACAGACGACTGATCTGTGCAAGCTACAATCACTCCTAAGATTTTATGTTTATCAATCAATGATTTTAACGCGCTCACCTCATTGCCATCAGGCATTAGGCCGTTTTTTTTAATATGCACACCAATTAGAACTTTTTTTTGATAATTGCTCAGCCCTTCGAGTGCAAGTTCTATTTCCTTAATACTTGATAAAACGTCTAAATAAAAAATGTCTACATACTTATCTAGGATACCGCCGGTCAAATTTATTTCTTCATGAATTTCTTGATTGGAAAATTCAAAGTTTGACATATAGGTTTGATTGCGGGTAGGAATGGAACCGGCAATGATAACATTTTTAAATACCTTTTCTTGTTTTGCTTGCTGAGCAAGATTCCCAGCAGTGTGCAATGCTTCTTCAAATTTGTTTAGAATTTTATTTTCAGAGAAACGTAATTTTCTAACTGTAAAATTATTTGTTGTAATCACTTTTGCTCCAGCTTGCATAAATTTTTGATGTGCCTCAATAACCATCTGGTGCAAAGAAGTATCAAGCAACGCCGTAGCGGACCATAAAGTACCTTGGGGTATCATGCCTTTTCTAATAAGTGTTTGCCCCATACCTCCATCTAGGATTAAAGCTTTTTGATTGCTAAATTCAATGTTCATAGTTTTTGGCGCGCTTGGCAGGAATCGAACCTGCGACCCCCAGATTAGGAATCTGGTGCTCTATCCTACTGAGCTACAAACGCACTGAGTTCTATACTTAGTTTTATTATTGCATAAAATAGATTCAATGAAAAAAGATGCCAATGAGTATTTATTTAATGAAGCTGTAAAATACTTAGGTAAATATCCTGCAACGCGAAAAAAAATCAAAGAATATCTTCAGAAAAAAATTAAAAATAAAAAGACTTATACTCGAGCAATTTTTCCAGAAGGCGTCGATAAAGAGGAAATGGTTGAAGGAATAGTAGAGCGTTTAGATGAGCTTAAAATAATCAATGAAGATCACTTTATAGAGAGTATGTTTCATTACTATCAGCAGTCTTTATTTTCTATTCGAAAAATAAAGAATAAATTATTTCAAAAAGGCTTTGACCCAAAAGTAATAGATGAATTTATTAATCAAAAATTTTATGAGAATCCTGAATTAGAAGTTGAAATTCTTAAACAATATATTGTTAAAAAAAAAATAGCCGACTTAGAAGAGTCGGATCTCAAAAAAAAGCTATATCAACAGAGCTTTAGTGAGAATTCAATATTTAGAGTGATAAAAGATTAAACTACTTAGAAGCTGGAGCTTCGATAGTTTTTGTTGCTTCTTCCGCATTTGCTGGTGCGGCTGTTTCAGCGACTTCTTCTTTTTTCGGCTTCTTGACTAAGATTTGTTTTCCACGATACATACCTGTACTTAAATCGATATGATGAGGTCTTCTTAGTTCGCCAGATTTTTTATCTTCTGCAAACAATTGAGTTCCCGCTCTGTGATGAGAGCGTCTCATGTTCCTTTTGGAAGGAGTGGTTTTCCTTTTTGGTACTGCCATAATGAAGCGATAACATAATAAAAATTTGTATAAATTACAATAATAATGTATAAATCTGCCACCATGTCAGAAGAAAACATCGATTTAGGTCACAAAAGAACCTGTCCTCATTGTAGTGTTAAATATTATGACTTTTACCAAGATGAACTAGATTGCCCAGAATGTGGCAAAACCATTGAGGCGGTCAATATCATGAAACCTAAAAGAGGTAGAAAAGCAGGTATAACTGTTGCTACAACTCCAACGAAGACCGTGAAAGAAAACGATGAGTTAAAAGATTTAATCGATGAAACTGATGATAGTGCAGCAACATCAGATGAAGATGATAATGACAATCTGGCCGAAGATATCAGCTTAGATATCTCTAAAGATAAATCTGACGACGAAACTGTTTAAACTATCTTTTATTTAAAATCTCTAAAATTTTAGAAGAAGCCTCTTCAAACTTTAAATCAGAAGATATTGCAAACTCTCTTGTGTATCGCTCAAAGGCAATCTGGAACATTTGTCTTTCACTATACGACTGTTCTGTTTGATCATCTTTTCGAAATAAATCTCTGACAACTTCAGATAGCTGTTTAATATCGCCTGAATTAATTTTTTGATCATATTCTTGCGCTCTTCTTGACCACATTGCCTTTTTAATTTTGGGTTTTTGTTTTAAAATAGATAATGTTCTAGTCATTGAAGGTTTGCTTGTAATATTTCTTAAGCCAATAAGCTTCGCTTTTGCAAAGGGCACTCTAATTGTGAGTTTATCTTGAAAAAATTGAATAACATATAATTGCTCTTCTACTAAATCATATTGGAATTTTTCTATTGTTAAAATTCTTCCTACACCGTGAGTAGGATACACAATATTTTCCCCTGCTTTAAATTCTTGAGGGGCAACAATCTTTTTAATTTTAGGAGCTTTTGGAGTAACAATTTTTTTAACTATTTTTTTTACAGTTTTTTTAACTACTTTCTTTGCAGTTTTTTTTGCAACTTTCGCTACTTTTTTAGTAACAGTTTTTTTCTTTGTGGTTGTTTTTTTTACTGCAGCTTTCTTTACAGCTTTCGCTTTGACAATTTTCTTTTTGGTAGTTTTTTTAGTGGTTGCTTTTTTCTTTGCAGGCATTATTCAGCTCCTTTTTCGCTAAAATATTTTTCAAATTTATTTTCCACACCCTCATATTCTTTTGCATCAGCAGGTGACTCTTTTTTTGATTTGATATTGGGCCAAATTTGAGAATATTTTTCATTCACATCTAGCCATTTTGTTCCATCATCTAAATTATCTGGAATAATTGCTTCAATGGGGCACTCGGGCTCGCAAACACCACAATCTATGCATTCATCAGGATTGATCACCAGCATATTTTCACCCTCATAAAAACAGTCTACAGGACACACTTCTACACAATCCATATATTTACACTTAATACATTTATCATTTACTAAATATGTCATAGGGAGTCTTTTACTCTATTTCTAATTAATATAAAGTCTTTATCTTCAAGCCCTAATAATGTTGATAGGGTTCTAACTGTCGAGGTTTCCAATTGATCTTCAATGCCATCTACCATCAGTACTTGCCAGCATATCAAAATAATATCCATTCTTTGCTCATAGGATAAAGATACTTTTAGTCGTTGGGTGAATTGAGAGAGGTCTGTGTTAAAGTGTTGTTTATCAGCCAATTTAAGAAATTCTTGTTTATTATGATCTTTAGGAATTTGGAAATAAAACTCTACCAGTTCTGCAGATAAATCAATTTCCTCAGGAGAAATTTCATGGTCTGCAATAATTATTTCATAGATAAGATTATAAAGATCTGACTGAAAGGTATTCTCATCAGAGCTTTTAGGTTCGTGAAAAGATTGAAAAAATTTATTTAGCATTAATGTCTTTTAATTGATCGAAAGGATTATTAAATAATTTTTTGGGTATAGATTTTTTTTCTTTTTTATTCTTTTTTTCTAGAGTTTTATTTGCTTTTTTGAAAGTAGGCTTTTTATTAATTGTTAGTTTTTTTGATATTAAAAGGTCATTTTCTTCAATTTCTTGAACCAAATAAGACCTTTCATTTAATATCTCTATCAGTTTTTCTTTTTTAATACCTAAAAGATTAGATAAATCCATAGGGAGTGAAAAAGGCCCTCTATTTTCTCTTTTAAAAAGCTGTTTTTCAAATTCGTTGAAAATATCTATACGAATTAATAATTTGTTTTGAAAAATAAATCCTAAAAATTTAATAAGATCCAAATTTAATGAAGGTTGCGCATTTAATGTAGCATTACCATCTTTGGGAATATAAAAATCTATATTATTATTTTCTGCGTGAAAAATATTCCACAAGTAGAATTTTAATTTCATTAACTCCGGTCTAATAAGCTCACTATTAAAGATCACATTTTTTCCTAATCTAAAATTTAAAGAGTGAATTTCTTTTCGCTTACTTTCATCAATTTGCTTGAATTCATCTAATATATTAAGTTGGTAAAAATTGTATTGATTTTCAATCAACTTGAATATGAAGCTTCGTTCTTCTGGGGTAGAATTATATTTTTCTAATAAAATTGACAAATCGACTTTTTGTAAAAAGGTATTTAGAAACCATGTTTCTATTTTTTTTAATATCTGATCTGCTTGTGCAGCGTTAATTAAATTATCATCATAAATAGTAGAAATTTTGGGCTTTAAAATTTCATTACCTTTAGAAAAAATTGCAATATTCGCTTCGCCCCAGGCTATATATAAATTTGTGAATTGACCCTGATCATCAAAATCGGGTTTAAGAATTAAACTTTCATCAGGTGCTGATAAAAAGTTTTCTACATTGATAGTCATATTTTGGGAAATTTGTTCTTTAATTATTTTTTTGTAATTATTGTTTAAGATGTCATTAAATTTTTCATCAAAGAAGATTTTAAAACCAGTAATTACTCCTATTTTTTCGTCTTTAATCATAACATAGGTGTGATTACTTACTGAAATATTTTTTTCACTAATATTAAGGTTTTGAACGACTTCACTTTTATTCTTATCAACAAATTTTTGCATTAAGCTCTGATGAATCTCTTCTGATAGCTTATCCTCAATGTTTTTAACCCGTTCTACCCATGAATTATTTGGAATCCATTGTTTTTGATTAGTAATATATAGCCATATTCTAGTTTCATTGAGGGTATAGATTAAATCATCAATACTCCCTGAGTAGTCTTGTAGTCGCTCTATATTTTTTTTTAAAAATAAATCTGTTAAGAGCCAATTATGATTTTTTAATTCAGTAAAAATTTCTAGTAACAGAGATGTGTGTTTTTCTTCTGAGATGCTTTGATAATCAGGTATACGACAAACATCCCAAAGCTGTTGAAGAGACTCAGGGGAGTTTAGAAAGGATGATATTTTTTTATTATTTAAAATTGAAAATAAAAATTTTTGATCTTCGGCATCTTTCTTTAATATGAGTCTCTGATTGGTAGGTTGTTTTTTGAGGGATTGAGTTAATTCATAAGTTGATTTGAATGAAAGAAGATGGTTTCGCCAGAAAATCTTTTTTACAGACTCAAATCGATGCGCTTGGACATTTTCAACACTTTCCATATTGGTAAACTTAGCGCCCAAGGTTGATCCAAAATATCCTGATTTTGTGTATCGTCCAGCTCGACCGGCTATCTGGGCCACTTCCATATCGCTGAGAGGTCGGGTGTATTTTCCGTCAAATTTCTCTAACCCTGAAAAATAAACTTGATTGATATTCAAGTTTAATCCCATCCCAATAGCATCCGTTGCTACAATGTAATCTACCTCTCCATCTTCGTATAACTTAACTTGGGAATTTCTAGTTTTTGGACTCAGAGCTCCAGCGACCAATGCCACTCCCCCTTTAAGACTTCGTATTTGTTCTGCCGTCTCATAAAGACCTATTAAATTAAAAGCAATAATGGCAGATCGAGGTTTTATATTTTGAATTTTTTTATGACCAATAAAATTTAATTCGGAAAAACGATTTTTAAATTTAATTTCCGCATCAGGAATCAATTCTGTGATAATTTCCTCCATAGTAGTGGATCCCAAAAAAATTGTTTTCTGTTCTCCACGAGCATAAAGGATTCGTTGAGTGAAAATATGACCTCTTTCATAATCTGCTGCTAATTGAATTTCATCAACGCAAACAAACTCAAAAAAATCTTCTGGCATCGATTCAACTGTACAAAAGAAATATTTTGCATCTTTTGGAATAATTTTTTCTTCACCAGTGATTAGTGCGATTTGATTGATTGGGTATAAATTGCAAGCTTTATCGTAGTTTTCACGCGCTAAAAGTCTTAATGGAAAACCAAAAACACCACTTTGATAGGAAAACATTTGTTCGAATGCATAAAAAGTTTTTCCAGTATTGGTTGGTCCTAAAATAATTTCAACTTGACTCATTGTATCAAAAAAAAGCTAAACAAATAAAATGTTGACTTAATTTAATACTTTTTTAATGTTTTTTTTAGTAAATGAATATTTTTAAATATTCGTTTTATACTTGCTAGTAAGTATAAAAGTAAGGAGGCTATAATGGCTGTAAAAAAGAAAAAAGCTGCCAAGAAGAAAGCAGCTCCTAAGAAAAAGACTGCTAGAAAAGCAGCAACTAAGAAAAAAGCTGTGAAGAGAAAAGCAGCACCTAAAAAAACTGCTAAGAAAAAAGCGGCACCTAAGAAGAAAAAAGCCACTAAGAAAAAAGCTGTGAAGAGAAAAGCTGTGAAAAGAAAAGCAGCAAAGAAAAAAGCAGCTCCTAAGAGAAAGGCTGCTAAGAAAAAAGCGGCACCTAAGAAGAAGGCGGCACCTAAGAGAAAGGCTGCAAAGAAAAAAGCAGCACCTAAAAAAGCTGCAAAGAAGAAAGCAGCTCCTAAGAAGAAAAAGGCAGCTCCAAAAAAAGCGGCTAAAAGAAAAGCAGCTCCTAAGAAGGCTGTAAAAAGAAAAGCTTCTCGTAAGAGAAGATAGTTTTCTAAGTTTTAAATATTTAAAACTCAAAAAGCGGGTTATAATCACCCGCTTTTTTTATGATTAAAATTAATAACTTAACTTTTGCCAGAGGCAACTCACTTATTTTTAAAGATATTTCCTTTTCCATAAAACCCGGTGAGGTAATGGTTATCCAAGGGCCAAATGGAAAAGGTAAAACTACACTTCTATTAAATATTATTCAGTTGCTTGATCCACTAAACGGTGATGTAAGGCTCAATGGGCAAAAAATAGATAGCCAAACTGCAAGTGATTGCTTTTTGTATCTAGGAGAAAATCATTTTGCATATGATCAAATGACTTTGAATCAAAATATTGATTATTGGCTTTCTATTCACAATGTAGTATTTACAAAAGAAATTATTAATAAAAGTATAAAATACTTATTTGGAGAACTAAATTTAGATAAGAAGTTTTATCAACTTTCTTTTGGGCAAAAGAAAAAACTACAACTACTTTTACTTATGTTAGTGAACAAACCAATTTGGATATTGGATGATCCATTTAATGGCTTAGATAACAATACAATAAAAAAAATTACAACTTTATTGGCAAAAAAAGTTGAAAATAAGGGCTCAATCATAATTGCGAGCCATCAAGATCTATCAATTCCACATAGAAAATTTAAATTAACATGATTAATAATTTCATCAGACTTTTAAAAAATGAACTCTCTTTAATGATTAAAGGAAGCATTTTTACATTTGTTCTATTTTGTTTATTAATGATTGCTTCATCCATTTTTTCTTTAGCTCTTCGGCATATTTCTTTTGATATCGAAATTCCTTTGGCTTTTTTATTAATAATGATCTTTTTTATCTCACTGATAAAAGTAGAAAAAGTCTATGCATCTGATTTCTCTGAAGCAAAACTTCAGCAATATATCCTCTCCCCATTTGCTCTTGAGATAATCGTCTTCGTTAAAAATATTATGATTTATTTAAATTTAATATTTCTATTTTTAATTTTCTCTCCATTTATTCTTATAATTTTAAATATTAATTTATCCTACTTGATTTCAATAAATATCTTACTAGCTCTTTCACTTCTAAGCATAGTTTTTATATCCTCAATGACAGCATCTATTACCATTTCAAGAAATAACAAACTTTCAATTACTAGTGTATTAACCCTACCTCTTTTTGTGCCAATCCTTATTGTTTCGATGGCCATTAGCAATGTAATAGACTTTGATACCAATAAATTATACTTATTTTTCTTAGCCTATTTTTTATTAAATTTAGCTTTTTCTCCTTTACTAACTAGCTTTGCTTTGAAAAAACTATCTGTCTAATGTTTGCAATAACTCCTCAGATGATGTCAAATTTTTTAAGCTCTATATCCAAATATATAATTATATTGTCTATAATATTATTTGGTGTTGCTGGATTATTGATAGTTTTAGTAGAGAATGACTATTATCAGGGAATTTCTTTTAAAATTATGTTTATTCATGTTCCCGCTGCTTGGCTATCATTGTTAATATTTTTATCAATGGGTTGCAGTAGTATCATTGGGCTAATATTTAAATCACCAACCTCATTTACCATATCTAGATCTCTATCTCCTATTGGATTGATTATGAGTGTGATCGTGCTCATTACTGGATCTATTTGGGGTAATTTAACTTGGGGAACTTATTGGGTTTGGGATGCTCGTCTTACTTCGATGTTAATACTTACATTTATATATCTTGGTCATTTATTTCTTCTCTATTCCTTCGAACATTTTCAAAAAGCTGATTTTGCAGCTTCAATTTTAGCTATTATAGGAATGGTAAATCTTCCGATTGTTAAATTTTCAGTAGATTGGTGGACTACATTACATCAAGGAAGTAGCGTGTTTAGGGTGGATGGCCCAAGTATGACTACAGATTATTTAATAACTCTCATGGTCAGTTTTTTCGCTATTTCATTACTTTCATTATATTGGTTCACTAATATTTTTTATATTATTATCGAAAATAGACGTATCGAAAGGGCAAAAATACTGAATGACTAGTCTACAATTTGTAATACTTTGTTATCTATTTTTTGGCACTGTTTGTGCTGTGACAACGATAATAATTATGCTGCTAAAGAAAAAAGTCTTTAATAAGAGCAGTGCGAATTATCAGATTAAACAGACAGATTAAAAAAAGATTAATTTTTCTTTTTATCATTTTTTTTTGCTTTGCTCTCTCAATTTTTTTAATTAGCTATACCTTAAAAGATCAAATTGCATATTTTGTATCTCCTACAGAATTAAAAAAAATGGACATTGCTTCTGATAGATATTTAAGAGTAGGAGGTCTAGTCAAATCTAATACTTTAAAATTTGAAAATGAGAAATGGAACTTTGAATTAGAAGATGAAGATGGAGGTTCTATCAAAGTAGAATTTTCTAAATCTCTACCAGGGCTTGTTGAGGAAGATAAAGGAATCATTGTTGAGGGATACATGGGTAAAAATTTTATTTTTCTCGCTGAAATAGTTTTAGCTAAGCATGATGAAAATTATATGCCTCAAAGCGCAATTGATAAAATGAAGAATGATGGAATTTGGAGAGGGGATTAATTGATTTCTCTTCTAGGTAATTTAAGTTTTTATCTTACTCTTTTTTTTATAATTATTTTTTATCTTGGATGGGGGAAAAAAATATTCTTAAAAGATGAGTTTTTACTTAATCTTATTTATCTTGGCGGTATCGTTCCATTTATATTTTTGATAATAGGTTTTACTATATCTGATTTTAGTATACTTAATGTTATTCAGAATTCTTATATTGATGACCCATTATTTTTTAAAATAACATCCGCGTGGGGAAGTCATGAAGGCTCAATACTGTTATGGATATTTCTCATTAATTTTTTTGGATTTATCTTTTTAAAGTCGAATAATAATTTTCAAATTCATAAACAAATTATATTTATTTCCTCTCTATTTATTTTGTATCTTCTATTAAGCTCTAATCCTTTTGTTTATGTTGAAAATTCTTCTGAAATAGTTGGGTTAGGTCTCAATCCAATATTACAACACATCTTATTTGTTATTCATCCACCCACATTATTTCTTGGTTATATAGGGCTAATCATTCCATTTGTATTGGCTAGTCACATATTAGTTACGAAGGATTTTTCCCAAAATTTATATAAACAAATGCTTTTTTGGTCAAAAATATCATGGTTTTTTCTAACATTTGGCATAGTTCTTGGGTCTTACTGGGCTTATTCAGAACT
>ERZ802830.1723-NODE-1723-length-20581-cov-6.31165_pt1 | contig 20581 bp, 33 predicted proteins | sample MGYA00345654_ERZ802830 | MGnify/ENA primary metagenome ERZ802830 (study PRJEB30503, sample SAMEA104212375) | marine metagenome | biome: Westerlies Biome; feature: [SRF] surface water layer (ENVO:00010504) within the epipelagic zone...; material: water...
CTGAGGACCATGAAATAACTTCTCCCTTCATATTTGAAAGAGATATAATAATATTATTAAAAGAAGCATTAATGTGTGCCTGACCAAAGGCCTCAACTATTACTTTTCTTTTTTTTGAAACTGTTTTTGCCATTAGTAGTTAGTTTTATTTAGTTACTTTCTTTTTATTAGCAACTGTTTTTCTTTTTCCTTTTCTAGTTCTAGAATTATTTTTTGTTCTTTGACCCCTCAAAGGAAGTCCTGTTCTATGACGAATTCCTCTGTAACATCCTATATCCATTAATCTTTTGATATTTATTTGGTTTTCTGATCTTAGCTCGCCCTCAATTTTAAAACTACTAACCATGTCTCTTACACGACCGGTTTCGTCATCTGTCCAATTGGAAACTTTTGTTTCCTCACTAACTTTGGCTTTTTTTAAAATTGTAGAAGCTCTACTTTTTCCAATTCCAAATATGTACGTTAAAGCTATTACGCCTCTTTTCTGTTTAGGTATATCAACCCCTGATATTCTTGCCATAATTTATCCTTGTCTTTGTTTGAATCTAGGATTCTTTTTGTTAATAACATATAAAGTGCCTTTTCTCCTTACAATTTTACAATCGGCGCTTCTTTTCTTAATTGAAGTTCTTGTTTTCATCTAATTTTTTTCTTATAAATATTAAAATCTATAGGTAATTCTTGCTTTTGATAAATCATAAGGACTCATTTCTAATTTAACTTTATCCCCTGGAAGTAATTTTATATAATGCAACCTCATTTTACCTGAAATATGTGCTGTAACGACATGACCATTCTCTAATTCTACCCTAAACATAGCATTGGATAAAGCCTCGATAATTTTTCCTTCCTGTTCTATTGATTCTTGTTTAGCCATGAATAAATTATATCGTTGGTGTTATTGTTCTTCGACTTTTTCCTGTTTTCATTAATCCATCATAGTGACGGTTTAAAAGATAAGAGTTTACTTGCTGTATTGTATCTATCGCAACACCAACCATAATTAGTAATGATGTTCCTCCATAGAATAATGCCCACCCTTGTTGCATGCCCATAAACTTAACAACTACAGCAGGAAAAACAGCTATGGCAGCTAAGTATAACGACCCAGGAAATGTAATATTAGTCATTATATTATCAAGATAATTAGATGTGTCATTTCCAGGTCTTATCCCAGGAATAAAGCCACCACTTCTTTTCAAATCATCAGACATCTTATTAGTTGGGACGGTCATAGCAGTATAAAAGAAGGTAAAAATGATTATAAGTAAACCAAATAATATATTATACCATAATCCGAATATATCTGAAAACTCGGATTGCATCCATTGGCCAAAACTTGAGTTTCCAAATAAACTACCTAAATAAACAGGTGCAAACATTAATGCTTGAGCAAATATTATTGGCATTACACCAGAGGCATTTAACTTTAGTGGAATATATTGCCTGCTTCCAGATAAACTGGTGCTTTTTATTGAGTTTCCTCCAGAAGTTCTTCGTGCATATTGAACGGGAATTTGTCTTACAGCCATTACAAGCAGTATCGATAATAAAATAATTATTATCCAAAGAACAAGTTCAATTAATACTAACATCAATCCTCCATTATTTTCAGAAACCCTTGAAATAAACTCTTGTGTAAATGATAACGGAAGGTTTGCAATTATTCCTACCATAATTAATAAAGATATACCATTTCCAATGCCTTTGTCAGTTATTTTCTCACCCAACCACATTGCAAATATTGTTCCTGTTACCAGAATGGTTACAGATGAAAATAAAAATAGTGGTCCTCTTCCAAGTATGAAAGCACTATCTGGAACTCCAAGGGCAGAAAGGCCAAAAAGATAAGCAGGAGCCTGGACAACACATATTGCAATTGTTAACCATCTGGTAATTTGATTAATAGTTTTTCGCCCACTTTCGCCTTCCTTTTGTAGTTTTTGAAGATAAGGTATCGCTATTCCCATTAATTGAACAACAATTGATGCAGATATATAAGGCATTATACCCAACGCAAAAACCGATGCATTTGTAAAAGCTCCACCTGTAAAGGCATTTAAAATTCCTAACAACCCCCCTCCATCTGCTCTCTCAGCAAGAGATGCAAGTTGAACTGAATCAATTCCTGGAATAACTATTTGCGCTCCCAAACGATAAACTAGCAACAAAAACAGTGTAATTGTTATCCTCTGACGAAGTTCATCAATGTTGTATATATTTATTATTGTCTCTAAAAACTTTTTCATTTTAAATTAAATAACTATTGCCTCCCCTCCAGCATCCTCGATTGCTTTTTTTGCGGATTCTGAAAACTTATGAGCAGAAACTTTTATTGAAGATTTTATTTTTCCTCTTCCTAAAATTTTTACAAAATCATTTTTTCCAGCCAAACGAAATAAAATTAGTTCTTCAATGGATAATGATTTCTTTATTTTTTTTAATTCAACTAATTCTTGAATTGTGTCAATATTAACACCTGTATATTCTTTTCTATTTATGTTTTTAAAACCGAACTTTGGGACACGTCTTTGTAAAGGCATTTGTCCACCTTCAAATCCTAGCTTTTTTGAATATCCAGATCTAGATTTAGCACCTTTATGACCTCTTGAAGCTGTACCTCCCTTACCTGTACCTTCACCTCTACCTAATCTTTTGTTGTTTTTTTGAATAGATCCAATCGCAGGCTTTAAATTATCTAAACTCATAAATTTTTATTTTTAAACTTTAACTACAGATACTAAATGTTCAACCTTTTTAATCATTCCCAAAATACTTGGAGATGAATTATGAATTACTTCCTTGCCTATTCCTCGGAGGCCCAATGCTTCGAGTGTTCTTTTTTGAGATTTTATTCTCTTAATAGAGCTTCTAAGCTGAACAACTTTAATCTTTTCCATTTTATTTTTATGTTTTAACCATTAAAAACTTTTTCAATTGAAATGCCCCTTTCTTTGGCAATTTTTTCTGGACTTCTTAACTTTAAAAGAGCATCAAAAGTTGCTTTAACAACATTATGAGGATTTGAAGAACCTTGAGATTTAGAAAGAACATTTTGAACTCCTACAGATTCTAAAACAGCTCGAACGGCCCCACCAGCAATAACACCTGTTCCTTCTGAAGCAGGTTTAACAAAAACTTTTGCTCCTCCGTATTTCCCTTTTTGTTCGTGCGGGAGTGTTCCTTTTTTAATTGGTATTCTGACTAGATTTTTCTTAGCATCTTCAATTGCTTTTGCTATTGCTTCAGAAACTTCTTTTGACTTTCCAAGACCTTGACCAACAACACCATTTTCATCTCCCACTACTACTATGGCGGAAAAGCCAAAAGCCCTTCCTCCTTTTGTGACCTTAGTTACACGTTGAACACCCACTAATCGATCTTTTAGATCTAAGCCTGCAGGTTTAACGTATTCTATGTTACTATAATTTTGATACATAATACAATTTAAAATTTTAATCCACCCTCACGAGCACCTTCAGCTAGAGATTTGACCCTACCATGGTATAAATATCCGCTTCTATCAAATTTGACTGAGTTTATTCCTAAGTCAATAGATCTCTTAGCTATTAATTTTCCAACACTTGTTGATTTTTCTATTTTAGAAGAGCCCAAAACCTCCTTTTCCCTAGAAGATGCAGTGGTAATTGTTTTACCATTTTTATCGTCAATTAGTTGGACATAAATTTCTTTATTGCTTCTAAAAACTGATAGTCTTGGACTAGAAGCATCACCACTTATGGTCTTACGAATTCTGCTACGAATTCTTTCTCTGCGTTTTGTTTTAGTTAATCTCATTTTTATAAAATTATGCGGATTTCCCTGCTTTTCTTCTAATTTGCTCACCTACAAATCTAATACCTTTACCTTTGTAGGGTTCAGGCTTTCTGAATGATCTAATCTTAGCAGCAACAAAACCAATTAATTGTTTGTCGTGCGAAGTTAACTTGATTATTGGATTTTTTCCTTTTTCTGTTATGGTTTCCACTTTAACTTCGGGGGCTACATTAAAAAGAATATTATGAGAAAATCCAAGAGCTAAATCCAAAATTTGATTTTGATTAGTTGCCCGATAGCCAACTCCTACTAATTCTAATTCTTTGGTGAAACCATTATTTACTCCATGAATCATGTTGTAAATAAGTGATCTATATAAACCATGTTTAGCTCTAGAACTTTTAGTTTTTGATAGATTTTGAACTGAAATAATTCCTTCACTAATATCTATTTTTACCTCAGAAAAATTTTGTTTTAATTGACCAAGTTTACCTTTTACGAATATTTCATCCTGTAAGAGCTCAACTTGAACACCTTCTGGTATTTTTATGGGGTTATTTCCAATTCTTGACATTTTTTAAATTGTGATTTTATTAATATACATAACAAATAACTTCTCCTCCTACATTATTTTTTTTTGCTTCTTTTCCAGTCATAACACCTTTTGAAGTTGAAATAATTGAAATTCCAAGACCATTTAAAACTCTAGGTAAATTAATACTTGAATTGTATTGTCGCAAACCAGGAGTACTAATTCTTTGAATTTTTTTTATAACAGGATCTTTAGTTAAAGAGTCATATTTAAGAGCTATCTTAATATTACCTTGATTATTACTTGTATCTTCAAATTTATAGCTTAATATATAGCCTTGGTCAAAAAGAATTTTAGTGATTTCTTTCTTTAAATTTGAGGCAGGTACAGAAACTGTTCTGTGACCTGCACTATTTGCATTTCTTAATCTGGTTAGATAATCTGCTATTGGATCTGTATTCATATTATTTTTTTTACCAACTGGCATTTGTTACGCCAGGTATTCATCCTTTGTTTGCCATTTCTCTAAATGTAATCCTTGAAGTCGCGAAGTGTCTAATATATCCTTTTGGACGACCAGTTAACTTACATCTATTATGTAATCGAACAGGTGAAGCATTTCTGGGTAATTTTTGAAGCCCCTGGTAATCACCTGCCTCTTTCAAGGCCTTACGCTTAGATGAATATTTTGCTACTATTTTGGCTCTTTTGATCTCTCGAGCTTTCATTGATTCTTTTGCCATATTAATTTTTTTTAAATGGTAAACCCATTTCGTTTAGAAGGGATTTTGCTTCTTTATCTGTTTTTGCAGTAGTTACAAATGATATATCCATTCCACCAATTTTATTAACCTTATCTATATCGATTTCAGGAAAAATTATTTGTTCAGTTATACCTAAATTATAATTTCCTCTACCGTCAAAACCTGACGATTTAACACCCTGGAAGTCCCTTACTCTTGGTAAAGCAAAGGTAACAAGTCTGTCTAAAAACTCAAACATTCTTTCTCCTCTGAGAGTTACTTTAGCGCCTATAGGCATACCTTTTCTTAGTTTGAATGAAGCAACATCTTTTTTTGATATCGTGGCTACGGCTTTTTGACCTGTAATTTGAGTCAATTCTTCAGTTGCGTGATCAATTAATTTTTTGTCAGAAACAGCCGATCCAACACCCCTACTCAAAACTATTTTAATGAGTTTAGGAACTTGCATTACATTTTTATAATTAAATTCTTTCTTCAAAGCACTAATTATTTGGTCTTTATATTCTTTTTTAAGTCTTGGCTGATAATTCATGATTATATAACTTCATTGGTTTTTTTTGAAAATCTTATTTTTTTATTATCCTCATATTTATAACCTACTCGTGTATTTTTACCATCTGGTAGAAAAAGAGAGATATTTGAAATGTGAATTGTAGCCTCTTTTTCTTTAATTCCACCTTTTGGATCCTGAGAATTTGGCTTTGTATGTTTTTTTACAATATTGACACCTTCGACTAAGACTCTTTGTGAGCCAGAGTCTATTCTTAAAACCTTACCTTCCTTCCCTTTGTGGGTTCCTGAAATAACTCTAACTATATCTCCTTTTTTTATTTTTATCTTGATCATAATTTTTTATTTATAGAACCTCTGGAGCTAATGAAACAATTTTCATGAATTGCTTGTCTCTTAATTCTCTTGCAACTGGACCAAAAACTCTTGTTCCTCTCATTTCTCCTGTTTCATTTAGTAAAACACAAGCATTATCATCAAAACGTATGTATGACCCATCTTTTCTTCGAACCTCTTTAGTTGTTCTCACAACGACTGCAGTTGAAACTTGACCTTTTTTTACAGTACCAGCAGGAGTAACGTTTTTAACAGAAACAACTATTTTATCTCCAAGAGATGCATATCTTTTTTTGGTTCCACCAAGCACACGAATAGTTAAAACCTCTTTTGCACCAGTATTGTCAGCAACTTTTAATCTTGATTCTTGTTGTAACATATTATTTAGCTCTTTCTATTATTTCAACTAACCTCCAGTTTTTTGTTTTACTTAGGGGACGTGTCTCCATTATTTTTACTGTATCGCCAACGTTGCATTCATCTTTTTCATCATGGGCAGTATATTTCTTAGTTTTTAAAACATATTTTCCATACATAGGATGTTTTGTTCTTTTTACTTCAGAGATAATTATTGACTTCTGCATTTTGTTACTAGTCACAATCCCTATTCTTTCTTTTCTTAAATTTCTATCAATATTCATAAACTATAAATTATTTAGATTTGTTTTTATACGACATTGCAGTATAAATACGAGAAATAACCCTTCGAGTTTCTCTTATTAGCAGAGGATTTTCAATAGGTGAAACTGTATGAGTCATCTTTAAGTCAGCTAATTTTTTTTTAAATTCTGCTAATTTATCAATTAAATCCTCTGCTGAAAGCTTTTCAATCTCTTTTTGTTTCATATAAATCTAATTTTGATAATCTCTAGCAATAATAAACTTTGTTTTGACAGGGAGCTTCTGAGCAGCAAGTCTAAGTGCCTCTTTTGCAATTTCAATTGGGACTCCAGCAACTTCGAATAAAATCCTACCAGGTTTTACAACAGCCACAAAATATTCTGGAGCACCTTTTCCTTTTCCCATTCTTACTTCTAATGGCTTTTTTGTTATTGGTTTATCAGGAAATATTTTAATCCATAATTGACCTTCTCTTTTCATAAATCTAGTTGCTGCAATTCTAGCAGCTTCGATTTGTCTTGATGTAATAAAATGTGAATCAATAGTTTTAATCCCAAACATCCCATTAGATAATAAATATCCTCTCTGGGAAAGACCTTTCATTCTGCCTTTTTGAGCTTTTCGAAATTTGGTTTTTTTTGGTTGTAACATTAGAGTAAAAGTTTCAATTTATTTTCTTAATCTTCTTGATTGTCGGTTATTTTGTTTATTATTTTTAGAATTACCTCCAGACTTATTCTGCATTCCTACCAAAGGAGATAACTCTCTTTTTCCGTAAATCTCGCCTTTCATAATCCATACCTTCACTCCTAATCTTCCATAGGTGGTATGAGCTTCAACTAAGGAATAATCAATGTCAGCTCTAAATGTAGACAATGGGATTCTACCTTGCTTGTATGACTCACTTCTAGCCATCTCAGCTCCATTAAGTCTGCCTGAAATTTGAACTTTAATCCCCTCAGCGTTCATCCTCATTGATGCAGCAATTGACATTTTGATAGCCCTTCTGTATGAAATTCTATTTTCAATCTGTCTTGCTATACTTGATGCAACAAGTTTTGCATCCAACTCAGGTCTTTTGATTTCATGTATGTTTATTTGTATATCTTTTCGAGTAATCTTCTTTAATTCCTCTTTTAATTTATCAACTTCTTGACCCGCTTTTCCAATAATTATACCTGGTCTTGCAGTAGTTATAGTAACTGTAATTAATTTTAGTGTCCTTTCAATTATGACATTTGAAACACTAGCTTTAGCAAGTCTGACAAAAATATATTTACGAATTTTATCATCTTCAGCTAATTTATCTCCATAATCACTTCCCCCATACCAGTTAGAATCCCAGCCTCTAATAATACCTAATCGATTTCCTATTGGATTTGTTTTTTGTCCCATGATTTTTAAAGGTTTTCAATATTATTTGCTCCTATTACTAGTGTAACATGATTAGATCGCTTTCTAATCCGATGAGCACGTCCTTGGGGAGCAGTTCTGAGTCTTTTTAACATACTTCCACTATCAACTCTAATTTCTTTAATAAACAGCGATGCTTTTTCAAAATCAGAGTTTTCATTATTTGATTGCCAATTGTTAATGGCTGATAAAAGAAGTTTCTCCAAACTTCTTGATGCTTCTTTTGGACTGAATTTTAGAGTTGAAAGAGCTTTATCAATATTTAGTCCTCTTACCTGATCTGCAACTAGTCTCATTTTACGTGGAGATGTTGGACAATTATTTAACTTAGCAAAAGAAATATCCTTTTTAGATTCTTTTACCTTATCCGCGCTTTGTCTCTTTCGATTCCCCATTGTAAATTATTTTTTTCCTTTATTTTTTGCACCCGCATGCCCTCGAAAAGATCTTGTTGGTGAAAATTCTCCTAATTTATGACCAACCATATTTTCTGTGATGTAAACAGGTATATGAGTTTTACCATTATGTACTCCGATAGTTTGACCAACAAAATCAGGAGTAATTAATGATGATCTTGACCATGTTTTAATAACAGTTTTCTTATTATCTTCAATATTTTTATTGATTTTCACAATAAGATTATGACTAACAAAAGGACCTTTTTTTAATGAACGTGCCATATTTTATTTTTTTCTTCTTTCTAAAATAAATTTATTACTAGCCTTTGATTTAGATCTAGTTATATAACCTTTAGCAGGAACTCCATTTCTTGATCTGGGGTGTCCTCCAGATGCTCTTCCTTCTCCTCCTCCCATTGGATGATCGACAGGATTCATAGCTACGGGTCTTGTCCTCGGTCTGCGGCCTAACCATCTTGATCTACCAGCTTTTCCAGAGACTATTAATTGGTGGTCAGAATTTGATACAGCACCTATTGAAGCATAACAGTTGATTTGAATTAATCTTGTCTCACCTGAGGGCATCTTTATAGTTGCAAACTTACCTTCACGAGCCATAAGTTGAGCAAAAGAACCTGCACTTCTGGATATTACTGCTCCACCACCTGGTCGAAGTTCTATGCATGAAATGATAGTTCCAAGTGGGATTTTTGATAATGGTAATGCATTACCTAAATCTGGTGGGGCTGATTCACCTGAAATTATTTTTTGACCAACCTTAAACCCAGATTGAGCAATAATGTATCTTTTATCTCCATCTTTATATTCTATTAAAGAGATAAAAGAAGTTCGATTTGGGTCATATTCAATAGACTTAACCTCACCCAAAATGCCAAAATTATCACGCTTAAAATCTATTAATCTATATCGTTTTTTATGACCTCCACCTCGGTGTCTAATTGTCATTTTTCCTTTATTATTTCTGCCTCCACTTCTTTTTTTAGCTTGCAGTAAAGTTTTTTCAGGAGTATCAGTAGTGATTGAATCAAATCCATTTACAACTCGAAATCGTTGTGCTGGTGTTACTGGTTTTAATTTTCTTACTGACATATTAAATAACTTATAAATTAGTGTAAAAATCTATTTGATTTCCTTCTTCAAGTTGAACAATAGCTTTCTTAATTAAGTTTGATTTACCGTTTTGAATACCAGTTTTAGTGAACTTTGTTTTTCTGACAGGGCCATAATTCATAGTCCTTACTTTAGCAACGCTAACCTGATAATAATTCTCAACAGCATTTTTAATTTCAACTTTATTAGCTTTAGTGTTAACAATAAACGTACATTAATTGCTAAGCTCACTTTCTGATGTGGCTTTTTCGGTGATAATTGGTTTTAAAATAATACTCATATTACTCATTAATTAACTTAAAATATTTTCTAAATTAGAAATTGAACTTTCACTTAGAACTAATCTTACAGTGTTCATTATCTTGTAAGTGTTTAATTCAGAATTAGTTACAACTTCAGAATTTTTTAAATTTCGAGAGGACAAATATACATTTTTATTTGGCTCTCCCAATACTATTAGAGATTTTTTGGACTCTATTTTTAAAGCTTTTAAAATACTCAAATAGCTAGAGGTTTTAGCTTCTGATAAATCAAAATCTTCTAAAACAATTATCTCTTTATGTTTAGCTTTAATGGATAAAGCTGATTTTCTAGCTAATCGCTTAACCTTTTTATTTACTTTTTGGCTATAATCTCTTGGTCTGGGACCAAAAACCCTACCACCTCCTCTGAATAGGGGATTTTTAATACTTCCTGCTCTCGCAGTTCCTGTTCCTTTTTGTTTTTTTATTTTTCTTGTTGAACCAATAATCTCAGATCTTTCTTTGGATTTATGAGTTCCTTGACGTTTGTTGGCTAGGTGTTGTTTAACATCAAGATAAACCGCATGATTATTTGGCTCGATTCCAAAAACCAATGGATTAAGTTTTGCTTTTCTTCCAGTATCTTTTCCTTTAATATTTAAAACTTTGATTTCCATTACTTACTTATAATTATGTATGAATTTTTATACCCAGGGACGCAACCTTTCAAAAGAATAATATTTTTTTCCAGGACAACTTTTAACACGCGAAGATTTTGAATAGTGTTTTTTTTATTTCCAGTTTGACCAGCCATACGCATTCCTTTGAAAACTCTTGCGGGATAGGATGCAGCTCCGATTGAACCAGGTGCTCTAAGACGGTTGTGTTGTCCGTGTGTTGCTTGACCAACACCGGCAAAACCATGACGTTTTACAACTCCTTGGAACCCTTTACCTTTTGAAATACCTGAAACATCAACAAACTCTCCTTCAATGAAATGATCAACATTTATTTTATCGCCAAGTTTATAATCGTGTTCATAGTTTTTAAACTCATGTAGCTTTGTTTTAGGTGAAGTTTTAGCTTTTCTAAAATGGTTTAGTTTAGATTTCGAAATATTTTTTTCAGATCTTTCTCCATAAGCAAGCTGTATGGAGTTAGATCCATCTGTTTCTTTTGTCTTAATTTGATCGACAACACAAGAACCAGCTTCGATTATTGTACAAGGTATGTTTTTACCATTGTTATCATATATTGAAGTCATTCCGATTTTTTTACCAATTATTCCAGACATTTTGTATTAATTTTTAAACTTTTATTTCTACTTCAACCCCACTTGGAAGTTCTAGTTTCATCAGAGCATCAATAGTTTTAGAGGAAGAACTGTAGATATCTAATAATCTTTTGTAATATGATAATTTAAATTGTTCCCTGGATTTTTTGTTAACATGTGGTGAACGCAAAACTGTAAATATTTTTTTATTCGTAGGTAATGGAATCGGACCAGTAACTATTGCACCAGTAGTTTTGACTGTTTTGACAATTTTATCTGCAGATTTATCTACTAGATTATGATCATATGATTTTAATTTTATTCTAATTTTTTGACTCATCAATTGATAAATTAATTATTATTTCCTTTAACATCAGCAATTACTGCTTCAGAAATATTAGTTGGTGTTTCCGAATAGTGAGAAAATTCCATTGTTGAAGTTGCCCTTCCAGAAGAAAGAGTTCTCAATGATGTAACATACCCAAACATCTCGGATAATGGAACTTCAGCTTTGACTACTTTCGCTCCAGCCCTGTCATCCATCGAGTTAACTTGACCTCTTCGTCTATTAAGGTCTCCAACTATATCTCCCATATTTTCCTCTGGAGTCAACACTTCAAGCTTCATTATTGGTTCCATTATTACAGCTTTAGCAGCTTTGGCAGCTTCTTTAAACCCTAATTTTGCTGCTAGTTCGAATGATAAAGAGTCAGAATCTACAGCATGAAAAGAACCATCTTTTAACGTGATTTTCATTGCATCAACCTCAAATCCAGCTAGTGGACCATTATTCATTGACATTTTAAATCCTTTTTCAACAGAGGGAATATATTCCTTGGGAACATTACCTCCTTTAATTAGATTTATAAATTCAAGACCTGGTTTTCCTTCATCGGCTGGTTCTATTTCAAAAACTATATCGGCAAACTTACCTCTACCACCAGATTGTTTTTTATAAACCTCTCTATGTTGTGCTTTTGCAGTAAGAGCTTCTTTATATTCAACTTGAGGTTGTCCCTGGTTTACCTCAACTTTAAATTCTCTTCTAAGCCTGTCGATTATGATGTCAAGATGGAGCTCCCCCATACCAGATATAATTGTTTGACCGGATGCTTCATCAGTTTTTACCTGAAAAGTAGGATCTTCTTCAGCTAATTTAGCCAGAGACATACCTAACTTATCAACATCTGCTTTTGTTTTTGGTTCAACAGCAATACCTATAACAGGGTCAGGAAAATTCATACTTTCGAGCACAATTGGAGATTTTTCATCAGACAAAGTATCCCCAGTTTTGATATCTTTAAAACCAACTGCAGCTCCTATATCACCAGCCTCAATGTATTCAACTGAATTTTGTTTATTTGAATGCATTTGATAAATTCTAGAAATTCTTTCCTTGTTTCCTGAACGATTGTTTAAAACATATGAACCTGCTTCTAAACGCCCTGAATAAGCGCGGAAAAAAGCTAAACGCCCAACAAATGGATCTGTCGCAATTTTAAAAGCAAGAGCAGAAAAAGGTTCATTAACTGTTGGTTTTCTAGAAATCTCTGATTCTGTCTTGGGGTCGGAACCAACTATGGCATCTTTATCTTCAGGAGAAGGCAGATAACGGCAAACTGCATCTAACAAAAACTGTACTCCTTTATTTTTGAATGAAGATCCACAGATCATAGGAATTATACTTATGTCTTGTGTCGCAGCCCTCAATGCATTGTGAACCTCATCCTCAGTTATACTATCAGGATCATCAAAAAACTTTTCAAGTAGGATCTCATCGTATTCAGCTACTGCTTCGATTAAGTTATTTCTAAGTAATTGAGCTTCATCTTTTAGATTATCAGGAATATCAACAATATCAAAGGTTGAACCGTAATTTTCGTCATGCCAAACAATTGCACGATTCTTTACTAAATCTACAATACCCTTAAAATTATCTTCATCTCCGATATTAAGTACAATTGGAACTGCATTTGATTTAAGCATATCCTTTACTTGATTACAAACACCAATAAAATTTGCACCCTGACGATCCATTTTGTTAACAAAACCTATCCTAGGAACCTTGTAATTATCGGCCAGCCTCCAATTTGTTTCGGACTGAGGCTCAACACCGTCAACAGCTGAAAAAAGGAAAACAAGACCATCAAGAACTCTCAGAGATCTATTTACCTCTACAGTAAAATCAACGTGACCAGGAGTGTCAATAATATTGAATTTATATTCTTTTGAAATTTCTGTTGGTTTTCCTTGATCTGTTGGAAAGGACCAATTACAGGTTGTTGCAGCAGATGTGATAGTAATTCCACGCTCTTGCTCTTGTTCCATCCAATCCATTGTCGCAGCTCCGTCATGAACCTCACCTATTTTGTGGCTCACGCCTGTGTAAAATAAAATTCTTTCAGTTGTGGTAGTTTTACCAGCATCAATGTGGGCTGCAATTCCAATATTTCGAGTAAATTTTAAGTTACGTGACATAGATTTGGAGTTTATAAAATAAGGTTAAAATCTAAAGTGTGAAAAGGCCTTATTTGCTTCAGCCATTTTATGTGTATCAACTCTTTTCTTGACAGCAGCTCCTTCCTCTTTGGATGCAGCAATGCACTCATTCGCCAATTTTAATGCCATGGATTTTTCATTTCGCTTTCTAGAATAACTAATCAACCATTTCATTGCAAGTGAGACTTTCCGATCGGCACGAATTTGCATAGGGATTTGAAAAGTAGCTCCTCCAACTCTTCTACTTCTTACTTCGACATGAGGCATTACATTGGATAATGCATCCTTCCATACCTCTATTGCTGATTTTTCATCATCCTCTTTTCTATCATTTATAATGTCAATTGCATCATAAAAAACCTTTAGTGCAGTAGATTTTTTTCCATCCCACATTAAATTATTAACAAACCTAGAAACAAGTTGGTCATTAAACTTAGGATCTGGTAATAATGGTCTTTTCTTTGCTTGTCTTTTTCTCATTAGATGTGATTGAAATTAAATCTTTATTTTTTTGGACGTTTAGCGCCATATTTAGATCTCCTCTGAAGTCTTCCCTCAACTCCAGCAGTGTCAAGTGCACCTCTTACGATGTGATATCTAACTCCAGGTAAATCTCTGACACGACCACCCCTAACCAATACAATTGAATGCCCTTGTAAAGATCGGACGCGCGCTGGAATATAGGCATTTACTTCTTTGGCATTTGTTAATCTTACACGAGCTACCTTTCTCATTGCGGAATTAGGCTTTTTAGGAGTAGTAGTGTAAACTCTAGTACATACGCCTCTTTTTTGAGGGCAAGATTCTAGAGCAGCAGACTTGCTTTTTTTTAAATTAGTAACTCTACCTTTTCTAACTAATTGAGCAATAGTTGGCATGTTTTTTTAATTTGTTTTTTATTATATCCCATCTTTTGGGCGTGCAAATTTATGATATTTTTTTGTCTTTCAACTTTTAAATAGTCGTTTTTTTATCAAAAAGAATTTTTTGAGTAAAAAAAAAAAACTTAAATTCTAAATCAAGAATAAAAGTAATTATTAAAAGACTGATTTTAAATAAGTTAAGTTTTTCGATTAGTTATTTTAATAAAAAAACAATTTAAAAACTAAATTTGGTAAATGAAAAACACATTTGAAATTTATGGTATACACTCCGTAATCGAAGCAATAGATTCTGGTATAAATATTCAAAAGATATGGCTGCAAAGAGGAAAAAAGGGGTCTTTATTCCAACGTCTTGAAAAATCTTTAAGGGATAGTAATATTCCCTTTTCATATGTGCCACCTGAAAAATTAATCAAAATAAAAGACAAAAATCACCAAGGAGTAGTCGCAATAATATCAAAAATTGACTACATAAATATTGAAAAATTAATAGAGGAAGCTTTTTTAAAGAACACCACTCCTACTTTTTTGTTACTTGATGGAATTACAGATTCAAGAAACATGGGCGCGATATTAAGGTCTTCTGCTGCTGCCTCTGTAAATGGCGTGATTATTCCCCAAACAGGTATTGCACCAATAAATGAAAAGTCCATAAAAACCTCTGCTGGAGGTATTTTTAAAGTTCCTATTTCAAGAGTATCCCATTTAAAAGATGCGATTTATATCTTAAAATCCTTCAATACAGAAATTATTGCTGTTAGTGAAAAATCTAATATTAATCTTTATGATATAAAATTAAATAAAGCAACAGCTTTTATAATGGGCTCAGAGGATAAAGGTATCAATAATGGGCTAATGAAACTTGCGGATATTTCTGTTAAATTACCAATGTCTAACTCAATTGACTCTTTAAATGTTTCTGTGACCTCAGGTATTGTGTTATATGAAAAAATAAGACAAAATTTAAATTGATTTTTTTTACCTGTTTTTCCAGAAATAGGGAGTAAAAATAACGAAAACGGTGAACAGTTCAAGTCTACCAAAAATCATGAGAAATGAAGCTAAGTATTTTCCTAATTGTGGCAAAGATGAGTATGTAAATGAAGGTCCAAAATCGCCGATTGCTGGACCAACATTCCCCAGACTTGCTGCTGAAACTCCTAATGAAGATTTAAAATCAAGACCTGTTAAAGTGAAAAAAAATACTCCTAAAATGAATAATAAAATATAAAGTATTAAAAAACCATAAATATTATGTATGATATTTTGATCTAAAATTGAACCATTATATCTTGGTCTTATGATTACACTTGGATGTAATGATCTCTTGAGTTCTAGAAAAGCGCTTTTTATCATAAGCAAATGCCTTACAATTTTTACTCCACCAGATGTGGACCCAGACGATCCACCAACAAACATAAGACAAAAGAAAAAGATAGTCAAAAATGGTGTCCATCCAGAAAAATCTCCCGTTACGAAGCCTGTAGTAGTTATGACTGCAATAACTTGAAAAAGTGCATGTCTTATTGAACTTTCAAACTTTCCATAAATCTGAGGATGATCAAACCTTGAATTTGTCAAATCAACATTTAAATAAATAACAAAAGAAACAATAATAACTGAAATAAAAACAAACATAAAATAAACTTTAAACTCCTCATCATTAATAAATTTATTTAACTTTCCCTTTAATGCAAAATAGCTTAACACAAAATTTGCACCTGAAATAAACATAAAAAATATGATTATATATTGAATTAATGGATTATTATTCCAATGAGCAATACTAGCATTTTTAGTGGAAAAACCTCCAGTTGCAATAGTACTCATTGAATTATTAATCGCATCAAAAAAGCCCATCCCAGCGATATTTAATAATAAAGTTTCAGCAAGAGTCAATCCAACATAAATATACCAAAGTCTTTTTGCGGTATCAGTAATCCTAGGATGTAATTTATTACCACTTGGACCTGGAGTTTCTGCAGAAAAAAGTTGCATTCCACCTACTCCAAGTAAAGGAAGAATTGCAATAGCTAAAACAATAATTCCCATTCCCCCAATCCAATGCGTAGTGCTTCTCCAAAATAAAATACTCTCAGGAAGATTTTCGATATCTTCAACTACAGAAGCACCTGTAGCAGTGTATCCAGAAGATGTCTCAAAAAAAGCATGTGAAATTTGAGGAATTGAATCTGTAAAAATAAATGGAAGCATACCTGAGCAAATCATCAACAACCATCCTAAAGTAACTATTAAGAAAACTTCCTTTTTTTGAATTTGTTGATCGTTATTTTTTGTACTAAAAAAAAATATAGATCCAATTAAAAAAACAATCATTCCAGCCTTAAAAAATTCCAAGGTTACACCATCACTAAAATATAAACTTACCAAAGTAGATAAAAACATAAAACCACTATTGAATAAGAGTAATAGTCCAAATAAATTTATAATTATTTTATAGTTGATTCTGCTCATTTTACAAAAAAAGACCTTCAACCCTATCAAGAGCTTCAGAAAGACAACAAACAAGAACTCTATCTTTTGAAGTAATAACATAATCTCCAAGGGCAATCACACCCTTTCCATCTTTAATCACTCCTCCAATAATAGCTGATCTTGGAAAATCTAAATCTTTTATTTTTTTATTACAAATCATTGATTGATCATTAACAATAAATTCTAAAATCTCAACATCTAAATTATTTAACATAGTCATTTCAACAACATCACCTCTTCTAATGTACCTAAATATTGTATTTGCAGTAAGTAATTTTTTATTAATTAAATTATCAATTCCAATTGAATGAGAAAGCTTGAAATAATCCATATTTTCAACTAAAGCAACTGTTTTTGAAACGTTTTTTGAATTTGCCATTAAGCAAGATATTATGTTTGTTTCAGAATTACCAGTTACAGAAATAAAGGCATCCATAATGTTTAAATTCTCTTCCTCCAATAATTCTAAATTAGTTCCGTCCCCCTTTATCACAACAGCTTCAGGAAGCTTATCTGCTAGGTCAATTGCTTTAGAATTGTTTTGTTCAATTAATGAAACATTTATTTTTTTTTGGATCAATTTCTTTGCTGTATTAAATGCGATTTTTCCTCCACCCAGAATCATTACATTATTAACTGGTTTCCTTACTTTTCCTGCAAGCTTGTAGATTTCATTAACCCCCTCTTTGAGTGTGATAAAATATGCAATATCTCCCTCGTTAAATATTGTATTTCCCCTCGGTATAATTGAGTTTTGGGCTTCTTTTCTTTGAATAGCAACTGGCATAAAATGTATGTCATTATAGACAGAAGCAGCCTCCATAACTGTTTTACCGACAAATGGAGCTTCCTTCTCAAGTGTGGTTCCAACTAATGTAAGGGCACCATTTTCAAATTTATGGTTATTAAAAAAGGCGGATTGATCTAATAATTCATGTATTTCATTTGCAGCTAAAAATTCTGGTGAAATTAATTCATCAACACCAATATTTTTAAAATTTATAGTATCACTTTGTTTTAAAAACTCAATAGTTGAGATTCTTGCTATCGTTTTTTTACATCCCAACTGTTTTGATAAAGAAGCAACCATTATATTTGTTGTTTCTTGGGCAGTAACAGCAATAAATAAGTCTGAGCTGGAGACGTTAGATTCTTTTAAAACTGATATTGAAACACAATTACCTCTAACTGTTCTAATATCCAAATGATTTTCAGCATAATTCAACGCATCTTTATTGATATCTATGAGAGTAATTTCTAATGATTCTAAAGACAATAATTTTGCTAAGTGAAAACCTACTTCGCCGGCACCAGCAATAACAATTTTCATATGATATTTAGAAAATTTTAGTCAAATATACAAATTCAATAAATAGAATCATCAATCATTATTTCAAATATTGAGACTTAATATTTATATATCTTTGAATCGAAATGATTGGAAAAGTAAGGCCATACAATATTTATGAATCAAAAAAAAAACAAATATCAAGGATGTTTGATAACATTTCTTATAATTATGACATTACAAATAAAATTATTTCATTTGGTTCAGATCGTATTTGGCGAAAAAAATTAGTGAAGGTAATTTCATCATCAAAACCAAAAAAAACACTAGATATTGCAACTGGAACAGCAGAAGTTGCAATTGAACTAACCAAAATTGAAAAGAATAAAGTTTCAGCAATAGATATTTCAGATAAAATGTTAGAAATAGCTAAAAAAAAAATAATTCGACTCAAACTTGAAAGTAAAGTTAGTTTAGCAAATGAAGATGTAGAAAAAATGAACTTTACTGATAACTATTTTGATGCAATAACTATCGCTTTTGGGGTTAGAAATTTTGAAGATTTAAATAAGGCTTTAAGAGAAGTTTTTAGAGTAATGAAAAGTAAAGGAGTTTTAGTCATCCTTGAGACATCTGTTCCTAATAACAAATTTTTTAGAAGTTTATACAAAATATTTTCCAAGATCTTATTGCCGGTTATTGGGTTTGTTACATCAGGTGATCTTGAAGCCTACAAATATTTGTCTAATTCAACATTAAATTTTCCAAATAAAACCTCCTTCAGCAATATTTTATCAAAAAATGGGTTTATAAAGGTAAAATTTCAACAATATTCATTTGGAATAGTTTCAATATATAGTGCTGGTAAACCATAAAAAATATTTCTTTTTAATACTTATCCTTTTAGCTTCAATACTAAGAGGCCAATATGCGTCTGTTAAAGAGCGAGTAACAAACCTTCCGAATTTTGATGAAAAAACAATACATTATGGTTATTACATTGGGTTTAATTCATATGACTTTAAATTTGAGTATGTAGATGAGTATTATCGAATGAATAACTATCCTGATATACAAGTAAACTCTATAACGGGATTTAATGTTGGCTTAATTGGAGATTTGAGAATAAATAAGTTTTTCAATCTAAGAATAGAACCAGGATTACTATATTCTCAAAGAGACTTAATTTATCCAAATTTGCCATTATTTAATTCTGAAAATGATTTAATTAGAGAGGTTAAATCAACCTATATACATGTTCCTTTACTCTTAAAAATAAGTGCAAAAAGAATAAATAATTTTAAACCATATATAACATTTGGTATGTCAGCAGATTACAATCTGTCGAGCAATGCGAAAAATACTGATGATAATTCAAGTAACGTTTTTAGAACAAAATCAAAATCTTTAAATTATGAATTAGGTTTTGGTTTTGACTTTTACTTGTATTATTTTAAGTTTTCACCATCAATAAGAGGGGTATTTTCAATTGATAATGAATTAATATCAGATTATGATATAAAAAGTCCTTGGACTGGAAATATAAAAAATATGTATTCTAGGGGGGTGGTAATAAATTTTACTTTTGAATAGTTAATTTTTGTCTAAAATTTTCTGCTAGAACAATAGAAACTGATGAAGCAACATTTAAACTATTAATTGATTTATTCTTATTTTCTTTAGGAATTGATATTTTTTCATCAGCATTTATTAAAACCTTATTTGAAATTCCTTTTGCTTCATTCCCAAAGACAAAAACCGACTTTTCCTCAAAACTTGTTTGATAAATAGATTTTGAATTTAAATCTGTACAATATATCTTACTATTGTGATTTTTTATAAAACTGGGTAAATCTTGATAATAACAAAAAACTCTTGAAATTGAGCCCATAGTTGCTTGAATGACTTTTGGATTGAAACAATCAACTGTATTTGTACTGCAAATAATATGATTTATTCCATACCAATCGCAAGTTCTTATAATTGTTCCAAGATTTCCTGGGTCAGAAATTTCATCTAAAGCTATAATTACATTAATTCTATCCAAAGATTCATTGTTGAGTAGAGGTTTGATAAAAACCCCTAGGTAATCACTACCATTTTTAAAATGAGTTAATCTACTCATCTCATTTTTTGAAATCAATAAACTATTAATTCGATTATTTTTTGATGTAGAAAAAATATAAAGAGATTCAAAATTAGCTTCTAGTAAGTCCAAAATAATCTTTTTGCCTTCAGCTACAAATAAGCCAGTTTTTTCTCTATGCTTCTTCTGTTTTAATTGTTTGATTTGTTTAATCTGACTTTTTGTAACCATTCAAAAAATGTACTTTTGGATTTAAATAAAAATTTTTTTGAAATATTTAAGTCCTAAATTACGTAATCTCCTTTATATTTCTATATTATTTTTTAATTGT
>ERZ802830.1724-NODE-1724-length-20574-cov-24.8141_pt1 | contig 20574 bp, 19 predicted proteins | sample MGYA00345654_ERZ802830 | MGnify/ENA primary metagenome ERZ802830 (study PRJEB30503, sample SAMEA104212375) | marine metagenome | biome: Westerlies Biome; feature: [SRF] surface water layer (ENVO:00010504) within the epipelagic zone...; material: water...
AGCCGAAGCAGTGGATGATGCTAACGAAACGGAAAAAGTAGCAGAAGCATCGGATAAAGATGGTACAGCAGAAGAAGCAGCAGAAGCATCGGATGAAGATGTTGCAGCTGTAACGGAAAACAAGGAGCAGAAGTTCGACGGTATGGGTCCAAAGGAAATGTTGGCGTATTTCTCCGAAGCTTTGAGCAACAAACCCATTCAAAGCCTAAAAGGAACCGTAGACGCTTTGACCAAGGCCTTTGAAAAAGAAATGGTCACCCTAAAGGCTTCCCAAAGACACGCTTTTATTGACGAAGGGGGTAATCCAGATGCGTTTTATTTTAATCCACCCGTACTAAAAGATTTCAATAATCTTATTCGCAGGTACAAATCAGACAGAGGAACTTACTACAGAAGTGTTGAAGAAAAACAACACAAAAGCCTTGAGCAGAGACTCGCACTGATAGAAGAATTAAAAGGACTTATTAGTGTTGAACAAGAAATAAACTCCACTTATAAGCAATTCAAAGATTTACAAAGGCGTTGGAAAGAAACGGGACAAGTACCTAGAATGGAAGCCAACAATGTGTGGAAAACATACCACCACCATGTGGGCCATTTTTATGATTTCTTACATCTAAACAGAGAACTACGCGAGTTGGACTTCAAGTTTAACTTAGAACAAAAGCTAAAAATTTGTGAACAAGCAGAGGCATTGGCAAGTATGGAAGATATTCCAAAGGCTTTTCGTCACCTGCAAACACTACACAAAAAATGGAAAGATGAACTTGGACCTGTGGACAAAGAACACAGCGAAGAGGTTTGGCAAAGATTTAGTGATGCCACGAAAATTGTTCACGAAAAGCGAAGATATTTTATCAAGAATCAGGAAGAAATTTTTGAGGAAAATCTTGTCAAAAAAAGAGCTATCCTTTCTCAAATGGAAGAATTATTAGCCAAAGAATTTAACAGCAAAACCAATATCAATAATTTTTCGAAAACCTATGACGGGCTACGGGAAGCATTCTTTGCCATTGGCAAGGTGCCCGAGAAATACCGTAATGATCTTTGGTCAGCTTTCAAAAGAACCTCAAACCAGTTTAGCAAAAAAAGAAACCGCTTCTATAAGTCGCTAAAGAAAGAATACGCAATTAATGTAACCAAGCGCAAAGCACTTATTGAACAAGCCGAAATATTGAAAGATCAAACCAATCACAAAGAAACGACACCACAAGTCATCGCTCTACAAAAGGAATGGAAAGTGGCTGGTCCCGTGAGAAAAGAAGACTTTGTAAAACTAAACACCCAGTTCAGAGCCTTGTGTAATGCGTATTTTGAGAATAAAGACGCTAATCGCAATCAGCAAAACGAAAAGCTGAAAGAAAACCTCCAAGAGAAAATGATACTGTTAACATCGCTGAAAGAAATGATTTCATCGGATGAGAAGCCCAATGAAAAAGACATAGACAGCATGGTTTCACAATGGAATGCTATTGGCTATATCCCAAGAAATAAAATGGGTATAAACCAAGACTTTTTAACCTTGGTCGACAAAGCGTACAAGACCATTGGTCTTTCATCTTCAGACATTACACAGAAAAGTTATCAGAATAAACTAGATAACATCAAAGAGGATGATGACAGCATACGCAAGGAAGAGCAATCCCTAAACCGTCGCATTGGTGAAATAAAACAGGAAATCATCCAACTGGAAACCAACTTACAGTTTTTTGGAAAAAACCAAGACAAGAATCCGATTGTCATAAAGGTTCATGAAGATATTGCCCAGCATCAAAAACGCTTAGACGGGTTGGAAGAAAAGAAACGCTTAGTAAAATCGCTAAACAAAGGCTAGCCCTGTTCTTTTTTAGCTGCTTGCCAAAGCTGTTCCCACTGATTGGGTGCTAGGCTATCAAGCGCCTGCCCTTGCTGTTTTGCCATCTTTTCCATGGCTTCAAAGCGGCTGCGAAAACGTCTATTTGTTGATGAGAGTGCATCGTCGGGATTGATTTTTAAAAAACGTGCATAATTGACTAGCGAGAAAAAAACATCTCCCAGTTCATCTGTGATTTTTTCTTTTGTACCATGATTAATTTCATGGTCCAATTCACTTAATTCCTCTTTGATTTTATCTTTTACCCCGTCAATACTTTTCCAGTCAAAACCAATACCTGCGGCTTTGTCTTGCATACGACTGGCCATAACCAAGCTAGGTAAACTTTTAGGAACTCCCGACAAAACGCCTTTGTTGCCTTCTTTTAGTTTGAGTTTTTCCCAATTCTTTTTTACATCGGCCTCGTCTTTGACTTCTACATCTCCGTAGATATGTGGATGCCTATCGATAAGTTTTTTAGAGATCGCATTTGCCACATCACCAATATCAAAGGCTTTTTGTTCAATTCCCATTTTTGCATAAAAAACAATATGTAACAATAAGTCTCCTAACTCATTTTTTACCTCATTCAAATCGCCCAATAATAACGCTTCACTAAGCTCATAGGTTTCTTCAATGGTTAAGTGACGTAAAGAAGCAAAAGTTTGCTTTTTGTCCCAAGGACAATTGGTGCGCAACTCGTCCATAATAGTCAACAAACGATCAAATGCCTTAAGCTGTTTGGTTCGTTTGCTATCCATTATTGTATGTTAGCTTTGTTAGGAAATCGCATAAGGTAGTCTGGCTTTATATTGCCGCGTGATATCTGTGCGAGTTTGGGTTTGAGCAATTTCTTTTTAAGAGGTCCCAATTTATCTGTAAACAAAATACCTTCTATGTGATCAAATTCATGTTGTACGATGCGAGCAGCCAAACCACTTATTTCTTCTTCTACTTTTTCAAATTGTTCGTTGTAATAAACAATTTCAATTGTAGAGAGTCGAGTGACATCTTCTCTGACATCGGGAATGCTGAGACATCCCTCGTTAAACGATTCTTTTAGTCCGTTGTATGAAATGATCTCGGGATTAATAAAAACTTTTTTAAACGCCCTTAATTCTTGTTGCTCAACGTGATCAAGAGATTTGTCTTGTGCAAAAGGACTGCCATCAACGATAAACAAACGAAGCGACTCCCCTATTTGAGGAGCTGCAAGGCCCACGCCATAAGCAGCATACATGGTTTCCCACATATCGCTAATGAGTTCTTTGAGTTTCAAATGGTGTTTTTCTACGTTAACGGCTTTCTTCTTTAATACGGGATCGCCGTAGGCTACAATGGGAAGTATCATAACTTTTGCTGTTGATCTAAATATCCTTGCAAGATAAGTGTTGCGCTCAATTTATCAATAACTTCTTTTTTTTGACGTACTTTTTTTGGAGCGCCACTCATCAAAAGCGACTGTTTTGCCATTTTGGAAGTAAATCTTTCGTCATAACGTACGACATCTATTTCAGGAAGCTGCGTTTTTAATTGGGCTACGAAGGGTGTAATTTTAATTTCTACTGCTGAAGGGGTGTTATCCCGCTGTTTAGGTGCGCCGACAACGATGTGCGTCACCTCCTCTTGGCTGGTGTAATTTTTTAGAAATGGTAACAAGTCATTTGGTGAAACTGTATCCAAGCCAAAAGCACAGGTCTGTAACGAATCTGTAACGGCGATGCCACAGCGTTTTGTTCCATAATCTATTGCCATTATTCTAGCCATGGCACAAAGGTAGGTAATGAATTTTTGGAAATCATGGATTTGGTTTCATCTCAAAACTTATCTTTGAAAAAAATTCAAATGAGTAGAGCTATAATCGAAGCCGCTTGGGACGACCGAGCCTTTTTACAAGAAGAAGAAACACAGCAAGCCATTCGTTCGGTCATTGACCAGCTGGATCAAGGAATACTCCGTGTGGCTGAACCAACCGACAATGGGTGGCAAGTCAACGAATGGGTGAAAAAAGCCGTGGTGCTCTACTTCCCCATTCAAAAAATGGAAACCATTGAAGCAGGACCTCTTGAGTTTCATGACAAAATTCCATTAAAGACAGGTTATAAAGAAAAAGGCATCCGTGTTGTACCCCATGCGGTGGCGCGTAAAGGAGCCTATATTTCCTCTGGTACCATATTAATGCCTTCATATGTTAACATAGGTGCCTATGTAGACGAAGGTACCATGGTTGATACTTGGGCTACCGTTGGAAGTTGTGCGCAAATTGGCAAAAATGTTCACCTCAGTGGTGGTGTTGGCATTGGCGGTGTTTTAGAACCCCTTCAAGCTGCTCCCGTGATTATTGAAGACAATGCATTTATTGGGTCACGCTGTATTGTAGTAGAAGGTGTTCACGTAGAAACAGAAGCTGTACTGGGCGCCAATGTAGTATTGACGGGATCTACTAAAATTATTGACGTCACAGGCGATGAGCCTATTGAGCGAAAAGGACGTGTGCCAGCACGCTCTGTTGTTATTCCAGGGAGTTATACCAAAACGTTTGCAGCAGGTGATTATCAAGTGCCGTGCGCGCTTATCATTGGCAAAAGAAAGGAAAGTACCAATAAGAAAACATCACTTAATGATGCCTTAAGAGAACATAACGTCGCTGTCTAACAAAAATGAACATTCTAATTGTCAATAACAGCAAGTTGCCCGTTACCTATTACGGTGGAACTGAGCGTGTTATTTGGTATTTAGGAAAAACATTAACACGTTTAGGACATAAGGTTAGTTTTTTAGTAGCGCAAGGGTCAACATGTGACTTTGCCAAAATCATTGAGCGAAATCTCGAGGTTGATGTGATTGATCAAATCCCCGCAGATATTGATTTGGTTCATTTTCATTTTACCCCAAGAGGGGTAGAGAAGCTTCAAATCCCTTATTTAATAACTGTTCACGGAAATCCAAATTCAGCCGAGTTTATTGACAAAAATGCCGTGTTTGTTTCTAAAAATCATGCGAAGAGACACAATGCACAAGCTTTTGTTCACAATGGCTTAGATTGGGATGACTACGGAGCTGTTAATTTAGCAGAGAGAAGAGATTATTTTCATTTTTTAGGTAAAGCCGCTTGGAGAGTTAAAAATGTTAAAGGTGCTATTGATACCATAACAAAAGTAAAGGGTGAAAAAATACATGTTTTAGGAGGCACAAGATTGAATATAAATATGGGATTTCGCTTTACGTGGCATCCAAGAGCTAAATTTTTTGGCATGGTTGGCGGAAAAGAGAAGCTGACACAATTGCAACATTCTAAAGGGTTGGTCTTCCCTGTGCGCTGGCATGAACCATTTGGTTTAGCTATCATTGAAAGCTTGTATTTTGGAGCACCCGTTTTTGGTACGCCCTATGGGTCTTTGCCAGAGCTTGTGCAAGAAGACGTTGGATTTCTGAGCCATTCAAGCGCAAGATTAAGTGAAGCTATTGCTCAATATCAAGACTATAATCCAAAAACCTGTCATGATTATGCCGCAACGCATTTTAATGCAGAGGTGATGAGCAAAGCTTATCTAAATCTTTATGAGAAGGTCATGAATGGAGAAAAAATAAACCAAAGCACACCAGCTAAAATTTTAAAAGATGAACCTAAATTTTTGAATTGGGATGCATAATAACTACAAACCATTATCTTAATATTCAACTATGATTTTATTCAAAGGAATTAGAAAACTACTCATGTTTATACTTTCACCGCTTTTTGATTTATCAAAGTTCGAAAGGAAGCAAATTTACCGATACAACAGTGCTGTTTCAAGAAAAACTGAAACAGAAGATATTGTTTCGTTAATTAAAAAATTAGCACCTGTAAGTGTAGCAGGCATTCCATTAGTTCGATTCGGAAGTGCCTATGACGGTGGTTACTTAATACCTGATGATTTAGATGATATTAAAGCATGTTTTTCACCTGGAGTTGGTGCGCTTATTGATTTTGAAAATGATTGCCTAAGCAAAGGAATGAAGGTGTTTTTAGCCGACAACACCATTGACGCAAACACATTGCCGTTAGGAAAGTTTAATTACACAAACAAAAATATTGGCTCCTATTCAACTGAAACACTAATCACAATAGATGAGTGGGTTAAATCAAGTGATGTGAAGTCATCTTCAGATTTACTTTTACAAATGGATATCGAAGGCCATGAGTATGCAGCTATTTCTAATCTTTCTAAAGACACACAAAATAGGTTTAGAATCATTGCGGTTGAGTTTCACGGCCTAAACAATCTTTGGAGTAAAGACTTTTTTATAACAGCTTCGGAGGTATTTAATAAATTACTAGAAACGCACATGTGCGTTCACATACATCCAAATAATTGGGATCCTTTTGTTAAAAAGGATAATATCAAAATTCCTATATCCTGTGAGTTTACATTTTTACGTAAGGATCGTATCAAAAGCTATTCAAAAGTAGCCGCAATGCCACATCCTTTGGACACAGATAATGCGCAGCAGAATAGAACTATGGTTTTACCTTCAATTTGGTATAAATAAAGTAGTGTCTATATCTTGTCCTTTAGGATACTATAGTTTTTATGTCCGCCAATCAGGCGACCTCCTAAAAACATCTTTTCAATCCACATGATAAACCTATACTTGGGTTTTTCATGCTTTGTAATTCTCCTTCCAATGGCAATAGGTCCAGAAAATCGCAAACTGTCTTGCCAATCCAAAGTTTTAATTTTTGAAGCCATAAGTTTTGGATGGGTACCCTTAAACTTTTTACATCTATCTATTCGACCATAATCATACGTGTGTTGGTATTTCATGTAGTCGGGATGCGTAGCTAAGTCTTTTAAATAAGCTCGGGCAAAATAAACCCTTTTCTTTTGCATGAGATGTGGAGGACGCACCCAACCATAATGAAAAATACTGGCATCTAGCTGAACCACATTTAGCTTGAACGTATTCTCTTTGGCACGATAACTAACCCCATCAAAGTTAGGTATGCGTCGAAAAGACTGGGCATCTTTAAATGAATGAATATCTGGGTCGTTCCTAACTATTCTGATTTCATTTGGGTACCAACAGTGATCTCTAAAGTAATGGTCGTAGTTACCATAAAAATGATAATAGTTAAACAAAAATCCATCAACAGATTTATCATTGAGAAAACGCTTACACTTACTTATAATTTCATCATAATCCTCCTCATGAATAAGCTCGTCTCCTTGAATGTAGATTAACCAATCTCCAGAGCATGCCTCTTTGGCAATATCGGTCTGGTGTGCATATTCAGTGCCGTCTGAGAATTTATCCAAATCCCATGTGGTATGGATGATTTTAATTTTAGGGGAATTCAAGCTAAGGATTTTCTGTTCAGAGTCGTCGTCTTCGTCTCCTTTGCCAAGGGCAATAACAAATTCGTCCACTAAAGGTAAAACCGACTGTATGGATTCAAGTATGGGATAGTAAAGTTTTGAGGTATTTCTTAAAAAGGTAAAACCGCTAATTTTCATCCTATCAAAGGTAGGATTTTTTCAAAGATTACTCTAAAATAGCGTAATTTTGCGCTATGCGAATAGGATACGATGCAAAGCGAATTTTTCACAATGCAAGCGGATTGGGAAATTACAGCCGTGACCTGGTTAGGATTTTAGCAAGCCGATATTTAGAAGACAGCTTTCATATTTATAATCCCAAAAATGCTAAGCAAAATCTTTGGAAAGCATTACCCAATACAACAACACACAAGCCCAAAGGGATTTGGAAATGGTTGCACAGCATTTGGCGTCAAGGCCCAATTTCCCGCCAATTAAAGAAGGATAAAATTGATGTATATCATGGACTTAGCGGAGAACTGCCAAATGGATTAAATATCCCTTCAGTTGTAACAGTTCATGATCTTATATTTTATCGATACCCTGAATTATACAACCCCATTGATGTATTCATTCACAAAAGAAAAATCAGATATGCTGCACACAAAGCCACGCAGGTTGTAGCCATTAGCGAACAAACAAAAGCAGATTTAGTTGAATACACAGGAATAGCAGCTTCAAAAATCAAAGTTATCTATCAAGGTTGTCATCCCATTTTTAAAACTACGTTCACAAAAAAAGTGCTTAAAAGTATTGCTGAAAAATACAACCTGCCAAAAAAATATATTTTGTTTGTAGGCACACTGGAGGACAGGAAAAACGCATTGTTTATTGCAGAAGCACTGGAAAAAACATCACATAATCTCGTTTTTGTTGGAAAAATAAAATCGCATGGAGAAAAATTAAAATCCTTTGTTAAATCTAAAGGAATTGAACACAGGGTACTGTTTATTCAAAACATCAGTATTGAAGAGCTAGCAGCTGTATATCAAAATGCAACAGTATTTTGCTACCCTTCTTTTTTTGAAGGTTTTGGCATTCCCATAATTGAAGCACTCTATAGCGGAATTCCAGTCGTTACAACTCAGGGCGGATGCTTTTCAGAAGCTGGAGGACCATCGAGTATATACATAAACCCAAAGGACAAACAGGCGTTACAAAATGCTATTGAACTATTATTTTCTGAATCAAAAGAAGAAAGAAAATTGCGAATTGAAAAAGGGTTTGCGTATGTGCAACGATTCAACGACAATGTAATTGCAGAAAACTGGAATTCGTGTTATAAATCAGTACTTAAGTTATAATTAACTTCATAAATAAACGTTATTTAATAATTAATATAATTCAACCTAAATTTAAATTCTTTCTTATTTTCTAAATGAAAATTGATTAAAGCAGAAATGACAAAAAGCCAACGTCTCAAAATTACAGCCTTAGTAACCACATTTAACGAAGAAAAAAATATTGGCAAATGTCTTGAATCGGTTAAGTGGGCAGATGAAATTCTAATAATAGATTCATTTAGTACAGATAAAACATTAGAAATTTGCAAGCAGTACGGTGCAAAAATATTAGAACGAGAATACATCTATCCTGCCGAACAAAAAAACTGGGCTATACCACAAGCGAAAAATCCTTGGATTATACTTCTTGATGCCGACGAAATGGCTGAGGCTGGTATGCAAGCAGAGATTGAGCAGCTACTTGCAGGAAACCTTAAATACACCGCATTTTGGATAAGAAGGAAAAATTATTTTTTAGGTAAACGTGTTCGTTTTTGTGGATGGCAAAACGATAAAGTCATTCGGTTTTTTAAGCGAGATCTACACCGATATGAAAACAAAATGGTGCATGAGGAAATTGAGCGAAAAGGGGCAATTGGAAAATTGAAATCTATATTTATTCACAATACAGCAATTGATACCACATTTTATACCCAAAAAATTGAGCGCTATGCAAATTATGCTGCACAAGAGATTGTTAAGAAAAAAATTCGCGTAAACGGATTTCATCTATATATTAAACCTGCTCACAAGTTTATTGTAAGATACATCATCCGCGGTGGTTTTTTGGATGGTAAAACAGGTTGGATTATATGCAAATTAAATGCGAAAGAGACGTGGTTAAAAGCAAAAAATGCAATAGCATTACAAAAGAAACAGCAATTCCTTTAATGGGTTTACTTTTTAGACAATAACCGCTCATATAGTTTTAAATAGGAAGTAGATGCCGTTTGCCAATTAAATTTTTTGGCATGTTCTTTAATCTTATTTTCATGCGTTTCTTTTTCTGAAGCGTAAACCTCCAATCCCTCCTTCACAACTTTCACCATATGATCGATATCAAAACTTAGAAAGAAAAAAGCAACATTTCCCCCAATTTCCGGAAGTGATGTATGCATACTCAAAAAGGTAGGTTTTCCCATTGTCATAGCCTCCACTGCAGGCATGCCAAAACCTTCAGCTTTTGAGGGAAAAAGAAATGCACTACAGTTTTCGAAAAGCCATGATTTTTCCTCGTTTGATATTTTACCGCTTAGAATAACGCGATCTTTTAGATTCAATTCCGAAATTAAGTCTCTACAAAAATCTCCGTATGATGTTTCATTAAATCCGCTAATCACTAACTTATAAGAAGGAAATTGAGCCATCATTCTAATAACAGGTTCCCAATTCTTCTTTTTGGTAAAAAACCCTATGGAGAAGAAAAACGGAGCGTCCTCAATCCAAGTAGGCTTTTTTGGAGCATATATGGAAGGACTATCGACACCGTTATAAATGACCTCAACCGCTTTACCCTTTAACGATAAATGCTCCTCAATAGTTGATTTGGTAAAATGAGAAATAGCAGTAATAACATCAGCCCGATTGACAAGTCGTTGTAAGCGTCTTTTATATTTTTTTTGCTTAAACGGCGTTTTTTCAAATAAAAAGTTTAAATCGTGTATTGTAAGTATAAATATCGATTTGTTATATCTAGGTAGAATATTCGGAAATTGGGAAGTGCTGTGCCAAATATCATAATCGTAAAGTCCCCTTGGCATAGTTCTGTTGTAAAAACCATGCACTCGTGTACTACATCTGTCTTTATAATCCGCTGCAAAGGGTTCTGGCACCAAGAAAGTTAAATCCATCTTTTTTGACATCCTATTAGAAAGAAAAAAACTAGCAAGCTGACTGGAAAAATAACCCAAACCAGAGTGTTTATCTTTTAACCTGTAGAAGTCAATTAAAATTTTGGACATAAACGTTTTCTAATATTCACAAAAGTATATAAAACATGAACAAATATTTTGAAATGGTGTGTTTATCTAAAAAAGAATGTTGACATTTCAACTTTGTTAAGCAATAGACAAATATTAATTTTAAACATTAGTTTTTTTGAGTACATGCACAGCTTAGACACATTTTGTACCGCCCTCAATAAAGGAAAAACCCTCCTCTACCCCACAGACACCATCTGGGGTTTGGGTTGTGATGCGACCAATCAAGCGGCTGTAGAAAAAATATATGCAATAAAAAAAAGGGATTTATCAAAACCGCTTATCACCTTGGTGGCTGATGCAAAGATGTTGTCGGACTATGTTACCGAGTTACCTGAGAACATCCATACATTATTAAAAAGTGACGTTCCAACAACCCTAGTTTATCCCAAAGGAAAAGGACTGGCAAAAGGTGTATTGGCGCCTAATTGCAGTGTTGGTATTCGTATTCCAACAGCTGGTTTTGCTTTGGATTTGGTCAAATCTTTTGGAAAACCCATCGTCAGTACCTCCGCAAATATCAGTGATGCACCCGTCCCTGAAAGCTTTGACGAAATAGACCCACATATTTTGGAACAAGTAGACGAAGTAGTACCTTTGAACAAAGAAAAAGTAGCACGTATTCCGTCACAGGTATTGCAAATTATGCCCGACGGCAGCGTGAAGCAATTGCGATGAAAACCCAAGAATTACGTATCGAAGAAGCACTAGCACCAACCGTATTTGCGTACGTCCAAAAAGCTGCAGATGCATTAGGTCTTGAGACCTATGTCATAGGCGGGTATGTTAGGGACACCTTCCTCGACCGTCCAAGGGGGCATGACATAGATATCGTAGCTGTTGGCAGCGGCATAAGTCTAGCCAAAAAAGTGGCTGAAATATTGCCCGGAAAAAACAACATCCAAGTTTTTAAGAACTACGGCACTGCCATGATTAAGTGGCAAAACATGCAATTGGAATTTGTCGGGGCTAGAAAAGAAAGTTATGACCACGAAAGCCGCAATCCTGTGGTGGAGAATGGAACCCTAGAAGACGACCAAAACAGACGTGATTTTACCGTCAATGCACTTGCCCTTAGACTCAACAAAGACGGTTTTGGCAAGCTGCTGGACCCTTTTAATGGCATGCAAGATTTGACCGCAAAAGTATTGCGAACGCCTCTCAATCCAGATATTACCTATAACGATGATCCCTTACGGATGCTGCGTGCGGTACGCTTTGCTACACAACTGAACTTTGAAATTGATAAAACTTCCCTTTTATCCATCAAAAAAAATAAAGCGCGCATCGATATATTGTCCAAAGAGCGCGTCATTGAAGAAGTACACAAGATTTTAGCTTGCGCTGTGCCCTCTAACGGTCTTTTGCTGTTGGACCAATTGGGATTACTAGAACGCATACTACCTGAGATTACAGCGCTTAAAGGAATTGATGAGGTTGAGGGGCAAAGCCATAAGGACAACTTCTACCACACTTTTGAAGTAGTGGACAACATCTGTGCGTATACAGATAATCCATGGTTGCGCTGGGCAGCATTACTACACGATATTGGCAAAGCACCCACCAAAAAATTCGACAAGAAAGTTGGCTGGACCTTTCACGCACACGAGTTTGTAGGTGCCAAAATGGTATACAAGCTTTTCAAACGCATGCGCATGCCCTTGAACGACAAGATGAAATACGTTCAAAAGCTGGTTTATATGAGCTCAAGGCCTATTGTCATTTCAGAAGATCACGTAACGGATTCGGCGGTGCGCAGGCTCATTTTTGATGCCGGCGACCTCTTGGAGGATTTACTTTTGCTCTGTAAGGCAGACATCACCACAAAAAATCCAAAACGATTTGCCAAGTATCACAACAATTTTGACATCGTCAAAGCTAAGATTGAAGAAGTGGAAGCACGTGATCATGTACGAAACTTTCAACCCCCCGTTACAGGTGAAGAAATCATGCGTATTTTTGCACTGAAGCCTTGCAGACAGGTGGGCGAACTCAAAGAGGCAATCAAAGAAGCTATTTTAGAAGGCGTTATTCCAAATGAACACAAAGCTGCACATGATTTTATGCTAACAAAAGCCAAAACCATGGGATTATCCCCTACTTCATGATGTATAAACAACTACAGCGCTGGACGCGGATATCGCTTATTATCGTTTACCTTGTTATTGCTGCAGGGGCAACGGTTCGCATGACCGGTAGCGGCATGGGATGCCCAGACTGGCCCAAGTGCTTTGGTTATCTCATCCCCCCCACTGATGCAGCACAACTGGAGTGGAAACCAAACACCAAGTACAGTGAAGGAAATGTGATCATTGACAACGAAAGACTACTCGTAGCTTCCGCCTCGTTTACAACCACCGATCAGTTTAATAGCGATAAGTGGGAACCGTATACCAAGCACGATTACGCTGTATTTGATGCCAAACACACATGGATTGAATTTATCAATAGATTGCTAGGTGCTTTATCGGGCTTGGCTATCCTCATCCTATTTGGGTTTAGCATCAAATGGATTCGCAAAAAGCCCATTATCTTTATTTTTTCCTTGCTTTCGCTGCTGGGGATTCTGTTTCAAGCTTGGCTGGGAAAAACAGTAGTTGACTCCAACTTAATGCCTATGAAAATATCCCTTCATATGTTGATGGCACTGCTATTGGTAGGCTTCTTACTCGTGGTCAGGGTGGCATCAAAATCGTTTGGGTTGAGCAAAAAACCTTCGCGAAAAATTAGCATCTTGCTTTACAGCACTTTTGTACTAACGCTTGTTCAAATCGCTTTGGGAATAGAAGTGAGACAATATATAGACACACAAGTGGTGCGTTGGGGGTATGACTCCCCGCAGTACTGGCTTGCTACTCCAGAACTCAGCTTTTATATCCACAGAAGCTTGTCCATTCTCGTACTACTTGCAAATGCTTGGTTGTTTGTAAGTGTGGTCAAAGAACAACTAGAAAAGGTTTTTATCAGACGTATACTTTGGCTGATTGGAGGAGAAGTAGCACTTGGCATTGCCATGTTCTATTTCGACTTCCCATTCGCAACCCAACCACTACACCTGGTATTGGCCACGCTGTTATTTGGCGTGCAACTCTACTGGATTTTACGCATTAATTTACATCGCTATGATTTATCATTTTAGACTTATTTTAGATACCAAAGAAGACGTTTTTAGAGACATTGCACTCGAAGAAACAGACAACTTTGAAGATTTCCACAACGCCATCACACAGGCCTTTGGTTTTGGAGGTTCAGAAATGGCCATCTTTTACGAAAGTGACGAGGAATGGAAACAAGGAGATTCCATTTCATTGTTTGACATTGGAGACGAAAGCGTACGTCGCATGAGTGATACCCCGCTAAACTCCGTGTTTCCCGAGGTGTCCAAAATGCTTTACGTCTATGATTTCTTAAACTTATGGACCTTTTTTGTTGAGCTAATCGAAACCGATGAGCCAAAACCCGGAAACACCTATCCCATGCTTATTTATACCCACGGAGATGTTCCGGAAGAAGCGCCAGAAAAAACATTTAGTGCTGATAAAGATGCGTGGAATGATGATTCTTTTGAAGAAAATGGCCTTGACGAAGACATAGAAGACAGCTCACAAGACTGGTATTAATTGTCCACACGAAGCATTTCGTGGTTTTCGTAGTTGCGCTTTACAAAATGAAATGAAGCGCGCATAATATCACCCATAGATTTACTCTTTTTAAACGATAGCTGTTTGGTGAGTTCGTAAACCTCCTCACGCAATTGTTCAATCTTCTCAGGGGTTGAAATATGGTCGTTCAACATGCATTTAAGCAAATGTGTTAACCTTGTTTCATTTCCTAAAATACGACGTGCAACAGTAGCCCGTTCCTCAATTTTATATTGATCGACAGATGTTTTGGTCAAATGATCTTTAACAAGCATGACCATATCGAAATTTTCCTTAAAAAACTGGGGGCGGTAAATCTTTAAATTACCCTCATAGCACTGCTGATCAAAATCAATGGCACGGATTTTATAAATCACCTTATCAAAATCGTGAATGGGGATAATCACATAATTGTAAGAACGCATATCACCCAGCAAACGTATCATGCAACGCTCGTTGAATTTGACAAAAGATTTGGCAATTTGATTGCGTTCGGATTTGCTGCATTTAGGTAAAAAATCTTTGATAAACTCATCTCCCGGTATGCCTGCAATATGCTCTTCAATAAGCGTGTTTTTGTTCACCAAAAAATTGAGGTTGTTTGGGGAAAGCATATGTTCAAGCTCTAAGCCGTAAACACGAGAGGCATCAGCCTTTTTTACGTAGAAATAAATAAAGTTGTCATTGAGTGTGTTCCGCACTTTAACACGAAAGGGCTTGGAGTTACCAAAGGTGCAATAGTCTATGGCATCTACATTTAAGTAGGGAATGGTCATGGCGCTTCCGTCTGAATGCAGCAAGGCATATACGCGCTTTAGCTGCTCGTCTATTTCCTTACGGTCGCTATCTGAATAAAACACACGCACCCACAAGCTGTCTTGGTCGTGCTTATTCATCACCGCCACTGAACCCGAAAAGCGAAGCAAATCATCGTAAAAAACCGGGATTTGATACGCCCGTGAGTACAATTCCAAATAATCCCCAAGGAATGGATTGATGGGGTATGTTGGCTTTTTTTTCGTGATTAGCATATCGCTCATAGGAACAAAGTTAAAACTTTGCGTAACAAAATCAGCCTTGATGCGTTAATACAACTATGGAATCCATTCTAAACGTAAATGAACTGACCAAAAAATTTGGTCACCTAACGGCTGTAAATCAACTTAGCTTTTCCATAGAAAAAGGGAATGTATATGGTATGCTGGGGCCAAACGGCAGTGGCAAATCAACCACCCTTGGCATGATCCTCAATGTGGTCAATCCGACCGGGGGAAATTTTTCTTGGTTTGGCGGAACTCAAAGCACGCATCAAGCACTAAAGCGTGTGGGTGCCATCATCGAAAGACCCAATTTCTATCCCTTTATGACGGCAGCGCAAAACTTGCGCCTGGTTTGTAGGATAAAGGAAGTGCCCCAATCCAAAATTGAAGAAAAACTCGAATTGGTGGATTTACTGGATCGAAAACACGATAAATTTAAAACCTATTCCCTCGGGATGAAGCAGCGACTGGCCATTGCCTCTGCCCTGCTGAACGATCCCGAAATTCTCATTCTTGACGAACCTACCAACGGGCTAGACCCACAAGGAATTGCACAGGTAAGGGATATCATTTTTAAAATTGCTGCCCAAGGCACCACCATTCTGCTGGCATCTCACCTTTTGGACGAGGTAAAAAAAGTATGTTCGCATGTGCTTGTGCTACAAAAGGGGAAACAAATCTATTTTGGCTCTGTAACCGCATTGACCACAGACCATGGCTATTTTGAGCTTTATGCTACTGACGAGGCTGCCTTACTGGAAGCCTTAGATGAAAACAAACTCATCAACACAGTAGAGCAACAAGGCACATTGGTATTGGCCTACCCCAACCAAGCGCTAGAAATTGAAACCTTAAGTAAAACGCTGACTAGCAAAGGAATTGTATTGACACATTTGGCAAAAAAACACAAAAGCCTCGAAGAGCAGTTCTTAACCTTAACCAAACAAAATAAGGCATGAAACGGTTGTTTTTAATTGAATTTGAAAAGCTACGTACCAACCGTTCAAGCCGTATCCTGATTGGCGCTTATTTTATATTGCTTACCTCAATTGCACTTATCGCCGCCATCAAATTTGATATCGGTCCCATTAAATTTCACCTAGCAGAGCAGGGCATCTTTAACTTCCCTTACATATGGCATTTTAACGCCTATATCGGAGCGTGGTTTAAGATATTCCTAGCCGTGGTTATCGTTTCCATGACGGCAAACGAATACAGCAACAAAACCATCAAGCAAAACCTGATAGACGGACTTAGCAAACGTGAGTTTCTACATTCCAAGTGGGCGATGATTTTTTCTCTTGCTGCCTTATCTACGCTCTTTATTTTTGCAGTCTCGCTGATTCTTGGGCTGATTTATTCGAATTACAACGAATTCTCCATCATCGTGCAAGACTTGGAATACCTAGCTGCATATTTCATTAAGCTGATGGCTTTTTTTGGCTTCTGTTTGTTTTTAGGTACAGCAATAAAACGCTCGGCTTTTGCCCTTGGCTTCTTGGGTATATGGCAGATGTTTGAGGGTTTTTGCTATGGCATGCTCAAATGGAAGTCGCCAGAATGGTTAAATGCTGAAGATGTATACCGCTTTTTTCCGCTTAACGCCATGAGCAATCTGGTGCGTGAACCTTTTTCACGCCTCTCTGCGGTGCGTAACCTAGCAGATCAAGTGGGCGAACAAATGACCAAGAACACAGACGTACAACTTTTGGACATGCTTATTGTGTCGGCTTGGTGCTTTATTTTTTACGCATTGACATATCGCTTATTAAAACGCCGTGACCTCTAAGTTTTTGCTATTTTTGGCAAGCTATGGAGTTTCAACTTGTTTCTGACTTTAAACCCACTGGGGATCAACCTGCTGCCATCCGTCAATTGGCGCAAGGACTTGCCTCACAAGACAAATTCCAAACCCTGTTGGGCGTTACGGGATCGGGAAAGACCTTTACGGTTGCCAATGTGATTGCAGAAACCCGTCGTCCTACGCTCGTACTGGCACACAACAAAACCCTAGCAGCACAACTCTATTCTGAATTCAAGCAATTCTTCCCCAACAATGCGGTTGAATATTTTGTATCCTATTACGACTACTACCAGCCGGAGGCCTATATCCCCACCACAGGCACCTATATCGAAAAAGACTTGTCTGTTAACGATGAGATTGAAAAGCTGCGTTTAAGCACCACCTCCGCCCTACTGTCTGGACGTAGGGATGTAATCGTAATTGCTTCTGTTTCTTGTTTATACGGCATCGGAAATCCCGTGGAATTTAAAAAGAATGTGATTCACATTGAAGTGGATCAAGTCATTCCTAGAACCAAATTTTTACACCAGTTGGTGCAAAGCCTCTATGCACGCACCACTGCCGACTTTTTGCACGGTAACTTTCGTGTAAACGGAGACATCGTTGACGTTTTTCCAAGCTATGCCGACCATGCCTTTAAAATTCATTTTTTTGGAGATGAAATTGAAGCTATTGAAGTATTTGACCCACTGACGGGGAACATAAAAGAAAACTTTGACAAACTGACCATTTACCCGGCCAATATGTTTGCTACCTCCCCCGAGGTGCTGCAAAACGCCATTCATCAAATTCAAGATGATTTGACGGCGCAAGTGGACTACTTTAAAGACATCGGCAAACACCTTGAAGCCAAGCGTCTGGAAGAACGCACCAATTTTGATTTGGAAATGATACGTGAACTGGGCTACTGCTCAGGGATTGAAAACTATTCCCGCTATATAGACGGACGTGCACCCGGCACCAGACCCTTCTGTTTGTTGGACTACTTCCCAGAAGATTTTTTGATGGTCGTAGATGAAAGTCACGTGACGCTATCCCAAGTACACGCCATGTATGGTGGGGATAGAAGCAGAAAAGAGAACTTGGTTGAATTTGGCTTTAGACTGCCGGCAGCCATGGATAACAGACCGCTTAAGTACGAAGAGTTTGAGCAACTGCAACAACAAGTGATTTATGTAAGTGCTACCCCCTCCGATTATGAACTGGAGCAAACAGCGGGTGTATTTGTGGAGCAAATCATCCGTCCAACGGGACTTCTTGATCCCATCATTGAAGTGCGTCCAAGCTTGAATCAAATTGATGATTTGGTTGAAGAGATTCAACAGCGGGCAGAAAAAGACGAACGGGTATTGGTTACCACACTCACCAAGCGCATGGCAGAAGAATTGACCAAGTATTTGTCGCGTATATCCATTCGTTGTCGCTATATCCACAGTGATATTGACACCCTGGAACGGGTAGAAATAATGCACGATTTGCGCAAAGGACTTTTTGATGTACTGATTGGTGTTAACCTGTTGCGAGAGGGACTAGACCTGCCCGAAGTATCGTTGGTTGCTATTTTGGATGCTGACAAAGAGGGCTTTCTGCGCTCGGCGCGTTCGCTTACCCAAACGGTTGGTCGTGCTGCTAGAAATCTAAATGGAAAGGCCATTATGTATGCAGATAACGTTACCAAGAGCATGAAAAAGACCATTGACGAAACCCAGTATCGCCGCGAAAAGCAAATGGCATACAATGATCGTCACAACATCACGCCACAAGCGCTAAACAAGGCATTGGAAGAAACCTTTGATCGCAGTACGGTTGCAGATGATTATATCAAAAGAGAAGCTGCTGAACCCAATGCGTATTTAACCAAAGAACAGCTTCAAGCTCGGATGCGTGAGAACCGAAAAAATATGGAAAAAGCCGCCATGGATATGGATTTTATCCAGGCGGCACATTTTAGGGATGAGATTGAACGCATCCAAAACCAACTTAAAACATTGGCGTAGCTGTCAGTCAGCTTACTTTATTTCAATTTGCTTTTTGGGTTCTGGAATGGCCTCCTCGTGTTTGGGCAAGTTAATGGTCAAAATACCATTTTCGTACTTTGCCTCAATTCCTGTGGAGTCGATTGTTTCTGGCAACCTAAAACTGCGTTGGAAATTATCGTAACGAAACTCACGTCTGGTGTATTGATCCGTTTTGGATTCATCCTCGCGTTTTGATTCACTTGAAATTGTCAACACATGGTCGTCTAACTCCACATTAAAGTCCTTGCGGGTTTTGCCAGGAGCAGCCAATGCCAATTCAAAATTTGTGTCCGTTTCTGAAATGTTCACTGAGGGAACATGGGAACGGTTTGATAAACCTGAAAAGGGTGTGTCGCTTCCAAAAAATTCATCTAATAAAGATGGAAATAAAGGGTTTGATGTTCTTCGTATTAAATTCATGATGTTAGGTTTTTAAATGTTATACACCTAACCCATTGCAATTTATATACCAACCAAACTATACTGACATTGTGTCGGTATTTGATGTGTATAAACTGACATTTTGTCAATTATCAGAGTACTTCCTGTACCTTGTCGGCAGCTTCTTGGAATAAAATGGCACTCTGTACTTCTAACCCAGAATCATCAATCAGCTGTTTTGCGATGTCGGCATTGGTGCCTTGCAAACGCACGATAATCGGTACTTGAATCGCGTCACCCATGTTTTTGTATGCATCCACAATGCCTTGCGCCACACGGTCACAACGTACGATACCGCCAAAAATATTGACCAAAATAGCCTTTACCTTGGGGTCTTGTAAAATGATGCGGAAAGCAGCCTCTACACGAGCAGCATCGGCAGTACCACCAACATCGAGGAAGTTTGCAGGATCACCACCTGCTTGCTTGATTAAATCCATGGTCGCCATGGCCAATCCAGCGCCGTTTACCATACAACCTACATTGCCGTCTAGCTGAACGTAATTAAGTCCAACCTCACGTGCTGCCACATCGGTTGGGTTTTCTTCACGAATATCGCGCATGGCGGCAAAATCAGGATGACGGAACAAGGCATTGTCGTCTAGGGTTACCTTGGCATCAACAGCGATAATCTTATCGTCTGAAGTTTTTAATACTGGGTTGATTTCAAATAAGGCGGCATCTGCGCCCACATAAGCCTTGTATAAGGCCGATACAAACTTCACCATGCCTTTGAACGCAAGACCCGAAAGCCCAAGGTTAAAGGCAATCTTACGCGCCTGAAAAGGCAACAAGCCTACGGTTGGATTAATTTCTTCTGTGAAAATAAGTTCTGGTGTTTCTTCGGCTACTTTTTCGATATCCATTCCACCTTCCGTAGAATACATAATCATGTTACGCCCTGTAGTGCGGTTAAGCAATACCGAAATATAAATTTCTTCGGGTTCCGAGTCGCCAGGATAATAGACGTCTTCAGCAACCAGCACTTGGTGCACTTTCTTTCCTTCGGCTGTGGTTTGTGGGGTAACCAACTGCATACCGATAATTTCTTCCGAAATACGCGCTACCTCTTCCAAAGACTTGGCGAGTTTCACACCCCCTCCTTTTCCGCGACCCCCAGCGTGTACCTGTGCTTTAATCACATGCCAGCCGGTTC
>ERZ802830.1726-NODE-1726-length-20540-cov-7.74884_pt1 | contig 20540 bp, 18 predicted proteins | sample MGYA00345654_ERZ802830 | MGnify/ENA primary metagenome ERZ802830 (study PRJEB30503, sample SAMEA104212375) | marine metagenome | biome: Westerlies Biome; feature: [SRF] surface water layer (ENVO:00010504) within the epipelagic zone...; material: water...
TTCTGTTATATTTTCCATTAGTTCAGTTCCATCATCTGGACCTATCGCATCTATGTCTTCAGATGTGAGCACAGTAACGGGTAAAACCCCTGTAATTTGAGCCCCTTTGATTTGTGAACCAGTTACTACAACTTCTTCAACTTCATCTGCTGAGAAGAGATTTAAAGTAGTAAAAATGCTTAATGTTATGATTAAAAAGTTTTTCATATATTTTCCCCAAAAAGATATTCTTTTTATATAAGTTAATGAGTTAAGCTTAATCTCAATAATCTATTTTGTCATCAAATTGTCATCACAATATACTTAAATAAATTATGAATAAAAAATACATATTATCCATGGATGGGGGAGGTGTAAGAACCATAGCTTCTATTACTTTCTTAAAAAGACTTGAACAGAAACTGGGAGTCAAAATACATGAAAAATTTGACTATTTTATAGGCACTTCAGCAGGAGCAATTTCTTGCTTGGCGCTTGCAGTTAACAAATTTTCAACAGTTGATCTTGAAGATATTTGGGCCCCAAGAAATCTAAAAAAAACTATGCAATCCTCTTCATGGGAACTAAAACTTGGTCTCCTGCAAAGTAATCCAAAATATACGAATGAAGGTAAAAGAGAAGTGCTAAAAAAATATTTTGGAAATTCAGTTTTAGGAGATTCATTAAAGCCCGTTGCAGCTCTAAGTTATGATATTGAGAAAAGGACGCCAATTTTATTTAAGTCTTATAACGAAGAGGATAAGAATATTTCTCTGGTCGATGTCGGCGATGCAACCAGCGCAGCTCCTATTTATTATCCCTCTGCTAAAGTTGGAGAAAGATATCTCATCGATGGCGCAATAGTTGCTAATCATCCTGTATTACATGGTTACGTTGAAGCAAAAAAACTATTTCCAGATACTGAAATAAGAGTACTAAGTATTGGCACAGGATTAAGTAAGAGGTCATTAAATGGAAAGGCTTCAACAAAATGGGGAATTGTCGGTTGGTTGATGCATGATTTATTTGGTTTGATGGTAGAAAGTAGTTTAGATCATGAACTGGCTGGTGAGCTTATAGGAGAGCATTACTTAAGGGTTAATTCACCAATTAATCTAGTGAACAGAAGATTGGATGATCGAAGTACTACAAATATTGAAAGAATAGTGGAGATGGGAGAGACTTGGTGGGATGATTTTGGAGAAAGAGCAATTCAATTACTCACAACATGAAAAAACTCTTTTTATCTTTAATTTTTCTCCTAGTTATTGGATGTTCAGTTAACCCAGTAACAGGTAAGCAAGATTTTGTCATAATAAGTGAAAGCCAAGAAATACAAATGGGTAGAGAGTACAACGCCCAAGTTCTTAGACAAAATCCAGTTTATCAAGATCAAGAATTACAAGATTATGTCCAAACCATTGGCCAATCACTTGCCGCTAAGAGTCACCGACCTAATCTGGTATATAGATTTACTGTAATTGATAGTCCAGATATCAATGCTTTTGCCCTACCGGGCGGTTACATATATATAAATAGAGGGTTAATGACTTACTTATCATCGGAAGAGGAATTAGCAGCAGTTCTTGGTCATGAAATAGGACATGTCACTGCAAGACATAGCGTTCAACAATATTCTCAATCTCAACTCATGGGTATTCTTTCTGCGGCAATTGAAATAAACGCAGGCAGAACTGCTGGCAATATAGCAAATTTAGCATCTGGCGCACTTTTGTCTGGTTATGGAAGGGATATGGAGCTTGAAGCAGATGATTTAGGCGCACAATATATTTTTCAAGATGGGTATTCTCCTCAGGGTATGTACCAAGTTTTATCAGTTTTAAAAGATCAAGAAGTTTATTCTAAAAAAATCGCTGAACAAAGAGGACAAGAGTCTAGAAGTTATCATGGTGTTTTTGCTAGCCATCCATCTAACGATCTAAGGCTTCAAGAAGTTTTAAATAATGTTAGCAATACCTATCCAAAAGGAGAAGAAAAGAAAAAGGATCTTTATCTTAAAAAAATAGAAGGTATGGTATTTGGAGATTCAGAACAGTCAGGAATAAGAAGAGGGGGTGAGTTTTATCATGGCCCTCTTAACTTTTATATGTCATCACCTGAAGGTTGGGAAATAATTAATACCCCAAATCAATTGATTTTTAGCTCTTATTATGGAGAAGCAATATTGCAAATGACTCTAGAAGATTTAAATTTTAAGGAGTCACCTGAAGCCTATTTAAAACGTTTTGCACCTAATTCTTATGAAGGCCAAGTTCTAAATATAAACGGCTTCGAAGGCTTCACAGCTAAAGTTAATAGATCAGGATGAGTAGCTAGAGTGGCGGAATTGTTTAGAGCAGATCAAGGTTTTCAGTTTATTGGATATTTAAAAAATGAAGGATCAAACCTGACTAAATTTGATGTAAGGTTTTTAGAAATTATAAATTCGTTTAGAAAACTAAAAAAAGAAGAATTAATACTATCTAAACCATTGAGACTTAAAACTTATGAAGTTAAGAAAGGAGATACGTATGAATCCTTAGCTTCTGAGAGTAGTATCAATATTAATGCAGAAGATCAGTTACGTCTCATAAATGGAGATTACCCAAATAAACCTTTAGCAATAGGTCGAAAAATTAAGATTGTTAATTGAGCTATAAAGGATTAATTAGGTGACCTCCATCAACAGGAACAATAGACCCTGTCATAAAAGAAGAGGCATCACTCGATAATAATAACAACACACCATCAAGGTCTGACTCTAAGCCCAACCTATTCATGGGTATATTTTTTATATAACTTTGACCTTCTTCAGTTGCAAAGAAATCGTCATTGATTTCAGTCAAAATATACCCTGGAGCAATTGCATTTACTCTTATATTAGAACGTGCCAACTCCAAAGCCATACTTTTTGTCAATTGAACCAGGCCGGCTTTAGCAGTCGCATAACTAGTTAGATTTAGTCCAACCCTCAATCCAAGAATTGAAGCAATATTAACTATACTTCCTGATTTATTATCCTGGATTAATGAGTCAGTAAAATTTTTTGCTACTCTATAAGCACCATTCAAATTGGTTTCTAGAACGTAATTCCAACTTTCTTCATCTAAGTCTTTAAATCTTTTAGGGTCGGATGTACCGGCATTGTTTATTAATATATCTGCTGAACCAATGGAATTTCTTACTTCCGAAAAAAAGCTTAAAACACTTTCTTCTGAAGTAACGTCTATAGGGAGCACAAGGACTTCAGTATCTATCTCATTTTTAAGCTCTTCTAGGTTTTGTACTCGCCTTGCACAAATCACTAAATTTGCTCCTGCTGCAGAGAGTGTTTTAGCAAAATGTTTACCTAGACCTGACGATGCTCCGGTGATAATTGCAGTTTTTCCAGTTAGGTCAAATATATCATTCATAGTTATTTAATATTCTTTATTAATTTCTCTGCCTCTTTAATAAGAGAATCTTGATGAGGTTGCAGTTCTTGTTGGCCAAGGTTACCTATAATTTTTTGAAAAGGATCTGTTATACCCATGTTTTCTTGGGCTAACGTTTCAATGACAGAATGAGCAAAGAAAGGGACAGTTGCTGCGCTATAACCCCCTTCATGCGTCATTAGAATTTTGCCATCACAAATTTGATCTGCCGATTGCATTAGTTTTTCAGTGAGCGATATAAATCCTTCGCTAGTCATCATCTGTCTGCCAATTGGATCTCCTGCACCTCCATCAAAGCCAGAAGGAACAATAATTAGTTCAGGTTTATAAGCTTCAAGCGCTGGTATCACGACGCGATCAAAAGCAGCTTCATATGCACCAACTCCTGAACCGGGTGGTAGGGGGATATTGATATTATAGCCACTGCCTTTTCCTTCTCCAGTCTCATTAATTAATCCTGAGTTAGTAGGAAAATTTCTATCTTGGTGAATAGAAATAGTTAATGCATCTGAGTCTTCATAAAATGCTGTCTGTGTGCCATTTCCATGATGAACATCCCAATCAACAAAAGCTATTTTACTAAGACCTTTATTTTTTAATGCATGTTTACCTGCTATGGCTGCATTTCCAAATATACAAAATCCCATTGCCTTGTTTGGCATAGCATGATGTCCAGGAGGTCTAACAAGTGCGTAAGCATTATCAACTTTGCCATCAATTACATGATCTATTGCCTCTAAAACACCACCAACAGAAAGAAGGGCAATGTCAAAACTCCCTATTCCAGTTGGAGCACTTATTCCCGCATCAGTGGTAATTGAACCATTTAAAGATTTTATATGTTCATAATGATTATCAGTATGAAACAAAAGTATTTCATCTTTAGTTGCATTTCTAGGAGATATTGCAGTTAACTTGTTATAAAGCCCCGATACATCCATTAAATTTTTAATTCTTCTTTTTGTGTCTGGACTTTCAGAATGATGAAGAGGCTCAACTGGAAAACCGTATGGAATATAATCGGCATGATTGCCTGTGTGGTGCCATAAATAAAGCTCGTGAAATACTATACCTGTTTTCATTTTTATATTATTTCAAAGTACCTTTGAAGCTCCCATAAAGAGATAGATGAAGAATCAAAAAAACTTCTATTTTTTTCGAATTCTTTGTATTCCCAAATTCTAGTGTTAGCAAAATGATTTACAAAATTTTGGCCAAAAAGATCTTTAGCGGATTGAGAGTTTTTAAACAGGATAGCTGCTTCTCCAAGATTAGCTGGTACTTGATATTTTCTCTCTAAATTGAGGCCATAAGCCCCCCCAATAGTCTCATCAGTAGGATTTATTTTTTCCTTTATTCCTAAGAAGCCTGCACCAAGTGTGGCAGCTAAAGCAAGGTAAGGGTTGGAATCTGCTCCTGGAAGTCTATTTTCTACTCTTTGGCTCGAAGAATCACCTTTGATTGCCCTAAAGGCTGTCGTTCTATTTTCTACTCCCCAAGTCATATTTATTGGTGCCCATGCACCAGGACAAAGTCTTTTATAAGAGTTAACAGTCGGAGCAATCATCACTGAAAACTCTCTCATGTATGTTTGTAATCCGCCAATAAAATAATTTAGAGTTTGAGAAAGTTCATCCTTTTTGGAACTGAATAAAGATTTACCTTCTAAGTCTTGAAGTGAAGTGTGAATGTGCCCAGATTGACCAGGATATTGATCTGACCATTTAGCCATAAAATTTGCCATAAGGTCATTTCTTTGAAACAGAACCTTAGAAAAAGTTTTAAATAAAGTTGCTTTATCTGCAGAATTAATTGAATCATCAACCATAATAGCTGCTTCTATTACACCGGGTCCTGTTTCAGTATGAAGACCTTCTAAATGCATATCCATATCAGAGCAAAAGTTTAGTAGCTGATTATAAAGATCAGAATGAACAGAATTCCTCAAGACAGAATAACCATACATTCCTGGAGTAAAATTACTTAAGTTAGAAAAGTTCTTTTCTCTAATTGAGTGAGGAGTTTCATTAAAAAGGAAAAATTCATATTCAAAAGCAGATTTAGATCTTATTCCTTCATCTTCCATATCTTTAAGAAGGTTATTCAATAGACCTCTAGGGCATACCTGACCTTCGGCAAGTTCTGCAAGAAAAAAGGGAATGTTTTCTTCGAAGGGGTTTATTCTTCCTGAATCGGGAATGATGTTAGTTTTTACGTCGGGAAAGCCTGTATGCCAGCCTGTGAAGAGATCTTCCTGAGGTACATTTCTGAGTTCATACAGTTCATCATTGCTGTCCCAGCCAAATATAACATCACAAAAGCCGAAACCATTTTTAGTGGATTTTATAAATTTATCAACATGCATATATTTACCACGAAGAATTCCATCTATATCTGTTAGGCCCACTTTGACGTAGTTTGTTTTAGAAGTATCTAGGAACTTCTTTATGTCTTCAGCAGTTTTTAGCTTTCTAATCTTCATCTCTATCTTTAAAGGGTTTTAGCATAATACAAATACAAACTGTTAGAATTGTAACTTCATAACTTTAATTGTTAAAAATTAATGAATAAAAAAAACATATCAGTCCTTGGGGGAGGGAGCTGGGGAACTGTTTTAGCTTATTTAGCCTCACTTAATGGTAATTATGTTTCTTTATGGATGCGAGATAAAGAATTAGTTGAGACTATTAATCAATCAAGGGTAAATCAAAGATATTTACCTAGTTTAGATTTAAGTTCGAAAATAAAAGCTACTTCTGATATGCAAGACATTGAAAGTTCCGATACTGTAATATTTTGTGTTCCCAGTGATGCTTTTAGAGAAGTTTCAGAACTAGCCTCAAGTTACATACAAGAAAGTTCATATTTAATCACTGCTACTAAGGGAGTGGAAAAAGAAGGGTTTAGTTTAATGAGCCAAATTCTTGAAGAACATTATCCAGCTAACTCTATAGGTGTAATAAGTGGACCTAATCTCGCTGAGGAAATAGCCGAAGGTCAATTGTCAGGTACTGTTATAGCCAGTCAAGATGCAACTCTAAGAAACTCCGTTATTAAAGATTTATCTAATGACTTTTTTAAAGTTTATGAAAACAATGACCCGTACGGTGTAGAGATGGGAGGAGCCTTAAAGAACATTTATGCAATTGCTTGCGGGATAGCTGATGGATTAAATTCTGGAGAAAATACAATAGGTATGATTATGACAAGAGGGTTAGGTGAGATGGGACGTTTGGCAGCTGACTTGGGTGCAAATCCACAAACTTTTTTAGGATTAGCAGGTGTTGGAGATTTGATAACTACTTGTGCTTCCCCTTTAAGTAGAAATCATCAATTTGGAAAGTGTATAGGTGAAGGGCTTTCTGTGGAGGAAGCAAAACAAAAAATTGGACAGACAATTGAGGGCTTAAAGACACTCAAAGTAGTTAAGAATATTGCAGATAATCATGCAGTAGAAATGCCGATAGTGGATTCTCTTTACAAAATCATCTATAAAGGTAGTAATCTTAACGGTTCAATTCAGAATGTTTTGGGTCAAGATATAGTAAAAGACGTTGAATTTATAAAATAAAACAATGGCAGAAAAAGAAGAAGAAAAAGTTATTGATGTAGGAAATGAAGAATTCATTGATAGCGAAGAATGGAAAGATAACTTTTTAAAACAAGGAAAGTGGATAAGACTCTTTTGGATGCTGGCGTTTTCTTTTGTTTACTATATTTCTATGACAGTTCTCTGGTTGATAGTTTTCCTTCAGTTCTTATTTGTACTCATTACAGATAAAAGAAGCGAAAACATATCAAAAGTTTCAATTGGGTTTAGAAATTATATGGTTCAAATCATTAATTATTTAACTTATCACACTGGAGAGAAACCTTTTCCATTTAGTGAGTTTCCTAACTCAGAAAATGAAGAAAGTTAATCTCTAGTATTTCAAAAGTTATTCAGGATGGACGACTTCAAAAATAAAATAGCGGTAGTAACTGGTGGCGGAACTGGTATGGGTCGTGAGTTAGTGAGGCAATTGGCTAGAGAAGGAAGTCATGTAGCTATGTGCGATGTTTTAGAAGACAACATGTTAGAAACTTATAAAATAGTCTCTAAAGAATCACCTACTATTAAACTCACAAAACACGTATGCGATGTATCCAATGAAGATCAAGTATTTAAATTTAAAGATGAAGTTCTAGCTGAACATGATACAAAAACAATAAATCTTCTTTTTAATAATGCAGGTATTGGCGGAGGCGGAAGTTTTGTACTTGGTGATAGAGACGAGTGGGAGAGATGCTTTGCCGTTTGCTGGTATGGTGTTTATTACTGTAGTAGAGCTTTTATGCAACATATAGTTGATAGCGACGAAGGCCATATTATTAACACGAGCAGCATTAATGGATTTTGGGCTAGTTTAGGCGGGACTCCTCATACGTCTTACTCTGCAGCTAAATTTGCAGTAAAAGGTTTTAGCGAAGCTTTGATAGATGATTTCAGAATAAATGCACCGCATGTAGGAGTGTCCGTTGTTATGCCAGGACATATTGGAACCTCTATAGCTGAAAATACTGGGAAGATTTTGGGCGGGGAGAGAACAGACGAAGACTATGAAAAGATAAAAGAAAATATGATAAAAATGGGCATGCCCGTTCATAACTTTTCTCTTGAACAGATAAAAGAGCAAATAAAAGAAAATGCGGAAGCATTTAAAAATAATGCTCCTACTACTTCAGAGCAAGCAGCAGAAATTATTCTTTCTGCAGTAAAGAATAAGCAATGGAGAATTTTGGTAGGCGATGATGCCAAGGCAATAGATGAATGGGTAAGAAATGATCCTGAAAATGCATATAACATAACTTTTCATGGAGAAAAAAGGGGAGAATAGATGAAAACTTTTAAAGATAAGGTTGCTGTAATTACTGGTGCGGGTTCAGGCATGGGTAGATATTTGGCTGTATTACTTGCTAAAGACGGGGCTGATGTTTGTGTTTGTGATGTAAATGAAGAAACTTTAAATGAAACTGTGGAGATGTTGAGGCAATACAATGTATCTGTTTCTTCGCATCTACTAGATGTTGCTGATAAGGATTCTATTGAAGCATTACCTCAAAAAGTTATAGATCAACATGGAAAAGTAGATTTAGTATTCAATAATGCTGGTGTTACCACAGGTTCACATTTTAAAGACATGGATGAAGATAATTGGGATTGGGTTATGGGTATTAATTTTGATGGAGTGGTAAATAGTACTAGAGCCTTCATACCTCACATGATCAATAATACCGAAGCTGCAATAGTTAATACGTCTTCAATTTTTGGCATGGTTGCAGTTCCTGGCCAAACCGTCTATCACGCAACTAAATTTGCAGTGAGAGGTTTTACAGAAAGCCTTGCTCTTGAAATGAAAGAAACAAACCCTAATCTACAGATACACTGCGTTCATCCGGGTCACATTGGTACAAATATTGCTGCTACAGCGAGAATGAATGAAGAAGATTTTAATCGTGATGAGGGTGCAAGAGATTCTATATTCACAAGGAATGCTCCCAAAACTCAAAAGGAAATGGGTGATCTTTTTAGAGAAGGAGGAATGCATCCCAGTAAAGCTGCTGAAATAATATTGAATGGAGTAAAGAAAAATAAAAGTAGAATTTTTATTGGTTTGGATGCAAAACTTTTAGATATGTCACAAAGATGGTTTCCAAGACACTATCATAAAACTTGGAGATTCTTCATGGTTCCGTTAATGATTTTTAGAGATAAAAAACCCCTTAAATCACTCGACTAATTTCTTGAAGGTAGAATAATTTGGGTTATCTACTGCTATTTTATTTTTAGATAGTTTTACCAGAAGGTTCTTAAGACTTTCGTCTTCAATATTTATTTTTTCTGCTTTTATTAAAGAAGCAAGGTCATCTATATTGGCCGCATCAAGCTCAATCAATTCTTTTAGATCTTTTGTCACATCTTCAGATAATTCTTGTCCAAGTTCTATTTCTCGAATGACAATATTTAAAACATTTTCGACAATCCTTAATTTGAAAGCTAAATGGGCCGGTACTTCACTTTTAATCTTGTCATCTAGGAAGTGATTAACTGCCTTCAGTAACTCTATACTCGAGGGTCTATCAAAAATCATTACTTTCCTCCCAAAAATAGCAAATCAACTATATCAATTTCAGTTTCTGATACTCTTCTGCCTATAGCCGCTTTTTCTACGGAGTTTATAGAGCCCGTTAAATGCGCAGATGCTTGTATGAGGCATATTACCCCCCACCTAAAAGTCCCAAATACTTGCCAAGCTTTGACCATGTTTTCATCCACATGATAATTGCTGACAGAATTATAGCCTTTTAAGAGATCGGCTAAATCACCAAACCCACCAACTACTTTATTCGTATTTCCGAATCTCCAAGAGTTCCCACAAATCCACCCTAGGTCCTGAAGAGGGTTACCTATATGTGCTAATTCCCAGTCAATGACTGATTTCAATCCATCTTTATCTACAATGATATTTCCTAGCCTAAAGTCTCCATGAACAAGAGCATCATTTATTTCACCAAAATTCTGTTTTTTTAACCATAAATGTGTGTACTCAAATACAGGAGAAGGCTGATTAAATGAAACATAGGTTTGGTATAAATCATTTATCTGTTCGAATACAGTCTTTGATGGAAGGAAAGGGAACTCATTTATATCTGCTTGATGAATTTTTGCTATGGATTGCCCACATTCAAAAGCTAACTTGGGCAATGTGTTTTTATATTCTTCATCTCTTAGAATTTTTCTTGCGATTGATTCACCGTACACAAACTTCATGATGTAAGCATCTCCTAGTTCTTCATCTAAGGAAGATACGGCAACTATTTCTGGAACTTGTGCCCCAAGTTTCCTTACTGTTTTTTGGATTTTCGCTTCGTCGGAAGTCTTAATTGCTAGAGGTCCTTCAACTCCTGAACCTCGCCTAAGAATGTATCTATCAGATTTACCATTTGCATTAACTTCAAACTTCCAAATTTCCTTTGAGGCTCCACCAGTTAGAGGTTCAAGATTCACTATCTCTCCCTCTATAGATGTATTTGCAAGTTTTTCTTTTAGAATATTTCCGAGATCTTCAGTCATTTAGTCTATTAAGCTTGCATCTCTTTCGCCGAAATCCCAACCGGCCCCATTATTTTGATAATTCTTAAGTATTCTTCTGGCAACAGATTGAACATGAACTTCATCGGGACCATCGTATATTCTTGCTTCTCTAGCATGTCTATACATCAAACTCAGAGGTGTGTCGTCAGTAAGGCCTTTTGCGCCATGTACCTGGATAGCTCTATCAATTACATTGTGGACCATTTCAGCCCCGACAACTTTTATCATTCCTATTTCAATTCTGGCATCATCTCCTTGATCAATTCTCTTAGCAGCATCTAATGTAAGATGCCTACTCGCCTGTATTTCACACGCACTATCAAAAACAAATTTTTGTAGCAGTTGCTTGTCAGCCAATGGTGTTCCGAAAGTTTCTCTAGAATGTAATCTTTCGCACATTAAATCAAATGCTCTTTGTGCTTGGCCAAGCCATCTCATGCAATGGAAGATTCTTCCTGGCCCTAATCTTCTTTGGGCTATCAAGAAGCCTTGTCCTCTTGGGCCTAGAAGATTTTCTTTAGGCACTCTTACGTTGTCGTAATGAACTTCATAATGACCTCCATTAATTCCAAGAACTGGAGTTTCTCTTACTATCTTATAACCAGGATTGTCTGTTGGAACAATGATCATACTAAAGGCTCCATGACTTGGTACATCTACCTCAGTTCGACACATCACTGTTGTGTAAGCTGCTCTTGCTGCTCCAGTAGTAAACCATTTTGTTCCATTAATAACCCATTCATCTCCTTCAAGAGTTGCTGTAGTCTGGAGTTGGGTAGGGTCTGAACTAGAAATATCTGGTTCTGTCATTGCGAAACTTGGAAATATTTCTCCTTGCACTAGGGGTTCTAGATATTCATCTCTCCATTTTTTTGGGGCAAACTCTCTCAACATAATAGAGTCTTGAAGTGAGTGAGTTCCTAATGCAACCATAGCACTAGAAGATCTTCCTACTACTTCATTGATGTAAACATATTCCATAAAAGGCATACCTTCACCTCCTATATCTTTAGGATGGCCTAAAGCCCATAAAGAATTATCTTTTGCCTTTTGCATAAGTTCTGAAAGTTTAGACTTAGATTCATCATCCCCTTTGTGAAGTATTGACTCAGCCGGGTATACTTCTTCTTCTACAAATCTTTTTACTTCTGATCTAACTTCTTTCCAGTTTCTTTCCATTTTTTCACCCCTTTATTTTTTTAAATTTATTGATTGCTTAAACCCTTTGAGTGTCAGTTTATTCTTTTCTAGCTTTACGTCCTCTTCACCCTGCAGAACATTTTCGTTGAATTTATAAATGATATTATATTTTCCTTTTATACACTGCTTGTTATGTTGGGAACTTTTAGCTTTAACGCCTTCATTATCAGATTGATATTTCTTTAATTTTGCTTGAGTGTATTTTTTTGATACCAATGCCATTGATTCTTCCGGAGAAAGGATTAATGCCGAAGCATTATTACCTCCAAAACCTTTTGCATTAAGAAACGCTGCGCTAAAAAATCCCTTTTCTTCGTTTTTATTATCCAAAAGGATATCCAAATTATCGTGATGCACATCATCAGCAATTGAATCCGTTGAGTGTATACCTGGAATTATTCCTTTGTTCCAAGTACCTAAAGTAGCTGTTAGTTGGTCACCTGAAGCAGGCGCCATGCTATGCCCTAAATAGGACTTAATACCTGTAACTGGGATAGATTTGATTCCATAGGTTTTGGCAACTTCATTTAGAATATGTGATTCGGTTGTTCTGTTGGCAGGAGTTCCAGTTCCATGAGCATGAACGAAGGTTCTAGTTCTTAATTTTTTTAAGCCAATAATTTTTTCTGCCTGCGCTGCACATTTAGCCATCGTTATGTAATTACCAACTCCTGGTCCGCTAATTGAACTTTTATATCCGTCTGAATGAGAAGAAACAGCTGAAACGCAACCATACACCTCTGCTCCTAACTCAACAGCTAAAGCATCATCCATTAAAATAATGAATTGAGCTGATTCACCAAGTACCATTCCTGCATTTTGTCCAAATGGTCTGCAAGCTTTTTCTTGAATAGGTCCTTTATTTAAGTCTTCATTATGTTGTGCTTGCATTTCCATCATTCTTTTATCATCTGATAAAGCACTCATCGCGTAAAAGCCGTCAACTATTTCTGGGGTAATAGGAGCTTCAGCACCTCCAACGACGACAAATCTAGCAGAACCAGATTCGATGGCTTCTTTTCCCATTTGCAGGTTATATAAAAAAGTAGCACACGCTCCAACAACATGGCCGGTCCTTCCAACACTCCCTAAAATATAAGCATTTATAAAATCTGCAGACATTTCTACTAAACCAAGAGCTAGATTTTTGGAGCTTGCTCTCGATCCTTTTAGTCTAGATTGCATCAATCCCCCAAAACCAAACCCGTCGAGTTGGCCTATAGCTGCTCCACTAAACACAGCCACTTCATCAGGATCAATTTTTTCTTGAATGGTTTTCCAGTCTATACCTAGTTGACCAAGAGCATCACCCATGCCAAAGACAGTCATCTGAAGAGCTTTAGGATGTTGTCTTGCAGGATATAAACTTGAAGGGTCAAAACCTTTGGGTAGTTGTCCGGCAGCACTGGCTCCAATCTTATCTAGAATAATGTTGTCTTTATCGTATATGTCTCTATCCAGTTCTCTTACCATTGAATCAGACCTTATGTTTGAGGCGTTGTCGGTTAAGTATTTTTTGAGATCAATAGAGTCACCAGAACTCGTTTCCCATGATCTGCCAATTGGCTCTATTTTTCCTTGAAGAACAGCCAAGTCTTGAAGAACTTCAAGTTGCTCCTTGCTGGTAAGAGAATCGAAGACCATATTTTTATAAGCAAGATAAGAAGAACTTCTTCCGGCTGAATTAATTCCGCCAAAACCAGTTATTAGTGCCAGAGGTTGTGTGCTCATATTAATTAATTATTTTACGCTTACAGATTTTTATATTGTATGGCAATATTCACAAAGTTTTTTAAGTATATAACAAGGGAGAAGTAATGCATCCAGGAGTAAACGGGAAAAAGTTCCCTGAAAAACCGGCCATAGTAATGGCGGGAAGCGAAAGGATAGTAACTCATGGAGAGTTAAATGAACTATCAAACCAAGGCGCACATTTATTTAGGTCTTTAGGCCTTAAGCCGGGTGATTCAATTGCAATCATGCTGGAAAACCATTTTTTATTTTTCCCCATTGTCTTTGCAGCCTGGAGAAGTGGTTTGAGGTATACAACTATAAGCTGGAGATTACAGCCTAACGAAGTTGAATACATTGTTAAGGACTGTGATGCAAAAATTCTAATTACATCTAAATTCCTCGAAGAAACTGCTAATGATTTGAATCCAGTCTTAGATAATGTTCACAAGTTCATGCTTGACGGGACGACGGATGGATATCAATCTTATGAGAGCTCCATTGAACAGATGTCCACAGATTCAATTGAAGACGAATGCCAAGGTGGTTCAATGCTTTATTCTTCAGGAACTACCGGAAAACCTAAAGGAGTCAAACGAGAACTGCCCTTAACGCCTTTACCTTACGAGGTTGAGGATGAGGATCCTGGCCTGGCGAGAGTTCTTTTGCTTTATGGTGCTGGAGAAGACAGTATATATTTATCGCCTGCTCCTCTTTATCATGCCGCTCCTTTAAACTTCAATACTGGCTTTTTGGCTGCTGGAGGAACTTCAATAATTCTTGAAAAATTTGATGAAGAAAAAGCACTCGAATCAATAGAAAAATATAAGGTAACCCATTCTCAGTGGGTTCCGACTATGTTCGTTAGATTTTTAAAAGTCGATCCTTCGATTAGAACTCAATATGATTTGTCCAGTCATCAAGTAGCAATCCATGCTGCAGCTCCTTGTCCTGTGGCGGTAAAAGAGCAAATGATAGATTGGTGGGGACCAATACTGCACGAATATTATGCTGGTACAGAATATAACGGTATTACTATGATTAACTCTCAAGAATGGCTAGATCATAAAGGCAGTGTAGGAAGACCCTTATTTGGTTCTTTGCATATTCTGGATGACGATGGAATAGAGTTACCGATTGGTGAAGTTGGAGGAGTTTATTTTGGTGGAGAGACTGCTACGACGTTTGAGTACCATAATGATGAAGAAAAAACTAAAAGCGCTATGACGGATCAAGGCTATAGTTCTTTGGGAGATGTTGGATACTTAGATGAGGATGGTTTTCTTTATTTAACAGACAGAAAGTCTTTTATGATCATTTCTGGAGGCGTTAATATTTATCCAAAAGAAACGGAAGATTTGCTTGTCATGCATCCAAAAGTAGCAGACGTTGCAGTTTTTGGTGTACCCAATGAAGAAATGGGAGAGGAGGTTAAGGCTGTCGTTCAACCTGCGGACCTTAGCGAAGCTGGACCTGCCTTGGAAGCAGAACTGATAGCTTATTGTAAAGAGAATATGTCTTCCATTAAAAGCCCTAGAAGTATTGATTTCGAAGAAGAATTACCAAGACACCCAACTGGTAAATTATACAAACGACTCTTGAAAGATAAATATTGGAAGTGAACTCTTCACAAAGGAATTACTTAGTTGCTGGGTCCACAGGGCTAATAGGAAACCTTTTAACAGAGCAATTAGTTAAGTCCAATAATAAAGTAATTGCGTTAACTCGACATGAGTTATCTTCCAACAATGATCTTTTATTTTTTCAGAAGATAGATTTTGAGAATGAAGAAAGCTTTAAAGATAAATTTATAGGGATAAGTGATGCTTTCATTTGCCTTGGAAGTACAATTAAAAAAGCAGGATCTCAAGAAAATTTTAGAAAAATTGATGTAGATTATTGCTTTTCTTTGGCTAAAGCTGCCTCCATGGCCAAGGTACCTAATCTTTCGATAGTTACATCGATAGGGGCAGATTCGGGTTCTAATAATTTCTATTTAAAATGCAAAGGCGAAATTGAAGATAAGATCTCAGAACTAGATTTCAAATCCTTATCAATCTACAGGCCAGGCCTTTTGATTGGAGCTAGAGAAGAAAAAAGGCTGGGGGAATCAGTAGGGCAACTTTTACAACCTTGGTTGATTGATCCATTACTCAGAGGTTCAGCTAACAAATACAGGAGTGTAAAAGGTATAGATCTGGCAAACTCTCTGATGGAGTATTCTGGAAAGCAGCAAGGCAAAAAGTTTTATTATTTTGAGGACTTAATTAGAAGCTAACTTTAACTTGCTTTTTTGAATTTTAAGTCAGAGTCTTCAATACTTTTGAATCTAACTTGAAATAAGTCTTTCAAATAGTTTTGAGTATTAATCCAAGGATCTCTAGAGCCTTGCTTAGGAAGTTGATGTGCGACTCTTTGTATATAGCCTGAATTTAAATCTAGAAAATCTCCATTACCAACAACATCTGGCCCAGCTTCAGGATAAAAATAATCCATTTCTTTAGAATCCATTAAATTAATCAACTTACATGCGTATTCGCTAGTGAGATCTGCTCCTAATGTCCAAGAAGCAGTGGTGTATCCAAAAGTTGCGATTAAATTTGGAACTTCACTAAACATCATGGTCTTATATTGTATACGTTCAGAAATATCTAATTTTTGATTATCTATCGTAATGTCTATGCCATTTAATAATTGCATATTAAGTCCAGTCGCAGTCACTATGATATCGGCTTCAATTTTATTGCCTGAATTTAATAAAATACCATCTTTTGTAAAGCAATCTATGGTGTCTGTCACCACTTCAGCTTTACCGTTTTTGATTGCTTCAAACATATCTCCGTTAGGCACAAAGCAGAGCCTTTGATCCCAGGGTTGATATTTAGGAGTGAAATGAGTTTCTATATCGTAGTCCTCGCCTAGATGTTGTTTTACTCCATCTATAAGCATATTTTTCCATTTCTCCGGTTTATTTTTAATTTGAGAAACAAAGAATCTTCCTAATAAAATATTTTTCCATCTAATCAAAAAGTACCCTAATTTATCGCTAGTAAATTTCTTAATTAGTCCATCAAATGGTCTTTGGTCAGGAGCAGCCATATAGTAAGTGGGGGATCTTTGGAGCATTGTTATTTTTGATACTTTGTCAGCCATAGCTGGAACAATGGTCACGGCAGTTGCTCCACTGCCTATGACGATAACTTTTTTATTTTCGTAATTGAGATCTTCTGGCCATTGTTGTGGATGTATTAATTGGCCTTCAAATTCATCATAACCTTTGAACTCAGGTAGATAGCCTTGATCGTAATTGTAGTAACCGCCGCATAGATAAAGGATTTTACAAGTAACATCTTCAAGTTGTCCCTGTTCTCCTTTCTCGATACCAAGTCTCCAAGTTGCCGAGGAGCTATCCCATTGAGCCGTTTTAACTTTAGTTTCAAACTGAATTTTCTCACGGAGATTATTCTCATCTGCAGCTTCATTTAAGTACTCTAGGATAGATGGTCCATCAGCAATAGTCTTAGCATCTGTCCACGGCTTAAATCGAAAGCCCATTGTGTGCATATCTGAATCCGATCGAATACCGGGATACTTGAAAAGGTCCCAAGTTCCGCCAATATTCTTTCTTCCTTCAAAGATAGCAAAAGATTTCTCTGGGCAAGATTTCTGAATATTATAAGCTGCTCCAATTCCAGAGATTCCGGCCCCTACGATCACAACATCATAATTAGTCATTAATTTATCCTGTAGACATTATAGTTTTTACATTAAACCAGAGAAGGACCGAATCAAAAAATTAATTTTATGAAAATTCTAATAACTCTTCTTGGCTTCCGCCTTCTTCTCCTAAAAGGAATTTCAAATATGATTCATGTGATTCCATCCACATAGCTTTGGACTTTTCTCTTCCTGCACTAACATCATCTTTAGTTCCTTTCATATACCAATTATTGCATTGAAGCCAAATTTTCCCTTCAGACGATTGATTGCATCTATCTGTCCAGTCAATAACTGCCTTAACAGTAGGCTCAACCTCTTCTTTATCGTTTTTTTGCATTGAAGAAATTAACTGAGATATATATTTACCTTGTTCTTCACATATTAGAGTTACATTCGTGACTGGGTTTAAACTCTGCGGGCCTATCATCATGTAAAAATTGGGCATATCATTAACATGCAGACCCCATAGAGTTTTTGGTTCAATCATTTGATAATTATTTTCAGAAGAAGCTCCAAATTTTTCTGACAAAGTAACTCCATTTTTTCCCTTAACACTAAAAGGAATTAGACCAGCATCAAATCCAGTAGCGTAAATTATAACTTCCAACTCGTGTAGATCGCCTGATGCCATTTCAAGTCCAGTTTCATTCACAGCTACCACTCCTCCTGGATCATGAACTAAATGAACATTTTCCTTATTAAAGGTTGTGAAGTAATCATCTATTATCAATACTCTCTTACAAAAGAACGGATAATCAGGAGTAAGGAGTTGTGCCAGTTCTTTATCATTAACATCATTCTTTATCCTCTCACTAAGTAGCTCACAAACAGCAGAGTTCCAATCTTTGTCATGTAATTGTTCGAAAGTAAATGGTAAGTTTGGATCAGGCGGATATTCGCCTTTCCAGTCAACATATCTTAGTTTAGAACTATATCCACCTGCTTTAAAAGCGTCGATAATTTCAGGTGGTGTGGGTTGATCTTCTCTTTCTATGGCCCATGTTGCTGTTCTTTGAAATACTGTTAGAGATTCTACCTCATCAGCAATAGATGTAATGACTTGGGCAGCGGAAGCTCCTGTGCCAACAATGCCTACTTTTTTCCCTTTTAAATTAGCATTCTGATCCCATTCTGCTGTGTGAAAACTTTCACCTTTAAATTTATCCATACCGCCAAATTCAGGCATTCTGGGACTAGATAATGGACCGTTTGCACAGACTACATGTTTAGCAAATATTTCAGTCTTTGATTCATCATCTAGGTTTGTAATTTCAACTTTCCATTTTCCGAAATCTACATACTCTAAACCTGTAACTTTTTGTAAAAATTTTATATGTTTGTTTAAGTCAAAATGATCAGCTAATAGCTCGGCATAATCTGCTATCTCTGTTTGGCTCACATATCTTTTCGAAGGAATAAAACCTGTTTCATCTAGAAAGGGAAGGTAAGTATAAGATTGAACATCACATGCAGCTCCAGGATAAGATCCTACCCCTCCATGACTCCAGACTCCTCCTAGAGATTTATTTTTTTCGAGTATACAGAAGTTTTCTATACCTTCTTCTTTTAAGAAATGACCACAAGTCAGGCCAGAAAATCCACTTCCTATAACTACAACTTCAAAATCTTTCATATTTAATATCCTTATTAAGACCTTTCACAAGCTTCGACAGTTTGCAAAATTAAAGTATTGATCGTCATAGGCCCAACACCACCCGGTACAGGCGTGAATGCCTGACATCTGTCTGCTATACCTTCTAGTTCTATATCACCACATTTTTCAGGATGATAACCGGCATCTATAACAACAGCATCATCCTTAATCCAATCAGATTTTATAAACCTGGGTATTCCTACAGCACCCACAACTATATCGGCATTTAATACATGATCTTTTAAATCTTTTGTCCTTGAATGGCATATGGTTACTGTTGCATTTTTATTTAACAACATCATAGCCATAGGCTTTCCGAGAATAGGACTTCTTCCAATTACAACTGCATGTTTTCCTTCTGTTTCAATATCATAATAATCTAACAGGCGAATAATGCCCTGAGGAGTGCACGATCCATAAGCTTCTTCACCCATTGCCATATTTCCAAATCCAAGACAGGTGACACCGTCTACATCTTTATTAATATCAATAGCGTCAAAACAAGCCCTTTCATTTATTTGAGAAGGAACAGGATGTTGAAGCAGAATACCGCTTATTTCAGGATTGCTATTTAATTCAAAAATTTTATTTAAAAGTTCTTCGGTTGTGGTTGATTCAGGTAACTCTACTTTTAGAGAGTTCATGCCAACTCTTTCACAGGCATTTCCTTTCATTTTTACATACGTAGCTGAGGCAGGATCACTCCCTACTAAAATAGTCGCTAACGTTGGAGTGTATCCTTTAGTGGACTTTAGAGTTTCTACTCTATTTTTTAGTAAATCTTCAGTTTCAGCTGCTACTTTTTTCCCATCTAGAATTTTTTCCATTCGGAGATTTTCTCATGCCATAAAACTAATTGAAATATATATATTTACTGATTTTTTCAAGCATTAAAAACAATTAAAAATTTAGTGCTATATGGTGAAATATGGTTTAGAGTGGTTGTTAAGGGGATTTCGAAGTTATTAAAAACTTTGAAATAAATTTAATTTAATGGGGAAATAAATGAATAAAAAAATTCTCGCTTTTCTTGCGTTATTACCTTTCGTAACTTTCAACTCTTTTATTTATTCTGATGATGAAGAAGATGTAGATGCTGTTGTTGTTACAGGTAGTTATATAAAAACTGACCGTGAAGAAATAGATATTCCTGTAGACGTCTTTGATAGAGGCGAATATGGAGCAGCCGGTGCTCCAAATATGAGGGAAGTTCTTAGGAACATGCCTGCAATCTCAGGAACAATAAACCAATCAGAACAATTTAGTGATGGTGGTGGAACTATTGTTGGTCTGAAAAATGTCAATATAAGAAGTTTAGGTATACCTAGAACTCTTGTTCTCTTTAATGGTAAGCGTATCGTTAACAGTGCGGGTACTACTAAAGAAGGTAATGCGTTTGTAGACGTTGGTAACTTTCCAATGATCGCCATGGAACGAATCGAAGTTCTAAAAAATGGTGGAGCGGTATCTCACGGAACGGATGCTATGGGTGGAGTTTTTAACTTCATAACAAGATCAAAATTTGAAGGATTTGAAGCTACTGCGAGTCATCAAGAAATTGATGGATCTGACGGTGTTCAAGAAGCTGCATTTATTGCGGGCTTTAACAACGGCGGAGCACACTTAGTAGTTGCTGCTGAGTGGCAAAATCACAACCCTTTAACAATTCCAGAAAAACCATATGTAG
>ERZ802830.1727-NODE-1727-length-20528-cov-39.7788_pt1 | contig 20528 bp, 24 predicted proteins | sample MGYA00345654_ERZ802830 | MGnify/ENA primary metagenome ERZ802830 (study PRJEB30503, sample SAMEA104212375) | marine metagenome | biome: Westerlies Biome; feature: [SRF] surface water layer (ENVO:00010504) within the epipelagic zone...; material: water...
CTTCAAATGGAGACCAACCACATTTATATAGCAATGAATCTTTTGTAACTAAGGTAGGAGTATTAGTATCAATAATAACGATATCTGCATAATAACCTTCTCTTAAAAATCCTCTTTTATTTATCTCAAAAATAATCGAAGGATTATGAGAAATTTTTTCAACAATTTTTTCAATTGATACTCCATATTTTTCACAATTTTGCAAAAGAGATAAAATTGTATGCTGAACCATTGGACCTCCAGAAGGGCAGCTTAAATAGTCATTATTTTTTTCTTCTTCCGTATGCGGCGCATGATCTGAAGCTATAATATCTATTGTATCATCATTAATTGCTTTCCAAAGAGCATCCTTATCAGTTTGGGTTTTTATCGCTGGATTCCATTTAATTCTTGAACCTAGTTTTTCATAATCTTTATCAGTGAACCATAAATGATGAGCACATACTTCAGCAGTTATGTTTTTATCTTTTATTTGAACTTTATTATCAAATAGGTTTAGCTCTTTCGCAGTTGAAATATGAAATACATTTAATCTAGCCCCTGTTTTTTTTGCTAATGTAACAGCAAATTCTGAACTTTTGTAACATGCCTTTTCACTTCTTATTTTTGGATGAATTTCCATTGGAATGTCATTATTATACAAATCTTTAAAATATTCTGTATTGTCTTTAATGGTCTGCTCATCTTCACAATGAGCTGATATTGGTAATGATGTGCTATTAAATATATTTTCAATAGACTGAAGGTTGTCTATTAACATTTTACCCGTTGAAGAGCCCAAAAAAAGTTTAATTCCAGCAACTTCTGATTTATCAATTTTTTTAATTTCGTCAATATTTTCATTTGTTCCACCAAACATGAAAGAGAAATTAGAGAATGAATTATTTGAAGCAGTTTGAATCTTTTTATTAAATTCCTCAATAGAAGTCGTATTTGGAATTGTATTAGGCATCTCTATATATGAAGTAACACCCCCTGCGATTGCAGCTTGAGATTCGGTTCTTATATCTCCTTTATGAGTAAGGCCAGGTTCACGAAAATGAACTTGGTCATCAATCATACCTGGAATCACTAAAAATCCTTTTGCATTTATTATTTCAATGTTTTCATCTGTATCAATATTTGATTTTATTTCTTTTATATACTCACCTTCAATATATATATCCTTTGAAGATCTTTTACCTTCATTTATAATTGTGGCATTTTTTATAAGAAGCTTATTCATCTATTTTAAATATCGAATTTAGTTTTAATCTAATTACACCAAAAATAGCTTCAAAAATAATGTTCTTATCCATTTTAGATTTTCCTGATTTTCTATTCACAAAAATTATTTGATGTTCCCTTAATTTAAAGTTTTTTTTCCATAGTTTAAATTTCATTTCAATTTGAAATGCATAACCGTTAAATTTTATATTATCGATATTTAAAGAAGATAAAGACTCATTAGTATAGCCAATGAAGCCAGAAGTTGCATCTTTGATAGGCATCCCAGTAATTATTCTCACATAAATATTGGCAAAATATGAAAGGAATATCCTTGATAAAGGCCAGTTCACTACACTTACACCATCTAAATATCGAGAACCTACAGCAACATCAGAATCACTTTTAATTAATAATTCTTTAAGGTTTACAATTTCTTCTGGATCGTGAGATAGATCAGCATCCATTTCAAAAATATATGAATAGTTTTGGTTTAAGGCCCAATTGAATCCTTCCTTATATGCAGATCCTAATCCTAACTTATTGTCTCTAACAATCAAAAAAATTCTATCTATATTTTCTTTTTTTAAATCTAAAACAATCTTAGATGTTCCGTCTGGAGAATTATCATCTACAACTAAAATATCATTGGTATCGTTTAATAAAAGAATTTTATTAATAATTAACTCAATGTTTTCAGATTCATTGTAAGTTGGTATTATAATTAAACTATTGCCTTTCATATTATTAACTAGTTATTCCATAGTTTTGTTAATACCAGAATATAAATAATGATTCAGAATCAAGATATAACCAGTGTCTTTGTATTAATTTTAATAATAATATTTTATTTTTTTAATATTTTTCAAAAAGTAAAATTACTTTATTTATTTAGAAGTGCATATTATCACTTTACTAATATTTTATTTCCTTATAATCCTGATGATCTCAACCTTCATGGTAAAATAGACTATTTACATTATTTCTATATATTCTTTTTTTTCCTTATCAATGGAGTAATTATAGTTTATATTGGATCTAGTGTCTTTGATGGATCTCTTAAGAGTGAAGGACTGAGTACAGAACTATTTTTAGATTTTCTTTCTGTTAATTCATTAATTTTTTTAATGCTTTTGATTAGATTTTTAATTATTAAATATGTCTTAGAAATTTTTTTAAGCTCTGAGCTTAAGTTTATTTTTTTCAAAAACTATATTGTAAATATTATAATAGGGCTATTATTATTTGTCAACTTCGTTATTTACAACTTAAACTCCTTTTATACTATTGATTATTTGAATAATACTTTAATAATATTAATTGGATTAAATTTTATTTTTCAGGCTAAAAACTATTTAAGTTTAATTATAAAGTCTGAACTGAAGGAAGTTATGTATTTTATTTTGTATCTTTGTGCGTTCAAACTAGCCCCTTGGATATGGTTATATCAAGATTTGTTTCCAACCTAAGCTTATCATATGAGTATTAAAACTATTTTAATATCTCAGCCTGAACCTACTAATGAAAACTCTCCATATTCATCATTAATTCGTAAGCATAAAGTTAAAATTGATTTTAGAAAATTTATTCATGTTGAAGGTTTAACTGCCAAAGAGGTAAGAGCTCAAAGAGTTGACTTTTCAAAATTTCATAATGTTATTTTAACGAGCAGAAATTCTGTTGATCATTTTTTTAGAATTACCGAAGAAATGAGGTTTAAAGTTCCTGACCAAACTAAATATTTTTGTCAATCAGAAGCAGTAGCTTATTATCTTCAAAAATATGTGGTTTACAGAAAACGTAAGATTTATATTGGAAATAATAATTTCATGGACCTTGAAGCTACATTTTTAAAATTCAATAAAGAAAAATTTCTGGCACCTACCTCAGGTAGCTTAAACCCAGAAATAATTAAAACATTAGATTCTTTTGAAATTTCATGGGATCGTGCACAATTATATAAAACAGTAGTGAGTGACTTATCTGATTTAAGAGATGTTTATTATGATATTCTTGTATTTTTTAGCCCATTAGGAATTGAATCTTTATTCAAAAATTTTCCTGATTTTGAGCAAAACAAAACTCTAATTGCTGTGTATGGTAATACTACTGAAGAAGCAGCAAAGTCTAAGGGCTTAAGAATTGATATCAAAGCACCTACAGAGATTTCGCCATCAATGGCTATGGCAATCGATAAATATATTAAAGGTTAATTTCTTCTTCCAAATCTAAACCATAGGTAAACAAGATTAGCAATCGAAGCTAAAGCTGCTACAACATATGTTCCTGCTGCCCAATTTAATGCTTCTTTAGATTGAACAAGTTCTCTTTGATTTACAATTCTTTTTCTTTCAAGCCAGTAGATAGCTCTTTTACTTGCATCAAATTCAACAGGTAGGGTCACTAAACTAAATAATGTTCCTGTTGCAAATCCCAGGATTCCAATAGAAAAAAGAGTCTCTCCCAGTACTGGTGAACTTTGCATTAAAAAAGCTCCACCAAGAATAATCCAAATACCTAGATTTGAGCTTATTCCAACCATTGGGACTAGAATCGACCTCATCTTTAACCATTCATATCCTTTAGCATGCTGAACGGCATGACCACATTCGTGAGCAGCAACTGCAATTGCCGCAGTATTACTCTTACTATAAACACTTTCACTAAGGTTAACTGTCTTTTTTTGGGGATTATAATGATCTGAAAGTTGACCTTTAACAGAAATAATTTTAACATCATATATTCCATGGTCATTTAGCATCTTTTCAGCTACTTCTTTACCAGTAAGGTTTGCAGATAAAGGTTGCTTAGAGAATTTTTTAAATTTTGATTTAAGTTGATTTTGAACGTAAAAACTTAGTGCAAAAATAGGACCAACTATTAGAAAGTAAAGGGGATCAAAGTAGAACATATATTATTGTTTTATACAAATTTATATAAACTGTAATAATGTAAAAAAAATTATCAATTTTTTAACTTAAATATAATTATACTTAGTTGTAATAACGCTGTTACTCCGTTAGCAATAATTATAGACAGGCTACCTATTAAAATTCCATAAATAAACCAAAGAATAACTCCTGTAAATAATATAATATACATCGTTAAAGAAATACCATCGGCATTTTTTTCTTTATATATCTTATATACCTGTGGTATAAACGCTGAAGTTGTTAGAAATGCAGCTGATAACCCAACAATTTCAAATACTGGATTTATCATATGACAATATTTATAATTTTACCAGGGACTATTATAATTTTCTTTGGATTATTATTATTCAATATTGATTTAGTCTTCTCATGAGATAAAACTTCTTTTTCAATTTCTTTAATATTTAAATCTAGAGAAAGATTTAGGGTAAACTTTGTTTTACCATTAAATGAAACAGGATAAACCTTTTCTGACTCAACTAAATATTTTTCCTCATACTTAGGGTATGTTTCTTCAACAATAGACTCAGAGTTGCCTATTTGACTCCATAACTCCTCAGCAAAATGAGGTGCAAAAGGGGAAATAAGTATCAATAAATCTTTAAGTATTAATCGATTATTACAGTTAATTGAACTTAGTTCATTTACACAAATCATGAATGAACTTATACAAGTGTTAAGACTAAGTTTTTCTATATCCTCCGATACTTTTTTAATTGTTTTATGAAGAGATTTAAATTCCTCTTTTGAAGGCTCTGTATCTATCAGATTTATTTCACCTTCATTAAAAAATAAGTTCCAAAACTTTTTTAAGAATGAATGCACACCGGAAATACCTCTAGTATCCCATGGTTTTGACTGTTCAATTGGTCCAAGAAACATTTCATACATCCTTAATGTATCAGCTCCGTACTGGTTACATATTTCATCAGGATTAACTACGTTAAATTTTGATTTTGACATTTTTTCCTGTTCTCTAACACATATAAATTTGTCATCTTCTAATACAAATAGAGAATCTTTAAAATCTTTATCCATTTTCTTAAGAACTTCAATATCTACTTTATTTTCAGTATCAACATATTTTATGTCAATTCTTACTCTGTCAATTTCGATATCAGAAATTAAATTTTTAGATAAATATTCTGAAGTTCCAGATTTACGATAAATAAATGCAGAGTTCCCAAGAATCATTCCCTGATTAACTAATTTTTTGGCATATTCATCTTTATTTAAAAACTCAAGATCGTAGAGGAATTTTTGATAAAACCTAGAATATAATAAGTGACCCGTTGCATGTTCACTCCCTCCAAAATAAACATCTATGTCAGACCAGTAATTTTTTGAATCTTCTGAGACAAACTTTTCATTATTACTTGGATCCATATACCTATGAAAATACCAAGAACTACCTGCCCAACCAGGCATGGTATTTAATTCAATTGGGAAAATATCAATATTATTAATCTTATCATTTGAAACGACTTTTTTATCTTTTTCATTCCATGCCCATGATTTTGAGTTACCAAGAGGTGAATCGCCATTTTTTGTAGGTAAAAAATTATCAACTTCTGGAAGTTTTAATGGAAGATCACTCAAACTAATATTTTTAGGAACTCCATCTTTATAATAAATAGGAATAGGTTCACCCCAGTATCTCTGTCTACTAAATGTTGCATCTCTAAGTTTATATTGGATTTCAGATTTTCCTATATTATCATTCTCAATTTTACTAATTATTATTTCTAGTGAATCCTCATAATCTTTTCCGTCAAGAAATTCAGAATTAATTAATTCAAAACCAGTCTTATCAGAAAATGCACCCTTTGATATGTCTTTATCTTTAAAAATGTTAGGTATATCAATTTGAAATTTGGTAGCAAAATCAAAATCTCGTTGATCACCAGCAGGAACACCCATGACAGCTCCAGTTCCATAACTAGCTAAAACATAATCAGAAATCCAAATGGGTAATTTTTTTCCGTTAAGTGGATGTATTGCATATGAACCAGAAAAAACACCAGACACAGTTTTAACATCCGAGAGTCTCTCTCTTTCAGATTTTTTTGAAACTTCACTAATATATTCGTTAATAGCTAATTTATTATCTGCTGTCGATAAGTCAGATATATCTTCATACTCTGGCGCAACAGTTAAAAAAGAAACTCCAAAAATTGTATCAGGTCTTGTAGTGAAAACCTCAATAGACTTATTTGAATTTTCTACTTGAAAAGTTAATGAAACACCTTTAGATTTTCCAATCCAATTTCTTTGCATTTCTTTTAATGGATCTGGCCAATCAATTTTATCTAGTCCATTTAATAATCTTTCAGAATATTTACTAATTCTAAGACACCAATGCTTGACTTTTCTTTTAGAAACAGGATATCCACCTCGCTCACTAACTCCATTAATTATTTCATCATTTGCCAAAACTGTACCTAATTCTTCACACCAATTTACCTCACCATCAGTTAAGTAAGCAAGCCTAAAGTTCATTAATATTTCTGATTTTTCTTTAAAATTAAGATTATTCCATTCTGATTGATCAAATGAATATCCCATATCCAGAAGCTCATCCTTATATTTTTTATCACCTTCTTTCTCAAATAAACTTATCAAGTTTTCTATACTTTTAGCTTTATTCTCAACAGAACAATAGTAGGAATTAAACATTAAAATAAATATCCATTGAGTCCACTTATAATAGTCAGGATCTGAAGTTCTAATTTCTCTAGACCAATCAAATGAGAAACCAATTCTATCTAATTGATTTCTATACATATTGATGTTTTCTAAAGTTGTCTTTTTAGGATGTTGACCTGTTTTGATTGCATATTGTTCAGCAGGGAGTCCAAAAGAATCATATCCTTGAGGGTGAAGTACATTATAGCCATTATGTCTTTTATACCTTGAGTAAATATCACTTGCTATATAACCTAATGGATGACCAACATGGAGACCCGCTCCAGATGGGTAAGGAAACATATCTAAAACATAAAGCTTAGGTTTAGAAGAAAAACCCACTTTATAAGTTTTATTAGTTTTCCAGAATTCTTGCCATTTTTTTTCTATTTCTAGAAAATTATATTTCACTTTAAGTTAATTTTCACAAAGGAAGAACTTATTTAACTAACATAAAAATTAATTTATTATTTGTTTCTTACTTTTACTGAAGTTTGGATGCTAAAAATAAAATAGAAACTAAAAAAGTAAGAAGTAACTTAATCTCAATATTTCTTATAAATACAGTTGTATTATTCACTTTATCATTAATTGGTTTCATTTATCTTAAGTCCACATCTGTTGAAAGTTATTTTAAAGAAAATGTTCTAGTTAGTGTATATCTTAAAAATAATAGTACTGATGTTGAAAATAAGCAATTGATTAAATTTCTAAACTTAAATGATGATGTTAAAGAAATCAGTTATTTGTCAAAAGAAGATGCAGCAGAAAACTTTTCTAAAGAAATTGGTGAAGAGTTTGTAGGATTTTTAGGATACAACCCTCTTTTAGATGCAATTTCAGTTCAATTGTATAGTTATAAAATAGATGTTTACTCTATTGAAAAATTCATAGAGAATATAAATAATTTCGAATTTATAGAAGAAGTTGAATATGACAAACCACTTGTAAATGCTCTAAATACCAATTTTGAAAAAATAGGTTTATGGATATTAATTTTAAGTATTATATTTTTCATAACTAGTTTTATCTTAATAAATAATTCTATTAAAATTTCAATTTATTCGAAAAGAGAAATTATAAAGACTATGCAATTAGTAGGTGCAACAAGTAAATTTATTCGAAAACCTTTTATTTGGACCTATATTAAAATTGGTTTTCTATCTTCAATTGTCTCAGTTTTATTATTAGTTATTATGATATTTCAGTTAAGTCTTCAAATAGAAGAAATTAATTTTTTTACAAAAATTAATGATTTAATAATACTAGTTTGTTTTATTATATTTTACGGAATATTTACCTCTTTTATAAGTTCATACTTCATAACTCAGAGATATTTAAAATTAAAATTTATTAGATAATTTCATGAATAAAAAAAAATATTTATTTAATAAAAAAAGATATAAGATTCTTCTATTATCAATACTTGTAATATTAATAGGATTTATATTAATGTCTGGTGGAGGGTCTGAAAATCCAGAAATTTTTAATGATGAAATATATAGTTTTAGACGAATTAGATTAGCTCCATTAGTGGTGTTATCTGGTTTTATTTTATGTATAGTTTCAATTCTTTATAAGGAGAAAGGCTAATGCAGAAATTTGATGTAAATCAAATCAAGGAAGATGATATCCAAGATGGCAAGATGCTTTTGGTTGACAAACCTCTAACGTGGACTTCTTTTGACGTTGTTAAGTATATTCGTAAATCATTAGTATCAAAATTTAAAATTAAAAGAATTAAAGTTGGTCATGCGGGAACACTCGACCCATTGGCTACTGGATTGTTAATTATTTGTATTGGTAAGCAAACAAAACAAATTTCAACATATCAAAACCTAAGTAAAACTTATACAGGCAAATTTAAGCTTGGAGAAACTACTCCATCATATGATGCTGAAACTGAAGTGAATAAGAGTTTTAATTATGACCATATTAAAGAAAAGGATATAATAAATTTATCTCAAAAATTTACTGGTAAACTAATGCAAAAGCCTCCAATTTTTTCAGCACTTAAAAAAAATGGAAAACGAATGTATGAATATGCAAGAGAGAATAAAAAAATTGAAATTCATGAAAGAGAAATAAATATTTATGAATTTGAAATAATCAAATTTACAGACCCTTATATTGAATTTAAAATTACTTGTTCAAAAGGAACTTATATAAGATCTATTGCAAATGATTTTGGTAAAAAGTTGAATTCTGGTTCATATTTATCTGAACTTAGGAGAATAAATATTGGAGAATTTTCTGTTCTTAATGCACTGCAGATTGAATAGAAGTTAAAACTTTATAATTATATTTGCATATTCCAAAACAATGAAATATAATCGAATATTACTTAAACTAAGTGGAGAAGCTCTTTTAGGAAAAAACTCTTATGGTATTGATAATGATAGACTTGTAGAGTATGCGGAAGAAATAAAGCAAATTCATAAAGAAGGTGTTGAAATTGCAATTGTTATTGGCGGAGGAAATATTTTTAGAGGTTTGACAGGGTCTAAAGATGGAATTGATAGGGTTCAAGCTGATTATATGGGGATGTTAGCAACAGTTATTAATGGCTTAGCGCTGCAAAATGCTTTAGAAAGCATTGAAATTCCGACACGACTTCAGTCTGCAATTAAGATGGAATCAATTGCAGAGCCATTTATTAAAAGGAAAGCTAGTAGACACCTAGAGAAACGAAGAGTTGTGATTTTTGCCTCTGGAACTGGCAATCCATATTTTACAACAGATTCTGCTGCTGTGCTTAGAGCAATTGAAATTAATGCTGAAGTTATTTTGAAAGGTACTAGAGTTGATGGTATTTATAATGAAGATCCTGAAGTAAATAAAGAAGCAATAAAATTTGATAATATCTCCTTTGAAGAAACTATCAAAAAAGGATTGAAGATAATGGATACAACTGCTTTTACCCTAAGTAAGGAAAATGAGCTTCCAATAATTGTTTTTGACATGAATACTAGAGGTAATTTGACTAAAGTAATAATGGGTGAAAAAATTGGAACAAAAGTTTCAAAATAATTCTTAAATATGGAAAATAATCAAGAAATAGTTGAAAGTGCAGAGTTAAATATGATGGCTGCTATCAGTCATTTGGAAACTGAAATAGCAAAAATTAGGGCTGGTAAAGCAAACCCTATAATGCTCAAAGGGATAACAGTTGAATATTATGGAAATATGACTCCATTAACTCAAGTTGCCTCAGTAAATACACCAAATGGTCAAACAATTAGTATTCAACCATGGGAAAAAGATATGCTTGATGTAATTGAGAATAGTATAATAAACTCTAATCTTGGACTTAATCCTGTTAATAACGGTGAATCATTACTAATTAACATTCCCCCTTTAACAGAGGAAAGGAGAATTGAGCTGACTAAGTTAGCCAAATCAGAATCAGAATCTGCTAAAGTTAGCATTAGAAATTCTCGAAAAGATGCTAATAATAAAATTAAAAATCTTGAAATTTCAGATGACTTAAAATCAAATCTTGAAATTGATACTCAAGAATTAACTGATAAATACATTAAAAAAGTAGATGAAATGTACTCGCTTAAGGAGAAGGATATTCTAACTCTATAATATATGAATCTAGTAAAAATTAAAGATATTTTCACTTCACCTGACATTGATAAAAATATTTTTATTGGTGGTTGGGTTCGAGCTTTTAGAGCAAAAAAATTTATAGAATTAAATGATGGATCTACAATAAAAAATATTCAATGTGTAATATTAGATTCCTCAATAGATGAGAAAATCATAAAAAAAATAAGTATTGGATGCTCTTTAAAAGTAAAAGGTAATTTAGTAAAGAGTATAGGAAAAGGTCAAAGTTTTGAGATACAAATATTAAGTATTGAAATATTAGGAGAATCAGATCCTGATAAATATCCTATTCAGCCAAAGAAACATAGCTTTGAGTTTCTTAGAGAGCAAGCTCATCTTAGAATTAGAACTTCAACATTTAGTTCTGTAATGAGAATTAGATCAAAACTTGCTTTTGGAATTCATGAGTTTTTTAATAAAAAAGATTTTAACTACATAAATACACCTATAATTACATCTAATGATGCTGAAGGTGCAGGAGAAATGTTTAAGGTTACAACATTAAGTGATGATCAAATTGACACTAAAGGAACTGATTATTCTAAAGATTTTTTTGGAAAGAAAACAAGTTTAACTGTTTCGGGTCAATTAGAGGCAGAGACATATGCCTTAGGTCTTGGAAATGTCTACACATTTGGACCAACTTTTAGAGCAGAGAATTCTAATACTTCACGTCATGCTTCAGAATTTTGGATGATTGAGCCTGAAATGGCATTTTATGATCTTAATGATAATATGGATTTAGCTGAATCTTTTTTAAAGAATATACTTCAATTCATTTTAGATAACTGTTCCGAAGATCTAGCTTTTCTGGATCAAAGACTTTTAAAAGAAGAAAGTCAAAAACCAAAGAATGAAAGAAGTGAATTTACTCTTATTGAAAAAATTAAGTTCACTATTGATAATGAGTTTGTTAGACTATCATATAGTGAGGCTTTTGAAATACTTAGAAATTCTAATTATAATAAAAAGAAAAAATTTAAATATTTATTGGATGAATGGGGATGTGATTTTCAAAGTGAACATGAAAGATTTTTAGTTGAAAAGCATTTCAAATCTCCTGTTATTATTTATGATTATCCTACAAAAATTAAAGCATTCTACATGAGATTAAATGACGATGGGAAGACAGTTAGAGCGATGGATGTTTTATTTCCAGGGATTGGAGAGATAATTGGAGGCTCACAAAGAGAAGAAAGATTAGATGTGTTAGAAAAAAGGATTAATGAAATGGATATTGATGAGAAGGAATTATGGTGGTATTTGGATCTAAGAAGATATGGCACAGTCCCACATAGCGGATTTGGGTTAGGGTTTGAAAGAATAGTAATGTTTTGTACAGGTATGCAAAACATAAGAGATGTAATTCCCTATCCAAGAACACCAAAAAATGCTTCATTTTAAATTACATTAATTCTTTTCTTACTTTTGTTTAAGTATATATTTAAATGCTTAATCAAAAACTACAATTAAAGTTATCGCAGAAGCTTTCTCCTCAACAGATTCAGCTAATGAAGTTAATTCAACTTACAACAGCTGAATTAGAGCAAAAAATAACAAATGAAATTGAAGAAAACCCAGCACTTGAAAAAGGAAGTGAATCATTAGAAAATGATGGTAATGAATATGAGGAAGATATGGGTGAAGGAGATATTAATGTTGATGAATATCTTTCTGACGAAACAGAGAGTTACGATCAAAACTATTATTCAAATCAAGAAGAAAGCACTAATTTTCAAACAAAAGAATCAATAAGTTTTCATCAATTTCTTGATAATCAGTCAAAAAATTTAATTCTAGCAGATTTAGAAAAGCCAATATGTGAATTCTTGATTGGAAGTATTGATGAGAGCGGATATCTAAGGAGAGAAATTGAAGATATTATTGATGATTTGGCTTTCACTCAAAATATTGTAGCTGATAATACTCAAGTTTTGTCAGTTTTAAAAAAAATTCAAGATCTCGATCCGCCTGGAGTTGGAGCTAGATCTCTACAAGAGTGCCTTTTAATTCAACTCAAGAGAAAAAAAAATGAAAAAGAATCAATAATAAATTCAATTAATCTTATTGAAAATGAATTTGAATTATTTTCAAAAAAGAAATTTTCTCGAATTACAGAAAAATTAAACTTATCAGAAGAAGATCTAAAATTAGTTGTTGAAGAGATATCTAAATTAAATCCAAAGCCAGGTGGTGCTATTACAAGTGAATTTTCAAATAACACAATAGTTCCAGATTTTATTCTATCAATAGAAGATGGAAACTTTACAGTTGAACTAAATAAAAGAAACTCACCTGAATTGAGACTTTCAAACTCATATAAAAATATTCTTGAAGGATATAAAAATGATCCAAATAAAACTAAATCACAAAATCAAACAGTTCAATTTTTAAAACAAAAACTTGACTCAGCTAAATGGTTTATAGAGGCAATTGAACAAAGACACCAAACACTATTTCAAACTATAAATGCAATTGTTAATTTTCAAAAAGAATATTTTTTGACAGGAGAAGAAAAAAATCTTAAACCAATGATTTTAAAAGATATTGCTGAAATTATTAATATGGATATATCTACAGTATCAAGAGTTGCTAATAGTAAATATATTGATACTCCATATGGAATAAAACTTCTAAAAAGTTATTTTTCTGAAGGGATGAAAAACTCAGAAGGTGATGAAATTTCTACAATTGAAATAAAGAAAATTTTGAAAGAGATTGTAAATAAAGAGAATAAAAATAAGCCTTTATCAGATATAGAGCTATCTGATAAACTTTCTAAAAAAGGGTATAAAGTTGCTAGAAGAACTGTTTCAAAATATCGAGAACAACTAGATATTTCAGTTGCTAGGCTAAGAAAAGAGCTATAATATATAGAAAATCAATCCTAATCTAAAAAAGCTAATATTAATATCCTCTCCCTGAGTTGTTTTTTTATTTTGTATCAAAGGGTCTAAATCATATTCTAAAGATATATTCCATGTATTATACCCTGCATTTAAATAAATAGATTTAGTCCAGTCATTAATTTCATCTATCTTGAGTTCGGAACCATATGAAGGATTAGAATATATTGGAAAGTTCTTTTTAAGTTTAAATCCAGAATATATTCTCCAAAATTTAAATTCATCAATACTAGACTTTCTCCATCTATATTCAAGTGGAATGACAATTGATGAAAAAGACATTTTGTTTTTTGATTCTAAAAATTTACTAACTACTATCCTGTAGTTAATTTCATTATTTTCTAGATCAGGTTGAATATTTGAAGTAAAAAAATTTCTTTCGAATCCAACACCTAATCCAACTGCTCTAGTTGAATTATTATTTAGAGGAAAGTCACGTATTAAGCCAAATTGGAAATTACCAGAAAATCCATTTTGCTTAAAATCAGTAATAGATTCACTTTGAATAAAATAACTTGATCCAAAGTAAATTTGGTCTTCTCTATATGTCTCTTTTGAAAGATCATTAGAGGTTTGGCTATATAGACTAAAAGAAATTAGATAGGTTAGAAAAAATAAATTTTTTCTAATTAAAATTTTGGGTGTAGTCTCCAACTCTTGTTGTATAGTTTAGCTTGAGGGCATTAACTTTACGCAACTCTTGCTTGATATCACTAATTATTCCCATCTTAGTATCACTATCAACTTTTAAAGCAGTTGTTAGAACATTTTGAAGTTCTTCTCTCTTTGCAGCTCTTTCTGCTAAAACAAATGCACCAACTTCTTCAACAGTTCCAAATTTATCATTTAATTGAATCCTTGCTTGGCTTCCATATGTGTCAACATATCTACTAGAGGGTTTACCCGCATATATATATATAACCCTATCCTTTTTATCTAACTTTTGAATTTGATCTGCAGCAGGAAGCGTGTTTTGGACCATTAAGGTACTATCACGCATAACAGTAGCTACCATAAAAAAGAATAATAGCATAAAAACTATATCAGGCAAAGATGCCGTTGATATTGCAGGAAGGTCTCCACTTTTCTTTTTATTGAACTTTGCCATATTAATTTACTTTACTTGGTTCAGCCTCGGATAATTTTTGAGGGTATAATAACTTAACAACATCAAGCTTTTCCTTTAAGTTAGCTTTATCATCAGCAGATGTCCTTGGATCACTATATATGAGATCAGCTTCAACATAGGAAATACCCATATTAGGGTTAAGCCTTGCAAATTCCCTGTCTCTAAGCACATTGTATGCAGCAACTAATTCATTTTGGACTGCTATATATACTTTATATTCTGTTTCTCTATCGTTTTTTAGAGATATAATTGCTTTATCAGGGTTATCTGAAGATCTAGAATCTCGTTCACCTTGACAATAATCACAAGCTTCTATGCCAGTTCCTCCTCCATTATCTAGAAAGTCAACAGCAAGACCTCTAAGATCTTTAATATCAGTCAATGATTCTTCAACTAACAATTGATTATTCTTATTTACTACAACAGTAAAAATATTTTTCTCTCTAATGATTGGAGGATCAATTTGATCTTCCATAGGAGGGAGTTTTCTGTTTATCCCACTATCAGTCTCAATAGTAGTTGTTACCAAAAAGAAAATCAAAAGCAAAAAGGCAATGTCAGCCATTGATCCTGCATTAACTTCTGGAGCTTTTCTTTTAGCCATAGCTTATTTTTTTATAGAATTTTTAATTCCTGGTAAAACCATTAATCCAATAGCAATTATTGATAAAATATAGAATACTCGTATACCTGTACCAACTAATTTTGAATTAAAAGCTGAGAGAACTTTACCATCTCTCATAGGAGTTTCTACTCCACTTGAAAAAAGAAAGGCTATTATCACTACAACCAAGAATAAACCTGCAGATTTCAACGCATTTTTCATTTTTGCCTTATCTTTTGCAATTCCTCTAAAAGAGAATATTAAGGTAACTATGATTGCAATTAATAATATTATTTGACTAAGAATAATTATTGGGGTTATAGCACCATAATTACCTGATGCTGCAGCCATTTTTATACTATCGTCACCACTTGCAAAGACTATTGCAAGAAATATTACTCCAACTACTCCAAGGGCAATACACCCAATTCTAGTTAATTTTTCGAGATTCATAATATATTATTTTTTTTGAGCTGAAAGAATATCAATTAGAGTAATTGATGCATCTTCCATATCATTAACTATTGAATCAATTTTTGCTACTATATAATTATAAAAAACTTGTAGTATAATTGCTACTATAAGACCAAAAACTGTTGTTAAAAGTGCTATTTTAATACCACCTGCAACTAAAGAAGGTTGCATATCACCAGCAGCTTCAATTCTATCAAATGCATTAATCATTCCTATAACAGTCCCCATAAATCCAAGCATAGGGGCAAGAGCTATAAAAAGGGATATCCAAGAAACATTTTTCTCTAACTGTCCCATTTGAACTCCACCATATGATATAACAGCTTTTTCAGCACTTTCTACACCATCTTTTGCTCGATCTAAACCTTGATAAAAGATTGAAGCAATTGGGCCTTTTGTATTTCTACATACTTCTTTAGCAGCTTCAACACCCCCTGACTTTAATGCTTCTTCAACATCACCTGTAAGTTTTTCAGAATTAGTTGTAGATAAGTTAAGGTATATAATTCTTTCAATTGAAATTGCTAAACCAAGAATAAGACAGATAAGAACAATTCCCATAAAGCCTGGACCACCCTCAATAAAACGCTTTTTTAACTCTTGAGTAAAACCAGCAGAAGCTTCATCTGAGCTAGCTTGCATCATTGACTCATCTTGTGAATCCTGAATAGTAACTAAACTATTAATTGTAGTCGTTGCATAAACATTGGTTGTAAATGTTGAACCAACAAATACAAATAGGATTAAGGCAAATAATATTTTTTTCATGTTTCTAATATTTTCAATAATTGAGAATCGAAAGATATAAAAATTATTATACGATTCAAATTTTTTTTTAATTGATAATCTTATTGGTTTTTAATCTGTGTAACATCTATTTCAGTGGTTTATATTTCTCATATGGATATGAATCTGGTAGGACAAAAGGTCCTGTAGAAATTATAAAAGGAAAATCTGATTCTGGATCTAAAATAAATTCCATCATATGAGCTTCATAACCAAGTGATTCATTATCAAATAAAATTTTATAACTATTGTCAATAGATTTTTTTAATGGTAATTTTTTCCAAAGCTCCCCTTCTTGCCATAATCTAAAATCTCTTCCTTCATCATTTTTTGCACTCCAAATTGAGACTGAATAATTTCCATTATAATCCAGAATTACATCAATACTGTCATTATTTAACTTCCAATTTAGCGAAGGCATTTTTATATCGTTAACAATTCTATAAAAATAGCTGATAAGATCATCATTTAAATATCTTCCTTCCAAAGAATGATTTGTATTTGGCACATACCTTAATAGTTTATCTCCAATGAGTTCGTCAAAATAAAATCTCCATGAATCAGTAGAAAAAAACTCATCTGAACCTGCATTGATTAAATACTTAGGCATAGTAAGTTTCTCTTTAAAATAATACGGTTCCACATAACTCATAAGTGTTTTAAACTCATCAGTTCCCATCCAATCTTGTATGTTGTAATTAACGTATGATTGGACAGCAGGAGAAAACTCTCCATAACTCCTATAATGATTTTCAAAAGATGGAACCAGATTTAGCATATCAATGACCATTGGAACAACTGCAATCACTCTTTCGTCAACTGCTGCCGTTGTCCATGCTGCCCAACCCCTTTTTGAGGCACCAGAAACAACAAAATCTTTAACATTTATATTTTGCTGTAATGTGATTTCTTGAGCTAAATCCATTGATCTTACAACTGCTCGAGTCATAGGTAGTCTAGGTAACCATTCAATATCTTTTTGCTTTGCACCTTTTTCTAAAAATTGACTCCATGCATATGCAATAAGGTCATCCTCATAAAAAGAATCTTGTTCAGATGATAAAAAGTTAATTGGCTGTGCTGGAATATTATGAATATTTACTATAACTGATTTAGTTTTCAAGGCATAACTTATAGATGTTGAATCAAGTCTAAAGTAATCTTCGTCTTTTACTCCAGAATCTATAAAAATTATTCCTGTATCAGTTTGAGTTTCTTTTGGAATAACTATGTCCACATAATGCCACCATTCTACATCTTCAACTTTCTTTGAGTCTAACCATTCACCTGAAGTCATTTTTATATGATATCCAGTCCACTCATCTTCATAAAAAATTTCTTCAATATCATAACTAAACTCATCCTTTGTAGAGTCAATGTAATCTTTCATCGAGGTATAACCCTCTGTCGATAAAAAAGCATAATTAAGAATAAAATAGACAAGCACTAGAGAAAGAACTAAAAGAATTTTTTTATAAGACATTGCTTGAAGTTTAAGTTATTGATTTTATTACCACCTAATAATTGTACTTCCCCAAGTAAACCCACTACCGAAAGCTGCAAGAACTACAAGATCACCTTTTTTTATCTTTCCATCTTGCCAAGCCTCAGTTAGGGCTATTGGAATAGATCCAGCAGTAGTATTTCCATACTTTTGAATATTATTATAGACTTGATCTTCAGACAGACCGAATTTTTTTTGCACAAACTGAGAAATTCTAAGATTTGCTTGATGAGGTATTAACATATCAATTTGATCTGGATTTAAATTATTATGTTTCAATCCTTCCATAATCACTTCAGAAAAACGAACAACTGCATTTTTAAAAACTAATTGGCCATTCATATTTGGGTAGTAGGAAATATCTTCTGGATCATTTGCATCTAAAATTTCTGGGACCCATCTATTTGTGCTCGGACCAATTAAAGCAAGTTCTTCTGCATGTTTACCTTCTGAATGAAGATGTGAAGAAAGAATACCCTTTGTTAAATCATCTTCTCTTGAAATTACTGCTGCTCCAGCTCCATCACCAAAAATAACTGATACACCTCTTCCTCTAGTAGTCATATCTAGACCACCTGAATGATTCTCTGAACCAATCACTAATATATTTTTATACATCCCCGATTTTATAAATTGATCTGCAGTTGAAATAGCATAAATAAAACCCGAACATTGATTTCTAATATCCATTGCAGGACATGTAGGTATGTCTAGTAACTCTTGAACTAAAACTCCACTACCAGGAAAATAATAGTCAGGACTTAATGTTGCAAATAGGATTAAATCAATTTCATTCTTGTCAATGCCTGCCCTTTCCATTGCTATTTTAGAAGCTTCAACACCCATATTGGCAGTTGAATTTCCATCTCCTTTTTTAATATGTCTTCGTTCTTTAATTCCTGTTCTCTCTTCTATCCATTCACTAGAAGTATCCATAACTTTAGATAAATCATCGTTGGTGACAACATTTTCAGGAACATACATTCCTAATCCAGATATTTTTGAATTGTACATTTTGGTTTTTTTTTCAAGTTAATTAAAAATAATAGTGTTTTTTTATATTTATTTAAATTATCATTAACCTTTATATGAAAAAAAGTAAAATTTCTATTGATAAGATAAATAATGCAATTAAAAAGATAGTTGAACAGATAGAGGTTTCTGAATTTAAACCAGAAATGATAGTAAGCATCAATAGGGGTGGCTGCATACCCGGAGTTTATCTTTCACATTATTTTAAAAAACCACATAATATCATTGATGTCAAATCACTAAAAGCTGACTCAGGAAATAAATTTTCCTTATTAATTAATTCTATAAAGGATAATAAGCGGATTCTTATAATCGATGATATTAATGATAGTGGTGAAACTTTTAATATTGTAAAAAAAATATTTATAAAATCAAATTGTGAAATACGTTTTGCAGCATTAATAAATAATATTTCAAGTAAAATTAAAATTGATTATCATGGTCAATTAATTGATAAAAAAGATAATCCTGTTTGGTATGTTTTTCCGTGGGAAGATTGGTGGTAAAATTTTAATTAATGTCAAAAAAAAATAATTTATTATTAACACTTGTAATTGTACATATAAGTATTATTACACTGTCCAATGTCTTAGTTTCAATTCCAATTGAAATATATAATTTTAAAATTACTTGGGCTGCTTTTAGCTTTCCATTAATAGTTGTTGCAACTGACCTAACAATTAGATTAATAGGAAAATCTATGGCTCAAAAGACCATAACTTTTTCATTTCCTCTAGCAATTATCTCTTCAGTTCTTATTCTTTACTTAGAAGATAATCCTGCATCTGTATCTTTAAGGATTGGTATTGCAAGTGGACTTGCGTATGCAATTGGAGTTTTAATTGACATAAATGCGTTTCAGTTCATAAGAAAAAAATATTCATCCTGGTGGATAGCTCCTGCATTATCTACTATAGTGTCTAATATTATTGACTCATATACTTTCTTTTTTACTGCATTTTATAACTCAGATGACACATATATGGCTCAAAACTGGCTTGAAATAGCAGGAACTCAAACAATATTAAAAATTCTAATAGGGCTTATTTTTTTCCTGCCTACTTATGGTATTTTACTTAGTTTTTTTAGCAAAAAAATTAAGTCATTTAAAAATGATAATTAAGTTAGCAGAGAGTATGATTTCAATTTATAACCCCTTATTAGAATTTTCTTTTGTTTACCAATATAAAATATTTAATGTTGGGAGAAGTAAAACAGCAACTAAATCAAATAGAATTATAAAATTTATTAAATTAAAGTAAAATTAAGTTATGAATACAAAAGAGATTGCAAAAAAATATTTTGAATTTTTCAATAATGCAGATATCAAAGGCTTAAATGAAATATATGATGACAAAATTGAACTGATAGATTGGAGTGGAAAATGGAATGGTAAAAGTGAGGTGCTTAAAATGAATCAGTCTTTATTTGATAATTCGATTTTAATCAAATTGATTGAAGTGTCTGAAATAGGAAATAGAGCATATTGCAAAATTGCTGTTGAAATTGGAGATGAAAAATTGAAAGTAATGGATGTTATTGATACCAATGATGAAAAAATTATAAAAATAGAAGCTTACAATGGATAGTTATCTACTGTAAGTTAGCAGAGAGGAAGGGATTCGAACCCTCGATTCCAATTTCTCAGAATACA
>ERZ802830.1729-NODE-1729-length-20520-cov-51.3407_pt1 | contig 20520 bp, 33 predicted proteins | sample MGYA00345654_ERZ802830 | MGnify/ENA primary metagenome ERZ802830 (study PRJEB30503, sample SAMEA104212375) | marine metagenome | biome: Westerlies Biome; feature: [SRF] surface water layer (ENVO:00010504) within the epipelagic zone...; material: water...
CACCCCACCAAGAGAATGAAGAGTTGGCAATAATAAAATCAGAGCAGAGTGTCATCAGGCAAAGGTCTATCCTATTGTCTTCATTCTCAGAGATCAGGAAACGATCTCCAGAGAATAACTCTTGCTCATTACACCATACAGGATCATCTGAAAACACAATCACATTACGATCACCATCAAAGTGCTTGAGTGCTTCTTCATAATACTCAAGAGTACATGGAGGATGGTTAGCACTATTAGTTACATAATCTGTGCGACGAACATGAAGAGCAATAGGATTATCTACAGTCTTAATCATCTCCTTACAAGGATTTAAAATCTCATCAGTGAAAGTAAACTCCTCACGGATTTCACCTTCAATATGTTTGAAGTATTTTTCTGTCTGAAAATATCCTTGCAAACTTACGTTGTCTGGACACCTAACTAACAGTTCACTATCAAAATGAAAATGTCTTTCATGGACTGTAGTTGCTTGACCACTATCTAATAGACCAATATTGGTTCTTAGATCAAATGAATCAAACAATTCTGTCCGAAGCATATTACCAATCCCATCGTTCACTGCATCAGTGTAGAGAGGAATAGTAACATTTGTTCCAATAGATCTTGCTATCCCTTTAAGAGCAGCATACTGGAACATCTGATTACCAAGACGACCCATTCGTCCTAGTGCATTGAATCCTAGCATTTTAATTGTTCTTACGTGTTTTCAGATAGTCCTGGTTCTTATAATACTCTTGAAGTTGTGCTTTGTCAAACTCCATTAAAGTATCATGCAGGTTTTTGTTGTTCTGGATAAATGGATTTGTGAACCAAGAGTTATTGGTTCTTGCATGTTCCATGTGATATACATGTGCATCCAGCCTACACACATTATATCCTAGTTTATGGAATCTAAAGTATCTTTCATCATCCTCATACCCATATGCAATGAAGTTTTCATTCTCTAGTCCACCTTCAATATATTTTTTAGTGGAGAAGAACTGGCAGAATCCATACTTAGCATCATAGACCCTAGAACTCTTTCTAAGAATAGAGAGATCATAGTCGCCATTGATAAACTCAGATACTAGTTCATCCGTAGCAAAGATTTGAAACTGCCAGTCACCATCACCATAAGGATATACAACATCACAATCACCAGAAGTAATTTTTTCTTCAGATGTTACATATGATTCTAATGGAAGTAGAATATCACAGTCATAGTTTACCACAACATCTGTAGTAGTCATCATAACCATGTCGTTCAGCAATCTGGTGCGATGAAAAAATTCTTCTTGGTTCTCCTCAAAGACATGAGTCAATCTATCTGCTTTATCCCCAACACATTCTCTAATTTGAGGTAATGCTTTCTCAGCAAACACAGAAGTTTTATCAGATTCTTTTATGATAAGCTGGCAGTCTGTATTATCAAGAAGATAGATTGAACTTACAATAACATTTCTAAGTCTATCATCCGTTTCAATCCTGAGAGGAACAATAAAAGTAGTGTTAGATAATCTCATTATACAGACTTCCAACCTTCAGGAATCAAATCATCCATATGATAGTGATCATACTGTGGACCAAACCACTTCTTAGGTGCAATCACAGTCTTATCAGGATTATCAATCAACCATGCACCCCACCAAGAGAATGAACTGTTGGCGATGATAGCATCAGTACAGAGAGACATTAAACACAGATCAGTCCAGGGTACTCTCTGTCCGTCATCCAGTTCGTCAGTGCTCTCAGAGAGAATGAAACGATCTGGTTTAAAGAAGTCCTGCTCCTTACACCATTCAATAACATCAGAGAACACAACGACAGGGATATCATCAGGAAACTCTGCAAGTGCTTTCTCATAATAATCAAATGTACAGACAGGATGTGCTGCTTCTAAGTTCACATATGCCCAAGGAAGTTTGGGATCACCACGACGAATGTGTAGGAAGATCTTACGATCACTCTCAATACTATCCATCATTTCTTTACAAGGTTTGTAGATGGAGTCCTGGAACTGAAAGTCCTCCCGAAGTTCTTTCTCTACATTCTCAAAATATCTTTCTGTCTGAAAATATCCATCAAGATTTACATTATCAGGACACTCATTAAAGAGTTGTTCGTTAAAATGAAACTCTTTCCAAATAGCCCAAGGAGTATTTTCAGGAATACCATGATGCTCTTCAGTAGCACCAGTCATCTTGAATGTTTCAAACATACAATAGTTGTTCTCACATCCACATTCATCCACTCCAGATGTACCTGGAGGAGGAACAACCCAATCAAACCCACGATTAGCAGCAATGCCTCTTAGAGAGGCATATTGGAACATCTGGTTGCCAAGACGACCAGACTTACCAAGTTTATTAAACGATAGCATCAGACATACTCCTTCTTCATTTCATTATATACCTTTCTAATACCAACATCAATAGTGGTATTAGGAACCCACCAGTTTAAAATATAATTGTCTGCTTCATTTCTTTTGTCCAACTGAACACTGTCCTTTGCTAGACCAGGTTTGATCTCAATATCATAATTACCATCAATAGCAAAACATCCTTTAATGATAGAGGCAACTTGTTTGATTGTTTCTGACCTGAATGATGTAATGTGAAGTGGATCTTCTGGTTTAAAGTCAGTATAGTTTTCCATAACAGTCTCTAGTGCTTCACAGCAGTCCTCAGCATAAAGGAACTGACGTTCTTCAGTGCCATCAGTCATCATCTCAAATTGACCCTCTTCAAATCCCTTACGGATGAAGTCAGTGATCACATGAGCCTTCTCCATATCTTTTTCAATACCATATACATTCCAGAACTTAACAGTCAGTCCTTTGAGTGCAGTGGTATGAAGTTCACCAACACGCTTCATTACACCATAAGGAGAGTAACTCATGTTACTCATTTGAGATGAAGCAAAGACAAATCTCTTCTTATATTTGCCAAGTAAACGAAAAGTATTTGCCATCATGCGAGTATTGTTATTCACAAACTCAAACGTATGCTGATACTTTTTGAGGTAACGTGAACCACCCACATCAAAGGCAAGAAAGAAAACAAAGTCGGCACCCTCAATTGCCTTCTCTATGATAGTGCTTGGTGTCACCCTCAAATCATATTGAACACCATTTACAATATCAACATCTGTCACATTATGTCCCTTATCTTTTAAGTAATCAGATAGATAAGCACCGATCTGTCCAGCAGATCCTAGGATTGTAATATTCATATACTCAAATCAATTGCCGTAAGTGTGGTTTGCTACAAAAACTTTAAAGTTCCAGTTGTGTTTTTCATACTCTAGATTATTAATGACTTTAGCATTATACCCAAGAGAAGAATCAGGAGTAAACATTGGACACCCTTCTTCGGTGATCCTTTGTAAGTTAGAATAGATTGTACCATATTTATCCATCACATCAGAACCTCCCCATGCGATGATATCAAGAATACCATAATCCTTCACTCCAGTTTGAATCCAATCTGGACCAGGTTGAACATCAAAGACATGCAGTTTACTTTGATCATAATCCTCAAACTCACCAGGAGGTTGTAAGAATAAAAGATCACTTCTCATACGAATCACATAGTCATACTTAAAGTTATTTTCTTCCTCATATTCTTTCTTCAGTTTGATTGCTTGCTCAATACCATAGAACATAGAGATCTGATGATCCTTTGGATGAGTTGCGTGCCATTGTATTCTCCAAGTATCAGAGAACATGTGCTCAAAGTTTCTTGGACGTTCATAAGAAATCTTTTTTGGTTTCCAGTTCTCATCAATCCATTCTTTAATCCCAGCATCTGGCCAGGTTCCTTGACCAACATCTGATCTAAACTGAGATCCAACTAATGATTCATCAAACCATAAATGTGCAAAAACATCTACATCATTTTGACCTAAACGGAAATGTTGTTTATGGTTTTCATGGCACTCAAGAATACTTCTAGGTCTTCCTGAATAACAAAGGGCAATTCTTGTCATGGTAACATGTGGGGGTAATCTGTACAGATGCCATATGGCACTTCATCTTTAATATGTGTTTTAAAACTATCTACCATCTCCCAATCAAGAAGTGGAATGATAGTTTTGTCATCAAAAGTTTGTTCTATATCATGCAACCAAATTTTTTTATTTGATGTGTATGAATATGGATCACCAGTGTGACAAAAGGATTGGAATATTTCACAGGTCTTTGCTGCTTCTACATTTTTACAATGCAACCAAAGATTATCCTGTCTCTTAAAGAACCAATTCCAAGTTACTTTATATTGTGGTTCGTCATGACCCAGCCAAAACTCACCATCAATATCCCATACATCAATCTCTACATCATACCCATTACCAAGAGCACAATCAATGTAACTAGGAGCATTCTCCCTACCAGGAACTCGTCCTCGGATATTACCTCTGTGAGATATAATTCTCATACTTCCTCAATGCGTAATGATTTATCCTCAATGAAGAGATCATAAAATGGTTTATCAACACGGAGTTCATGATACTTACATCCCCAATCTGACAGTTGTTGTTGTGTCAGATTAGTCCAATCAATTTGTTTCCTACTACCTCTTGCTGTCCAATACACAATCGTATTTCCTTGGTCATACAATTGATTAATTTTATCAATGTTATTTTGAATTGGTTTTGCTTTGGTGTAATCGTGAGTTGTTCCAAAATCTGTAGATGATTCTCGATTACAAATCGTTTCATCAATATCAACATAAATCACTTTCATTGATACATTTTTCTCCTATGTTTTTCACTGGGACATTTGTCTATCTCATCAACCTGTTCACTCGTAAGGAAATTAGTTTGCCCAAGAACCTTAGATCCAATAAAAATTTCTGCAGATTTTTCACACATCATTGTGGATGCAATACATTCTTTATGAGAAGAGGATGCTGTTATTATACCATGGTTTTCAAGTAATATCAATTTAGGAAAGTATTGATACTCTTCAACAAATATAGTTACATACTTTTTAATTTGTTCAAGTAATGGTTTACCTGGCATTGCATAAGGAACTACACAAGACTTAGCACCATTCCTCACTACCTGATCAGGAAATAACCTATGATCTGCAAAGGAATAGATCTGCTCAGAGCACAACACCTGCATGGTCTTTGTTGGATGAGTGTGAGCTACAAAATTAATATCTTCAAACTCTCTCAAGATCCATGCATGAAAACCAGTTTCAATACTTGGTTTTAATCCTAATGAATCAAAGGGCACCCCCGTCATCTTACATGCAATCATCTCAGATTTTCCAAGTTTGGTCAATGAAGCACCACTTGCTTTCATCCAAAAACTGTCATCATCTCGCACAGAGACATTCCCTTCACCACAAATGGCAAAAGAACTCAATGCCCATGCAAGTTCTAGTATTGAGGTATCCATTTGAATAAAAATTTGGATAGTTTATTTAGATCTACTTTCCAAGGTGAGTTTAATCCTCCAGAGATAGATAATGATCCATCACTCTCAACAGATTCTTCTTGCTTGTCAGTAAACTCAGTATACTCGAAATGAGTAAGATCTGTATGTTCCATAGAATACCCAAATCTAAAATTCACATCAAAGAAAGTTGGACTATCAATAGAGAAAACTTTAGTTTCTGGTGGAGAGAATATGACATTACACATTCCACCACCAATTGGACCTGCAACATACTTTGCATTCCTAAACATACCAACCTTTTCTTCCATTGTCAAGTTCTCGCAGAACACTTCTTCAAAACCCCAACTGATAAACATCTCTGCAACTTCATCTTCGTTAACACACTTACGACGTTCCGTATAGTTCGTTCCGATGTTTGATGTGTCACCATTTAACCAGGTGCGACGAGAGATATAAATCTTTTCAGGGCCCACATAGTCACTCTTCATCTGATTAACGACATCAAATACTCCTTTATGTGGACGACAATTAGATAATCCATTATGTGTCAATGATGATGAAATACATACACTATTATACATCACATCCGTATCAAGAAATACCACATCTTTTTTAGTGATCCCTAACATCTCAAGACTATCCCACACAAATGGATAAAGATCATCTTGTCCCTCTGGAGGACTGACTAGTAGTTTCATGTCAGGATGAATATATTTTTCATTGAAGTAAGAATATAGATATGGCAGAGTATCATATATGAAATGATAATAGTTTGACATGTTATACGCAAAGTAGAACATTGGAACATCACAAGTCTTTCCTAAGGGAATATGCTCTATCTCATAATTCATACCACTAGTTTCATATACAGTTCCTCTATCAAGAGACATAAACTTTTCTCTGAGAGGAAGATATAATCTTTTATTTGTATAAGAATATACAAGAGGTAATGGATAATGTTTTGATAGTCCAGTAATTTTTACACAACTAAAATATGCAACTTCTATAGTTCTACCACTTTTATCCGTAGTAGATATTTTTCTCGTAGGACCATGGTCCCAATATCTAATTGGTAAAGTAATCTTCATTATATGTGTAAGGATGCCAAGTCACTTTGTTAAAAAATTTCTGCCAGTACCGATATGTTTTTAAATCATTTGGTGTTCCCCAACAGATGTAATGATCAATCTCAAAATTCTTTACATTATATCCCAACTCAATTGCTTCATTCAAAAGATTATCAACATAGAATTCACCATTTGTTCTTTCATCTTTTTTGTAAAGATTCTCTAAAGAATTAAAATAGACCTGCTTGTTTCTAAAGAACATTGTACCGACAATAGCATATTCATCTACAGGGTTTGTTCCTGTAAAGTTCTTTACATTTACTTTAGTAACATTTCCAGATGCATCCACATCCAACCAAGAATACATATCAGGATTATGATGTGCAGTGTAGTTATTCTTATAACTCCAAACTACAATATCATTATCCAGGTCTTCAATTAAGTCAGCAAACTTATCAGAATCATATAATGCGCCATTATCACATGCAGATAAAATAATTGAAGACTCATCATCAATCTCATCTACTATCTTTGCAGTGGTGCAAGCTTGACCTTCAGTTACCTCATCAATCCATATAACATTTCCAAAATCATCAATAGGAAGCATACTCATATGAGATCTTAAACAAGCAAACACTGTCTCATCTGTTTCAGGAAGACAGTGTAGTGCCCGATCAACCATATACTGTCCGTTAATTTCAATAAAGGGTTTGGGAATACCATATCCTTCTTTAGAGAATCTACTTCCTGCTCCAGCCATCGGCAATGCTGTTGTGCAGTTCTTAATTTTTAATGGTTTATTTCCTTCCATTACTGCACGATAGTAATCAGACCATTGCTGATACATCTTTACATCTAGTGGTGTTCCCCACTGAAGCATATTTGGGACCTCATATACAGTGTTGTATAATCCATCCCTGATCATCAGATTGTGAACCAAACTAACATAATATTCTCCATTAATATTGACATCATCATCAATCAACTTCTGAAAGTAATACTTTACATACTTACCTTTTTTGAAATAATAAGTTCCAGTCGAAGCATACTCCGACATCTTGTCGTCAGTAAATGGTCTCTTCTCACGAATCTCTTCGATTTGATATGACCCCAGTCTCAATCTACAGAATGCATAATTATCACCACCCAACATATGAGGATGAAATCCTGTATATGAAACTACGCATCCATCACATTGAGTATCATCTACATGAGATTTAAAATCATCATAATCCCAGTTCATAGAAAAATCACAGTAATTTACGATGACTTGCTCCTCATCATCGATGTCCTTCAATGCCTGAAGAACACTGTGAACTGGACCTAACTTGTGAGGATCAATAACTCTAATCGAAGATCCCTCAGGGAGTTTATGAAGTAAGAGACCTGCAACATCAGTTTCATCATGATGCTTTCTGTTCAGTATACACACAAATTCAGAATCTTTTGGATAAAGATCAATGATGTGTTCGATGACAGTTTTACCATCAATCTCTAAAAGATACTTCGGTACTGTGTATCCAGCATCCATGAACCTGCGGCTCATACCAGACATAGGGATAACAACTTTCATATTAATCTCCTTTAATTACTCTATAACTGTCTTCATCAAAATGTTCTGTAGAAAATTCAAATAACTCAGATGATTCAACAGCAATCATCTGATGCCTCAGTCCACGATAGATGTGAAATTTATCTCCTGGTTCTAGGATGCAGTCATTTGCTTTTGCCAGGTCATCACTATCTCCATAGTATAATAGTATTCTACCAGACTGCAGATAAAATGTTTCATCCTTTAAGTTATGATAGTGCCATGAACACCTCTTTCCTTCATCAAAGAAAAGAAGTTTACCACAATACTCATCGGTATTGACAATCCATTTTTCATATCCCCATCCTTTAGGGACATGTTTAATTTCTGAAGAAATCATCGGAGTGTATTCCTTTATCATCTACGTAATAATCACCAGAAGGTTTTCCAAGAAATAATTGATGATACTTACATCCCCACAAACTTAATTGTATCTCAGTAAATTCATAAAATTCTTTTTTTGCCAGGTCTGCATTATTTTTATACCTACCCATTCCTCTGGCAGTGAGATATACGATGGTATTTCCATCGTCGTATAGTTTATTTATTTTATCAATACGATCCTGAATTGGTAATGCCTGCTCATATCTCATCTCATCTGTAGGACCAGGAGTGCATATAGTACCATCAATATCAATCACATATCTCATTTACATCCCTCTCAGATAATACATAAGTTCCAAAATGTGTTACAGCAATCGCAGCTGCTTTATTTGCATACGGTATTGCTTTCTCTATTTTAGCATACAAGAGATAAAAGTAAACAAGTGCAGATAAGAAAGTGTCACCGGCACCACAAACATCAAATACTCCTACTCCAACTCCTGGATAGTTTACACCTTGATAATCTGCACCACCAGAACCTTTGGTTACAATTAAATTATTAGATTTAGTTTCTAATTTAGAATATTCATCAGCATTTATTTTAACATATGCATTATCTGTGGGTAATACTTTTTTCTTACTATCAATAAAGACAGGTCCATCAAACCACTCAACCAGTTCAAACATTCTCTCAGTTGTAATAAATCCCTTATCATAATCCGATATGACAAGGGCATCAAAGTTATTTTCTGGTAGATCATAGTCAAGAGGTTTAGTAGGATTCTCTACGTCAACTCTAAGAAGTTGTTGATTATACCTTTCGTCAATAAATCTACGTTTAATAATCCTTTCTTCTTGAGTAAGGATGTAAACCTCAACTCCAAATGACATGAGATTTTCTCTCACATTCCATGCCATCCCCATTTGCCTTTCTACTCTAGTTTTCTTAAGAATAGGTACTGGTGCTTCTGGATTAAGTCTTTCACATATCCCATAAACATATTCATCGGTACAACTATCTCCGATCAATAATACTTTGAATTGTTTTTGTTGTGGCATAATCACCTATTCGATCAAAGAATCTAAGTTCAGCAGCATAATAAGATCCAATTACAGACTTTCCTTTCCAGTCTGATCCTACAATCATTATATCAGGTTTATATGATTTTATCATATTTTCTAACTCTTCGTCACACGAAAAAGTATCGACACCATCTACTGCTTTTAAGTTTTCAAGAAAAAACTTTCTTTCTTCTTGACTATGTATAGGTCTGGTAGGACCTTTCTTTTCCTTTACTCTATCATCCGTATCAATCCCAACTAATAAAAAGTCTCCCAAACTTTTTGCATAGTTCAGGAGTTCAATATGGCCTCGATGTAGAATATCAAACGTTCCGTTGACGAATATTTTCATAAACATATTGAAGAGATTTTTGTAGTCCGTCAAGTTCAAGTCCTAACTTTAAAAGTTCACCACCACTTCCACAGTATGCTCTATCATTACCAGATTCTAGAACATCAATAGGAACTTCATAATCAGAAAGATTATTAATCATTCCAGCAACCTCTGAAAGCAAAGTCACTTCTGAATAAACAAGATTAAGTTCTTTAGGAAGATTGCTACCACTCTTAAGGTAAAGGTCAATAACTTTGAAGGCATCACGAACACCAAAGAAGTCCATGAACTTATCTTTGAATACTACAATCTCACGTTTGTTGATGTAATTGAGAATATTTGCAGTAGTGAACATATTACTTGGGGCACATGCACCAAATACATTAAAGAATCTCAGGTTATATACATGATTAAGTTGACGACAACGTTGAGTAATCAGATACTTTGAGAGTCCATAGTAATCAGTAGGAATTCTTTCACCAAAGTTTTTTTCATCTACTTTAAAGATATCATCCTGACGACCATATGCAGCACCACTACAGATATTAATCATTGGAATCTTTTGTGCTGCTAGATTCTCAAACATCATCATGTTATTGTAGAAGTCATCAGCAATATCCGCACGGACACGACGACCACCACGAATAGCAGCATGAATAATAAAATCAATCTCCCGATGACGGAAGAAAGAATTTACTGCATCAAAATTTGAGTAATCAATATTGTAACATTGGACAGAATGATCTTCTTCTAGGAGAGGAATAATTTCTTTTCCTAGATTACCACGATTTCCAGTGAATAAAATTTTCATCGTCTAAGATTAATGTAAGATGGTTTTTTAGAGTACAAGAATTTTTCAATATCAACTTCTTCCTTACTCTCAGGTCTAAACACTTCAATACCAGGAAGTGATTCTAAGACCTTTGTGTCCTCACATGCATAGTGAGAGAACCCACAGGGTCCATAGTCGTCATCACGACCACTACCCACTAGTTTAACAGGGATTTGTTCATGATGCAAATAGTTGCGGATGAACTCAAACGGACGATACAGAACAAAAGGAGTAATGGAATAGCACACGGGGATCTTACCTTCCATAGCAAGACCCACACCCATACCAATCATCAGTTGTTCTGCAGCACCAGGATTAATTACCCGATCAGGATAATCTTCTCTCAGGTGATCGAATACTCTATATCCAACATCACCAACAAGAAGAAAGATGTCCTCATTCTTCGCCATTTCCTCAGTCAGGAGTTCTTGAAATCTACGTCTCATAATGATGCAATAGCCTCCTTATATTGTTCTTCAGTAAAGTTAGTATAGTGTGCATGAAGACTATCATCAAGTCCAAAGTGATTCACTTTAGTTCTGTGGAACTTAAGATTGGATGGACAAAATGCATTCATTCTCTGCTCAAGTAAAAGAATATTGATTGCATCATATGCTGCCCATCCATTCGCATTCACATGAACTGAGATGTTATTTACACCTGCATCATTAATGTACCTCAGTGCCTCCCATACAGACCCCTCAGTGCTCTCTCCATCAGAGATCATACAATGAACATGTCTATTGGGATTAGCAATAGCACGACCAACTGAAACACAAATACCCATACCCAGACTACCAGTGGAACAATGGATATGATTTAATTCATTGCGTTTAGGATGCTCTCCATACTTATCAAGGAGTTCTTGAGCATCAAGTCCATAATACTTCTCAAGGACAACGTAGAGTGCTACTACAGCATGTCCATTAGATAAGATAAAGATGTCATCTTTGTTCTTGTTCTTGTAGATATCATCAATGATATGAAGGCATGAAAAATAACTCCCTAGATGGTGAAGTTTATTTTCATAACAAATATCAAGGAGTCTACGATAAAGTTTCTTCATCAATAAACGAGCATACAATCTGCTTGGAGTTTTTCAACAGTCCTTCCAAATCCTTTTAAACGATCAGAAATCTTATTGAAGTTCTCTGCCATCATACCACGTTCTTCAAAATCATGCACCTCTACATAGAGACCATCAATTTTTGTTAATGCTTCTTCAAAAGATTCTTCAAAAATAATTTCATTCTCAAATCCCTCAATATCCATCTTAACAAATCCAATACGACCCACATCAAGAGAGTCAATAATACTATTAAGTGTTTTCGTCTTTACCTTAACAGTCTTACCACTATGAGGATCTGTTCTATGAGAGATGAATGAGTTCATTGTAGAGTTGCGTTCATGAATATTAAACTCAGCCTCACCATCTTCTGTTCCAACGGCGATGTTATGTGCCTCAATATTTTTAATACCAGCAAGATCTACTAACTCATTAAGAAGAGCAAAGTGTGAAGGTGTTGGTTCTACTGAGAATACCTTTTCACATACAGGAGCAGCAAAGATAGAAAACAATCCAATGTTTGCTCCAAGATCAATTAGATTAATCTCTTCCTGGTCCTTGAGAAACCAGTAGAAGTCAGTATTAAACTGCTTTAGAATATGAACTACACACGAATGTTCTGCAAAGGCATGATTTTTATAACTCTCTGATGATGAAAGATCAATCACATTTCCCGCAATGTCGGAGAATTTAAGAAGATTTGTCATGATGTTACTTTATGAATGTATTGTAAGGGTTCTTCAGCAATCACGGTCTTCATCCACTCACGAAGACCACCGTGCTCTTTATTTAGTTTTGCGGCAGCAGAACCACCAGCTTGATGCATAACTTTAATGCACATTGGATCTCCTGTTTTGGGATCATCAAGGTAAAGTGCATCATCTTTCACATAGATCTGTGCCCAACTTTCCCAGTGATTATTATTTTCACCCCAAGTATTACAAAGACCATAAGAAACATTTGTTCCCATAGCATCAATAATTTTTGTAGTGTATTTTCCTGAGTGAAAGATCTGATTTAAAGTGTCTTGCTCATCACCAATACCATGAGCATATGGATTTACTTCATCTTTAATTCTCTTTGCCTCTCTATTCAGTTCATGCCATTCATGCCAGAACTGCTTATTGTTTGAGGCAATTAAACCAGCATTAATAAATTTTTGAACTGGAATATATTCTCCATTTCCAAATGGAGGTAGATGCATAATAGTAATGCCTGGATGAGAACTTGCTTTATCTAATGAGTTGTTGTTACGAACTCCAATAATGTCCTCATCACTTTCAAATAGTTCAGTCATCGGTCCAGTTACAACACAGTCACCATCAATATGGACAACCATATCATAGTCATCAACAAAAGGAAGACAACTTGGTGGCATCATCCACACATTATTCAACCAAGGATCTTTCACCATTGCTTCCTTAGTTGCCTTTGTATCAAACACAAAGAAATCTACATCCGAATGAAAGTATTTGAATGAGTTTTTAAGTTCATCCAAACCAATGTAATCAATGTAATCATCAGTAACCCAAGTTGTTACAGCAATCTTTTTCATTTCTCCCCCATAATCATAAATGCGTTATTTAAATCAATACCTGATACAAAGACATTCTTATATCCCTTATCAATCATGTAATCATAAATGAATTCAGGTTTCAAGCAGTGCTTATGTCTTCTATTGTTCCAAGGTCTCCAATACTTCTGACTATAATCAGGAAGATAGAGGAACAAAACACCTCCATCTTTAAGTCTATCATACCAATAATCCATTGTAGCAACCCAATCAGGGACATGTTCTAGACAATGACTAGAAAAAATGTAGTCAGGTTCAATAGGTGGAAGATTATCTGCTTCCCATCCATTATCAAATGATAGGTCAATAGGAACAGAATCTGGGAAAGCCCATTCCTTCTTCATACATCCAACATCATATCCATACCCACTACAAACATGCTTGGCAAATGGAATAGCAAACTGTGATGCATTCCCTATAGTTTGAAAGTGTGGGTAGGTGTCACCTTTATACTCTACTACTTGCATATCATCTCATGTGGGGTGCTGAATAGATAATCAATCTCAGTTTTGTTCTTCTCATTATGTGCAATAATTACATACTCATCATAAGAAGTATCCAAGACATCTATAATATAATTTAGAGATGTATTAATTGTATACACACTCTTTGCTTTCTCAAAAACTTTACACCAATCAAATAGAGTAAACCCCTCAATGTATTGAAGTTCTACCGCAGGGAGATTATAGTTTTCTGGTTTCAGTAAATCACAATCCCTATTTTCATTGTAGAGATTGTTGATGAATACAAACTCAGAATCATCTTTGAGACCAAGAACATTATAGTACAAGTCATCTTCTTTTTCAAAGTTACGATCAAACTTAAAATAATCTTGCCAGTCTGAATAATCAAGTCCAACCATTGAATACTTAGAACTCATAATTTTACCATCATTATGAGTCATATCTGCCGTAGCAGTACTGATGAAAGCACCATTCTCTTCAACTACTGCTCCAGCACCACGATCATAGATATCTTTTCCTATGAAATCATCATCAGTTGTAGGAAAATCAATGTCTTTAATGTAGTCTTTAATCCAGTAGATGTCAGGTCTTAATGGCCAAATGATTTGATAACCATTCTGCATCATCACTCTAGCAATTTTCTGGCAAAAGAAAACATCACCGATGCCAGCAGGTTGCTTAATCAAACAAGGTTTCATACGTAAGCTACTAGAATATAATCATCATCTGGATTGATAGATTTATAATAAGTAAACTTATATTCTGGATTGATATCCAAAATTCTTGCCTTTAATTCTTCTTGAGACCCACTAAAGTAGATGGGAATATCATCAATAACAATTGTATGGTCCTTGATGTGATGATCTTTGATCATATCAAGTTCTTCCATTGTCGGAACACCACCACCCTCAGCATGTGCATCCAACCAGAAACAAGCTTTCTGATCTACCTTCTTAAGAATTTCTTTTACACAATCTCTAGAGTCACCCAACCAAAGATTAACATTATCATTGTCTTTAAACTTTTCAAGGCAGTGATTATATCTTTCTTCTGATAGTTCACAACTAAAAATCTGTTCAAATCCCAGACCAACAGCATAGTTTACTGCATCACCCATGTAAGTTCCGGTTTCAACAAAGTGCTTACAGTCTCTACCAATACCAAAATCTTTAAAGATATAGTAGAAAGAATGAATACCTTCCTTCAGTGCCTGTTCAAATACTTCTCTAGTCATTTTGTTTCTCCGTTAAAATAGTTTTCATAAATGAAGTCTTCCAATATCTCCATTTTCAATGCTCTCTCAAAATTGTCTTTGACTGCATCCATTTTATCATAATACACATCCTCAGTCAAAGATTCAATATCAAAACTGTCTTCAAGGATGATCATACCTTCAGTATTAAACCATTTTCCAACAGAGGGAGTACCATAATAAATTGGAATAGTTCCAGTTAAAAAACAATCAAGAAGTTTTTCACTGAAGTATTGATCATTATTCTCAATAGCAACTGAGAACATGTAGTCTGCAAGTGCATCTTCTTTATATTCTATTTCATTAAAACCACGACCAAACAAAGGAGCATAATCCTTTAATTGATCTAGCATATGCAATCTCTGTTGGTGTCCAGGAAGATGAGATTTGTTTGATGCTAAAATAGAAATCAATTTATCCTTTGGATAAATTTGAGGTTTACGAATCCAAGATCCGTTACCAGGAATCCAACAAATTCTATCATGAAGAGCACATAGTTCTTCACTCCAAGTAAAGATCTTATCATAAGCATTCATATACTTATCAAGATTGTTTTTAATATCCTGAATAAGTGGTTCTACTAACCAACAACACTCTAAGATGATTCCATACTTCTTCTTACTTGCATTGTCTTGCAGTCCTGCAGGGATGAACCTATCAATATAAAATGTTTCATCGTTAGGAGTTAAGTTAGTAAAAGTAAGTTGTTGCTTACCTTCGCCCTCATGAATCCACTTAATATACTTTGACTCTTTACCATGAGTTGTATATCCTTTATTTCCATTAGTAAGATGAATAAAGGTATCATTCAATAATTTAAAATTTTTCATTTCAGTAAATACTTTTCTTTATTGAAAGGTTCCAGTTCTCTATTATTTCTCAAGAAAATAGAATCACCCCATCCTTCTTGTTGATATGAGTCTGACATCTCTGCTAATTTAAATCCTCTTTCCACCAACCACTGTGCAATAGCTTCATGAGTAGCACCCGTATTGTTTCTATCATTAAGAGAAGTTTCTATAAAGATCATATTAATGTACTTAATGTGATCTTCAAAACCTTTTAAGATCTCAAGTTCTGCTCCTTCTGCATCAATATTTAAGAAGTCATATTGATTCATATCAATATTATTTTCTTGAATTAATGTAGATAATTTTTTAGTTATTACATTTACAAAGTTACCACCTGCCAATTTCATTGACAGATGATTTGAATATGCTACTGGATTTAAAGTCGAACAATCATTTGCAAGATAAAATTGCTTTTCTAATCCATCTTCACTATAAACGCATTCATTAAAAGAAAGGTATCCACACCTGTCAGCAATTGGTTTTGACATTGTATCAAAAACAAATTCATTTGCCTCAACACCAATTACTTTATCTCCAACCAACTTACTATAACAATAATGCTCTACAAAATCCCACATTCCAACATGAATGACTCCTCTAACATCAACATTCAGTCTTTCAAAACTACCAACATAGTTGATATTGTCATGAAGAGGGTGTGGATGAAATCCAGTCTCCTTATCATAAGAAGCATAAGGTCCTAATTTACTCATATTAAACGGGGTGATAAAAAGGAACGTAGTCGTCAGATTCAATCTGAGAATTAATCCAAGAATAAGTTTTACTAATACCCTCTTCAAGGGTCTGAGAATAGTCCCATCCAAGTTCTTTACGGATTACATCATTATTAGAGTTGCGTCCACGAACTCCAAGAGGTCCATCAATATGAATCTTGGAGACTTCCTTATTAGCAACCTTAGCAGCAGTATCGACTAGTTGATTGATAGTAACCATCTCTTCAGAACCAATATTCACAGGACCCATAAATTTACTATCCATCAATCTTCTAGTTGCTTCAATGCATTCGTCAATGTACAAGAAGGAACGAGTCTGTAAGCCGTCTCCCCACACTTCGATTGCTCCACCTGACTCCGGGAGGTAAGCGACTTTACGGCAGATTGCAGCTGGTGCCTTCTCTCTTCCACCGTCCCAGGTTCCTTCAGGACCGAAGATGTTGTGATAGCGAGCCACCCTAACAGGAATACCGTGATTCCTGTTATAAGCAAAGTAAAGTCTTTCGCTAAAGAGTTTTTCCCAACCGTACTCCGAATCAGGGTTAGCAGGGTATGCAGATTCTTCACGGCAATCGGGGTTATCGGGGTCTAGTTGATTGTGCTCTGGGTACATACATGCTGATCCAGAATAGAAAATCTTAGTTGGTTGCAACCAGAAAGGACGATTTGCTTCTGTCCACTCTTTTACCTCACCATTAAAAGTATCATTCAGTTTGCGAACTTCTTCAAGGACATTTAGGTTGATAGATACAGAGTTATGCATGATGTCTGCATCATTCTCACCAGTGAATACAAATCCAGCACCACCCATATCAGCAGCAAACTGATAGATCTCATCAAAAGGTTTAACTAATCGATAAGGAATTTCATTATAAAAATTACCTTGATGACCTTTAAATTGAATAACACGACGAACAAAATCTACATCACGCAAGTCACCTTGAATAAACTCATGTGCTTGTGTTGATGAATATTCTGGATACTTAAGATCAACACCACGCACCCAGTATCCTTCGGAACGTAGTCTTTTAACCATATGTGAACCAATAAATCCACCTGCACCCAGCACCAGTGCAGTCTTCTTATAGTCAGACATTAATAAAAAAGTTTCTTCTTATATATCATACAAAAAAAGACCCTTGTTGTCAAGGGTCTTTGAGGGTCTTGTCATGCACGCCACTTGCTCTTAGGTAAAGCAAGAAACCTTAGATGTCTTTATTTTTGAACTCTTGAGGGAAAGCACTTTTCAGAATACCAATAAGTTTATTCAACTTTTCATCTCCTGCTGCTGGAGCAGGGGCATCAGATTTTGCTTCCAATGCTTGAAGTCTTGCTTCAACTTCAACATCATACTTAGACATTGCTGCGCCACTTGCAGATTTTCCTGCCGTTCCTTTAGTTGACATAGTTAGTAATAATTAACTCTTGATTTATTTAGTTTTTAAAAGGGTCTAATGACTCCACCAGGACTAGTTTATACGACTTACCGAGTCTTTGATATAGCAGGGTTTACCTGTCAACCACTTAGGATACTCTGCGTCTTCCATTGCTAGAAGGCATTGTGCCTGGTTGTCGAACAGATAAACATCAAACCACCTACGATTGTAGTAGTCTTGCTCCTGCAATCGATAATCAGGTTTACCATTGAGTTCAATGATACCCCTTTCAACAAACCTAAAAGGCCCACGTTCTAATAGAACTTTCATGCTTCGACTGCTTCAAGATCGACAGAGATTTGTTCCATCAAAATATCATAATCATCAAGAGCATCGCCTGAAAAGACGACACCAGTGTTCTCATAATAACGACGAACCTTTTTGAGAAGTTTTGGATTCTTCACATCTAGGAAGAACTCTCCATTTACCGCACCCCTAAGAGTTTGGATATCTTTCTTGAACTTGATAGTCAGTGTCATTGTTTCGTTTGTTGACCTTAGTATTATAAGGGTTTGACAGGGTTTCTGTCAAGTGCTTCCTGTGAGGATCGAACTCACCTTAGGCAAATTATGAGTTTGCTGCATTCACCAGATTGCTAAGGAAGCAAATAGGACTGCTGAGAATTGAACTCAGTTTACCCCGTTATAAGCAGAGAGCATTAACCAATATGCGACAGTCCCTTAGGATCCTTCGTTATTTTTCTCTGTGTATATGCGTATGAGTTCATCATCCGCCGGAACCATCACTGCTCTCTCGCCGTTTTTATTTTCCACTCCTATCGTCTCTCCGTTCTCCACCTTTTCCATCAAAGTTTCCCAGTTCTCTTGCCAATATTCCACTGAATAAAATTTCATAGTTGCATTATGTATGTAAATCGGGGTGACAGGATTCGAACCTGCGACATCCTGCTCCCAAAGCAGGCGCGCTACCAAACTGCGCTACACCCCGTGGGCGGCAGGTTCCTATCGCCGCTACTCCTGAACCAGCCAAAGGGGAGTACCGCAGTTGATCTCTCAACCTTTAAATTATACTAGTCTTAATGCCCTTTGTCAATTACTATACAGAATATCTCTAAAGTAAAAATCAACCTGGGTTAAACTCCCGGTTGGTGGTTCGTTATCATTCTTTGCCCATATCTTACATAGATTAGACATCTTTAATGTGATACCTCTTGGACCATACATTCTTGCAAATGATGACATTGCAAAATTGAATCTGATTTTATACTTCTTTTCCATGATCCAAATATATTTCCTTATCGTGAATTTTCATTATTCCTATAATAGGAACTACAATTAAAGAATAGCACAAAATAAAGAGAAACGCATCGTTCTCCATAAGAGTTCTAACTACTGCTAACATTTTGCTTACCGCACAAAAAGATAGAGACAACTGCAGAAAAAATAGTGCAGTCATCTCTATCTATGAAAATATTGGTAAGTTCTTATACTTATAACAGCAAGTCCTAACAATACATTTATTTGCCACTATACCTTACTGGCCATGTCAAATGCATACCGATAGTAAGCAACGATATAAAAGCAAATACAAAAAAAGCACTCATGATTTAAACTCTTCCAACTAAAGACAGAACACCATGCGAATAAAACGCAAGGAGGATACCACCAAGAATAGCACTGATGATAGCAGCAGTTTTATTATGTTTATCTATTGCTTTGTCAATCATTTCCTGGCACTCCTTTTTAGATACAAAGTGCTCAGGTTTGATTTCATCCATCCTGTGAGACATTTGGAAGATTCTTCATTGGGTCCGGTAGTCCCCCCACTATAGCACAAGCTCGCTTATAATAGTAGTTGTCTGTTGTGCCGTTTTCCTCAAACTTCTCTTTGATGATTGCCCAATTTGCGAATTCGTCTGGATGCATGGTAGAAAGTAAGTGTCTACAATACTATTTAATGTATCAAACTGCTACACTAATAACAACTATGTGGATATCTTAACGGACATCAAAGTCCAATCTACGAACTTTACGTCTGCGCCTTTCTTCTTGATAGATAAGTTCCTGACTAGAGAAGTGACTATCAATCTTTCTCTCTACATTATTAGTTACCATTACAACTTTATCCAAGTCTTTGGCACCAATTTTTTCACCCACAATACTCATTTGATTGGGACAACCACAGAACTGAATTTTACTGGTGCTTGTTAGTTCTTTTCTACACTCTTTGCATCTGATAGTAATCATTAGGCATACATTGAATTCGACATGGGCGAAGAGGGGATCGAACCCCCGACAATCTCCGTGTAAAGGAGGTGCTCTACCTCTGAGCTATTCGCCCGACTCCTTCTTTGTTTTAAAGTAGAGTTTATAATATGGTCTTTTCATTTTGTCAAGGATTTTCATATCCTCTTCAAAACCCATATACTTACAAAGTTGATAGGATCCTTCTAACTCACTAATCAATCTTAAAATATTAGCAGGATGTTTCTCAAGTCCTCCAAAATCATATTTTGACATAATAAAAACTTAGAGAAAGCGGAATACCAGAATCGAACTGGTGACGAAAGGTTGGAAACCTTTAGTTTT
>ERZ802830.1730-NODE-1730-length-20491-cov-6.6605_pt1 | contig 20491 bp, 14 predicted proteins | sample MGYA00345654_ERZ802830 | MGnify/ENA primary metagenome ERZ802830 (study PRJEB30503, sample SAMEA104212375) | marine metagenome | biome: Westerlies Biome; feature: [SRF] surface water layer (ENVO:00010504) within the epipelagic zone...; material: water...
AAGCACTGGGTTATACCACCAAACTGCTGGCAACAATCAAGCCAGCGCAAAAGTCATCAGATTCTTGCGCCATTCAAATATCCGTTTGCCCCACATTAGTACCTAATCACCATGTCCTTGCCGGTGTGCAGGATGTTTTCAATGCCATTTTTATCGGAGGCGATATCGTTGGAGAAACATTGTATTACGGACGCGGGGCAGGCCAGGATGCAACCGCAAGTGCCGTTGTCAGTGACCTGGCGGATGCTGCACTTGATTTAAAGCACGATACTCACAATCGCGTTCCTCCTTTTGTTCCGCACTCGAAAGATGGGATCGTTGCGCCATGGGAACAAACCGTTGCTCCATTTTATTTGCGGCTCAATGTGGTGGACCGACCCGGCACCATGTCGAAAATCACTGAAATCCTTGCGGAATCAAATATTGGCATCTCATCCATCATACAACCAGAGGGGCACGAAGGTGACATGGTTCCCTTGATATTAATGGTTCATGATGCGAGTATTGAATCAATGAATCACGCTGTTGAGCTCATTCGCAAACTCAAGGTCGTGCGAGGTATTCCAAAGGTGATTCGGGTCGAAAATTTTGAAGATTAATTGCATGCAACATCCTTCCTCAAAAGAACAGATTACTCATTGGCAGGGACTGATACGTCAATACGCCAGCTATCTTCCAGTCACGGATACGACTCCCATCATCACCCTTAACGAGGGGAACACCTTACTGATCAAGCTGGACAATTTTGTCCGAAAGATAGGTGGTGAATTTGATCTTTACCTCAAATATGAAGGATTGAACCCCACTGCTTCCTTCAAGGACCGGGGCATGACTATGGCGATCAGCAAGGCTGTTGAAAAAAAAGCTGAAGTCGTCATCTGTGCCAGCACCGGAAACACATCGGCTTCCGCCGCTGCTTATGCCGCTCGTGCAAATCTAAAATGCGTCGTACTTTTGCCAGATGGGAACATTGCAATGGGCAAGCTTGCCCAGGCGTTAATGTATGGAGCGCAGACTATTGCCGTTGATGGTAACTTTGATGATGCGTTGAGAATTGTGCGTGAGCTGGGAGCCACTGGAAAAGTGGAAGTTGTCAACAGCATCAACCCTTCTCGTATCGAAGGTCAGAAAACGGCTGCATTTGAAATCTGCGACCAGCTCGGAACAGCGCCTGACTTTCACTTTCTGCCTGTTGGCAATGCTGGAAATATCACTGCTTACTGGAAAGGTTATCAGGAATACCATGCTGCAGGCATTGTGAACGCATGCCCCAGAATGTGTGGTTATCAGGCCGCGGGAGCTGCTCCCATTGTAGATGGCCAAATTTACGAGAATCCAGAGACAATAGCGACTGCTATTCGGATAGGTAATCCAGCCAGCTGGCAGGCCGCCAATCATGCGATCAAAAGTTCAGATGGTTGGATTGGAAAAGTCGCGGATGAAGAAATTGTAGAAGCCTATATGCTTGTAGCTCAAACAGAAGGTGTCTTTGTGGAGCCTGCGAGTGCAGCTCCACTTGCAGGGCTGATCAAATGTGTGAAGGCTGGGCGAATACCTGAAGGTAGCCTTATTTCCGCGACCATGACGGGTCACGGTCTCAAAGATCCCGATCGGGCGATCCAATGTGCAGCAAAGAAGCCCATTAAAAGTGAAGCTAGTTTAGAAGCAGTCTCCAAACTGATTGGTATCTAAGAATTTTGAAGCTGAATTTGAGATGGCGTTGATTGTTCAAAAATACGGCGGGACTTCGGTTGCAACCACGGATCGGATCAAGGCCGTCGCCGATCGTGTGGCCAGATACCATCGTAATGGGGATCAGGTTGTTGTCGTCGTCTCGGCGATGAGCGGGGTAACCGACAAGTTGATCGGCATGGCTCGATCCATGACAGACATGCCCGCTGAGCGTGAAATGGATATGCTTCTTGCTACTGGAGAGCAAACAACAATCGCCTTGACTGCAATGGCACTGCACTCTTTGAATATCCCTGCGGCTTCGCTGACTGGGGCTCAAGCAGGGATCACCACCGATGGTGTCCACTCCAAGGCCAAAATCAAAAATATCACTCCAGCTCAAGCTCATTCACTCCTTGATCAGGGAAATGTGGTGATTGTTGCCGGTTTTCAAGGACGCACAAGCGAAGGGCAGATCACCACACTGGGAAGGGGGGGGTCAGATCTGACGGCCATCGCAATGGCAGCTGCTCTCAAAGCTGATTTGTGCCAGATTTATACAGATGTCGATGGGGTTTATTCCGCCGACCCACGCATCGTCTCTACCGCCAGGAAGATGGAATCCATTTCCTATGATGAGATGCTGGAACTGGCTAGTTCTGGCGCCAAAGTCATGCAATCAAGATCCGTCGAGTTTGCAAAAAAGTTTGGAGTCGTCTTTGAAGTGCGATCCAGTCTAAATGATAATCCGGGAACCACTGTGAAAGAATCCTCACCTGATATGGAAAATGTCGTTGTGCGCGGCGTGTCACTTGATAAAAACCAGGCAAAAGTCACATTATTGAATGTGCCCGATCATCCGGGAGTTGCCGCGTCCATTTTTCAACCCCTGAGCGCGGCCGCGGTCAATGTGGATATGATAGTGCAAAACGTGAGTCATGAGGATGGATTACCTGTGACAGACTTGTCATTCACTGTCGAAAAAACAGACCTTACCAAAGCGCAAAAAGTTTTAAACGATCTGCAGCAATCCATTGGTTTTGCTGAAATGACTGCGGACGAAAGTATCTGCAAACTATCTGTGGTTGGCGTTGGCATGAAAAGCCATTCTGGCGTCGCAGCCAGGTTGTTTGAAGTTCTCTCGACAGAGAAGGTGAATATTCTCATGATATCAACCAGTGAGATCAAAATTTCTGTGGTGATTGAATGCTCTAAAGGAGAAGCAGCTCTGAAATCAACTCATGCTGCATTTGTCGGATAAACGATTTCGCTTCATGCGTCTGCCGCTCTGGTCTCAGCTTTGATCCAATCCAGATACTTTTCAAAACCTGATTCCAGCGGGATCACAACAAATTCAGGTGTCTCAAAAGGGTGTTCCGAAACAATCCAATCCTGGAGATCTCCAATACATTCATTGTGTGTTTTGTACAATAACTGACACTCCAGATTGTGTTGCAACTTTCCTTCCCACCAGTAATGGGATTCAATATTTGAAATAATTTTCCCGCAGGCAGCAAACCTTCGTTCGACAGCACCTTTCACCAACTTCCTTGCCGACTCCATATCGGGCGCCGTGACCAAAACCAATCGATAGTCATTCATCACTTCACTAAATCATTTGAACCTGGATTTTGCAATTTTCTGTGTTCGGAAGTGCAGATTGACCGGTTGTTCTGAATTGCTGCGATGAAGGAGGATTTATCCTTGATAGGAGCTGTTTTCCACATAATTGATGCCTGAATTGACCCCGTCTCTGGATCAATCAGCGTTTTTTCTTTGATTTATCCTTAAATCAAGTAAAACAGTGCGCTCGATTGGGGGTATCCATTGATGGATACCAATCAGTATTGGCTACATGAAGAAACGCACTATACATTGTAACGAGATTCGAACAGCGCACATTGATCAGATAGTCACCTTGAATGGATGGGTGCATTCAAGGCGAGATCTGGGGGGCGTCCTTTTTATCGATGTTCGAGATCGAGAAGGGCGCACACAAACCGTGTTTGATCCTACCGACGTACCAGCTGCTTTGTTTGATCAGGCAGCCTCATTACACAGCGAAAGTGTGATTTCAGTTACAGGAAAAGTCCGTCATCGACCGGAGGGTACGAACAATTCCAAAATCGACACCGGCGAAGTGGAAGTCATGGTGGAATCCTTGGAGGTGCTTAATGCTGCGGATGTATTGCCTTTCCCCGTTGATGATCCTGAAACGGCATCCAAGGTGAACGAAGAACTTCGGCTCAAGTACCGTTATCTTGACCTGCGACGCCCTGAAATGATCCACAATCTCAGGCTGCGCAGCAAAGTGGCGACGGCAACGCGGGTATTTCTGGACGAGATGGATTTTCTCGAAGTTGAAACGCCGACATTATTTAAATCCACCCCAGAAGGTGCCCGTGAATTTCTGGTGCCAAGCCGGATTCATCCCTCACATTTCTACGCACTGCCACAATCGCCCCAGCAGTATAAACAAATCCTCATGGTAAGCGGGGTTGAAAAGTATTTCCAACTGGCACGCTGTTATCGTGATGAAGATCTGCGTGCAGACCGTCAACCTGAATTTACTCAGGTGGATATTGAGATGTCTTTCATTGATCGAGAAGATATCTACGCTCTGATTGAAGGAATGATGGGACGGATTTGGAAAGAAGCTCTCAACGTCGAAATTCCTTCTTCTTTCAAACGTATTTCTTTCGAAGAAGCGATGAATACCTATGGAATTGATAAACCCGACACTCGTTTTGGCTTGGAAATACATGATTTTTCCGAAGCTTTCAAAAGTAGCGGGTTTAAAGTTTTCAGTGGTACGATTCAGCGTGGTGGTGTGATCAAGGCGATTAATGCCAAGGGATTGGCCGATGTGACGCAGGGACAGATGGAATCCTTGACACAGCTTGCAATCAATCACGGGGCGAAGGGGCTTGCTTACATCAAGGTTGAAAATGGTGAATGGAAATCGCCTATTGTCAAATTCTTCAGCGACGAAGAAAAAGCGGCACTTCAAAAACAACTTCAAATTGAAGATGGTGATTTGATTCTTTTTGCGGCAGATCAGTGGCTGGCTGCATGTGAGGTATTGGGTCGCATTCGCCTGCATTGTGCTGAATTACTGCAAAAGCGCGGCAAACTTACGATTGACTCCAAGCGTTTTGACTTTCTCTGGGTGATTGAATTTCCTCTGTTGAGTTTCGACAAGGAAATGAATCGATGGTATTCGAGTCATCACCCCTTCACTTCTCCTGTCGAGGAGGATATCGAATTTCTTGAATCCGATCCCAAAAAAGTGCGAGGCCAGCATTATGATCTTGTGGTCAATGGAGTTGAACTCGGAGGAGGTTCCATTCGTATTCATCAGCCTGAATTACAGCGCACCATATTTGAGAAAGTGCTTCAATTGCCTGAGGATGTCATCAAGGCTCGATTTGGCTACATGCTTGAAGCTTTTCGATACGGATGCCCTCCGCATGGCGGAATCGCCTTGGGCTTTGATCGCTTGATTGCGATCCTGTGTAATACGCTTAGCATACGAGATGTCATCGCTTTCCCTAAAACAGCCAAAGGGACCTGTTTGATGACGGACTCACCTGGAATAGCTGACAATCGTCAATTGCGGGATCTGCATATTCAGCTCAGAGCACCCAAAAAAGAACAATCCGAATAAGTAAGCTGTATCGAATTACTCGAAGATTGCCTCAATTTCGACGTCATTCATACGGTTTATCTCGATTTGAGAATCTTGCCTCAGCTCAGGCGTGGACCAATGACTGAAGCTTGAACCCTCATCTGGCTTTGCCTCGAGGGTGATGGGAATGCCACCCAGATAAACACCAGTCCAGGGATAGCTTTCTGGAATGATCGTATTTACTTGGATTGATCCTGGGCCTTTGACTTTAAGCTTCACCTTGATCTCCCTTCCTTTGAGTGTGTAGAAATGCAGAAATGCCTGACGTAAATAAGCAGGACGTTTCGCTGCATGCTCCATGAACCGAGCAATTTGAGATCCTTTTTCCACATATTCATGCTCATCTTTCCAGCGTTCCCGTTCACGATCGACTTCCGACTTAATTGTTTGTGTTATCTTCCTGACGAACCCTTTCGCACTTTCGGGGCTCATGCCTGTATTGAGCACATCGCACATTCGATTCGCAAAAAGATGAAAGAAATCTTTGTTCTTCAAAAGGTAGGGTAGCATGACAACTTGCTCATCTTCGTCTCCAAAGTAATATTCGAAGATATCATGATCCCACTCGCGCCAGGAATCCATGTCAAAGGCAAGCCATCTCCATTTTCCATCCTTAGTTCTGGGGCGCCAATAACGTCTGTTGACTTCATAATCATGCGCTCCGCAGTAGCATTCAAAAATCCAGTAGTCGATGAAGCTGAGCACATCCATCCATTTCTGAACCTGACGGTAGTGATTAGGTTCAGTCATGTCATGAGATTCGATGTAACTCCTCATTCTATCGAAATGAACATCATCTCCGTGTTCAATCAGCATGTGATCCTCACTCAACATGTCGATTTCTTTAAATCCATGATTTTCCCGAATAAAATCAATTCCCTTTCGTTCCATTAAAGTATACAGCCCCCAATATTTTCCATTCAGAAAAAGTAAAACCGGTTTGTATGCCTGAACGTCCACGTGCGAATTGAGCGCATGTGCGAATTCATAGATGATTTCGTTTTTAATTCTCTCGCCTGACACCGGATGACTGCTGACTTTGTCTCCCGCCATATCGGATCTTATGTTCAGCCCGTCAAATTGTTCGACGTGAGGCTTCGAATCCCAAAGTGCATATTTGATGTGTGATTTCCCCCAGCTCTTTCTGAATCTTATAGATAAGGATTTTTTAGGATATTCTTTCGTGCTGTTACCTCCAATACTCACGCCCATGTAGGACGCAAATGCAGCGGTCTTGCTTTCATTATCTGGAAAATACTCGATGTGCCCAGGTACCTCATAATCGTCTTCCCAATTGGTATAGATTCCATTATCTTCATCATAGAGCCAATAGGGATCCATGATGACGGAAATGACTGGCACACTACTTTGTTCATTAATGAAAAAAGATTTGGTAATCGTTTCACTTTGAAGATGATTGGAGCGAATGACCGTCGCACGGACGATCGTGTTCGTTTGGATTGTCAAATCTCCAGTATATGTCAGCCGGTTTTTTTTATCTGGATCGGCTCCATCTAGAGTATAATAGATGGTGGCATCCGAAGCTGCGCTCAAGCTTAGCTCGAAGGGCGAATCGTAAAAGCCTTCCTGGTGCGAATAGACTGGACCTTTTGCCACGTTGATAGCCGATTCCTCGGCGTTGTTTGGTTGGAGTGGTGTTGTGTTTTTGAAATACAGCCAACGATCTGTGTCCCTTGGATCCCTCCCATATGAGATATCATTTCGCTGCAATGGGAAGCGAACGCTATCGATCAAGGTCTGACCGTCGGAATCGGTGAGGAACAAGACTTCTCCTTTGCGGCTCAGTTTCAGGGAGACATGGTAAGGACCTTCCTTGGGCTCACCGTCAAACCAGAATAACTTGTATTCTCCCGGAGGGATATTTGTATGTCGGGACATTCCCGTGGGAATTTGGAATTTGGACAGTTTTTTTGGATTATCTGAAAAATACATGCCCCCTACATCCACGGCAGCCTCTCCTCCGTTGTATAATTCAACCCAATCTTCATCTTCATGATACTCATCTTTGACGTCATCGATATTGCTTGCGAGTATTTCATTGATCTTGAGTTTCGCCCGATCAGCTCTGTTATCAGAGGCTGAGTGCGCAATAAAAAGGCAAGAGCCCCAAATCCATGAACAAAGAATTAAATCCCCCAAGCGCATGAAATTTGCATTCATAACTATCTTGGCAGAGCGCTGCTCATCGTTTGAATCATGGTCTATTGGGGGAGGCTAGCACATTTCAATGATTGCCTTAATGACGCCTGTCTCGGGGCGAGTAAATCCTTCAAAGTTTTCGGCTACTGCATCGAATGCCGTTCGATGGGTGACCCATGGAGCCGTATCAATGGTGCCATCCTCGATTAATCCAATAATCCTTCCGAAATCTTTGGGCAGTGCATTGCGACTTGCTTTGAGGGTTATTTCAGGTTTGTGGAGCAAGGGGTGTTTGAAGCTGATTGCTTCGGTCGTAATTCCTACATAAACCAGTGAGCCGGTATGAGCGACATATTGAAGCGCGTTGGACATGGAACGCTGATTGCCTGTGGCATCGGTGACAACGGAGTATTTATCACCATGGGTGCATTCCATCATTTGGGCAGTTTCCGATCCATCGCCTTTGAACAGAATGGTGTGATCGACACCGTATGTGGATTTACAGAAATCAAGACGGGTCTGCACCATATCCATGACGGTTATCTTAGCGCCGGTGAGTCGTGTGAACTCCAACGTGGCCAGACCAATAGGACCTGCGCCGATGATCAGGACATGTTCCCCTTCGGAGGGAGCACCTCGATCATTGGCATGGCATCCGATAGCCAGTGTCTCGACGAGGGCCAATTGATCAAACGTCAGTTTCTGACTGGTATGTAATTTTTCCGCTCGAATGAGGAAGCGTTCTCTCATTCCACCATCTTCCATGACTCCGATGACCTTAAGACTTTCGCAACAATTGCTGGCTCCTTTTCGGCAAGGGTAACAGCTGCCGCAATTCATGTAGGGTTCCACACTGCAATGATCACCGGGTTTGACGTTCGAAACATTGCTGCCCACGGCAAGCACCTCTACTCCCAACTCATGTCCGGGAATTCTCGGGTAGCTGAAAAAGGGCATTTTACCGAGATAACCGGAGTAATCTGTGCCGCAGATACCTATCCGGTGGACTTGAACCAGTGCCTGATCCAGTCCAGGTTGTTCGGGTTCCTGAAGATCGATCGCTTCAAAAGTTTTTGGTTCAGTTAATTGGAGTGCTTTCATATTGGATGACCGAATGTTGTGTGCATGAGTTAATTATTTTCAGCTAAACCTTCCTTGTGGCCGATGTTTTTTACCGGCTGGAAGATAGCAAGGACTTCCTTGAGTAATTCCCTGTCAATGGGTTCTTCAATCCATTCCGCCCATTTACGAATGTTATCGGGGTTAGCACTGCCGGCTATAGTGGTCGCGATATCCTTGTTTTCAATTGAGAATTGCAATGCGATTTTCGCAATATCGAAACCTTTTTGTTCACACAACCTGGCGGCTTTGCGTGCTGCCTGTTTTACGGATTCTGGCTCTTTGAGCCAAGGGGGAAGGGGAGCGTTGGTCAGCAGTCTGGCCGAAAATGGACCGGCATTCATGATACCCACACCTTTTTCTTGCAGGTAAGGAATCGACTCATCAGCAAATCGAGTATTCTGTAAAGTGTATTGATTGTAACTCAACACACAGTCTATGCCGGTTTGATCGATGATGAATTTAAAAATTTTCTGAGGATATCCGCTGATTCCGATATAACGGACTTTTCCGCAGGCTTGAATTTTTTTCAGGGCTGGAATGGTTTCTTGGACGATTTGTTGCATTGGCACAAACTCGATATCGTGACAGAGAATAATATCCAGATGATCCGTTCCCAATCGGTGCAGACTGACATCCACACTTTCTTCAACACGTTTTGCTGAAAAATCAAAATGATCCAGATCGTATCGTCCAAGTTTGGAGCATAAAATATAGTCGCTGCGCGAGATATCTCTTAAAGCCATGCCCAACAAAACTTCACTCATGCCTCGCCCGTAAAATGGGGAGGTGTCAATGAGGTTCATACCACATTCCAGTGCGGTGGTAACGCTCTTCATTGCTTCGTCCAGTTGGATCGGTCGGAATTCCTGTCCCAAGGAAGACGCTCCGAAGCCTACGATTGGCAGCTGTAAGTCTGTCCTTCCTAGCTTTCTTTTTTTCACGTGGTGATTATTGTTTTTTGAGGCGTTACTGAAAACACCCGTCTGCTTAAATATACAGACGGGTGCTACTGATCCAAATTGAATACTTGATTTGGTTGTTAAGCGAACGTCAGCTGGAGACGGCTTCTCCCTCAATATTCGCCTCCTGACGAAAGACCAAATGATCCTCTTCGACGATCACATTAATGCGCAGGTTATCCAGTAGGGATCCCTTCAAAATTTCTTCCGCCAATGGGTCTTCCAAGTATCGTTCCACAGCGCGTCTCATGGGGCGTGCCCCGTAATCCGGATCGTATCCTTTCTCCACCAGAAAGTCCTTGGCTTTATCGGACAATACCAAATCTATGTTCTTGCTCTTGAGCCGAGTCAGGACTTTCTCAGTTTCAAGCGTAAGGATCGTGACCAAGCTCTCGCGGTCGAGCGATCGGAAAACAATGACATCGTCCAAACGGTTGAGGAATTCTGGTTTGAAGGCGCGCTTAGCTTCATCCATGATTTTTTCCTTCATGGCATCGTAATCCCCTTGATCAGAAGGCTTTCTGAATCCAATATTCGCCTGACTGCTCACCATTTGCGCTCCCACATTGGATGTGAGGAGTATGACTGTGTTTCTGAAATCAACGGTTCTTCCGACGTTGTCTGTCAATTTGCCTTCCTCCAGTATTTGAAGCAGCATATTCATGACATCGGGGTGTGCCTTCTCGATCTCATCGAACAAAACCACTGAATAGGGTTTGCGTCGGACCTGTTCGGTGAGTTGACCTCCCTCTTCGTAGCCTACGTATCCAGGAGGTGAGCCAACCAATCGTGACACAGTAAACTTCTCCATGTACTCACTCATGTCCAGCTGTATTAAGGATTTCTCATCTCCAAACATATGGGCTGCAACTGTTTTTGCTAGAAGTGTTTTACCTACACCTGTAGGCCCGAGAAGAGCGAAGGTTCCAATTGGGCGTCTTGGATCTTTCAGATCAGCACGCGAGCGGCGAAGTGCCTTGCAGAGAGCGGAAACTGCCTCGTTTTGAGAAATAACTATGCGGGACAACTCGTCTTCCATCTCCAGCAGTCGCTGGATCTCGCCGGCTTCCATTCTTTTTAATGGAATCCCCGTCCATTTCGAAACCACCTGAAGCATGTCTTCATCATCTACGGTGACTCGCTTTTCTTCGCGTGAATCTTTCCACGCACCTAAAATGGATTCCAGTTTTTCCTTCGATTGCTTTTCCTTGTCACGCATTGAAGCGGCTTTCTCGAAGTCCTGCTCCTTGATTGCCTTTTCCTTATCGACCCGGATAGTTTCGATTTCCACCTCTAGGTTTTTGACGTCTGGTGGCCGCGTCATGGAAAGAATGCGTGCGCGAGCACCAGCTTCATCCATGACATCTATCGCCTTGTCCGGAAGGAATCTTCCTGTGATGTAACGTTCTGAAAGTTTCACAGCGGACTCGATGGCAGCGTCTGTCAGGATGATGTTGTGATGATCTTCGTATTTCCCCTTGAGCCCCTGAAGAATGAGAATGGCGTCTTCCGGAGAAGGAGCTTCGATTTTGACACTTTGGAAACGACGTTCCAGCGCTGCATCCTTTTCAATATACTTGCGATATTCATTGAGTGTCGTGGCGCCAATACATTGCATTTCTCCTCGACTGAGCGCTGGTTTGATAATGTTGGAAGCGTCCATGGTTCCTTCGGCCGAGCCCGCACCCACAATCGTATGAAGCTCATCAATGAAGAGGATCACATTTTTGGTTCTCCGTATTTCATCCATGACAGCCTTGATGCGCTCCTCGAATTGACCACGATACTTCGTACCCGCAACCATCAGGGCAAGATCCAGCGTGATGACTCTCTTTTCTCTTAAAATCTCAGGTACGTTTCCACGAGAAATTTCCTGAGCGAGTCCTTCGACAATGGCTGTTTTTCCCACACCAGCCTCACCCAAAAGAACAGGATTGTTCTTGGTGCGTCGACATAGCACTTGTATGACACGCTCTATCTCATCCTTGCGACCAATAACCGGGTCCATAGTCCCTTTGCGGGCAATTTCCGTGAGGTCGCGACCAAATGCCTTGAGCGCGGGGGTTTTGATTTCACCCTTCTTTTCGGGTTTGCCCGCCTCCTCCATGTTCGCGAAATCCTCTCCGCCCTGAAAATTGGGGTCAACTTCTTTCAGGATTTCATTACGGGTCTGCTCCAGATCGATGTCAAGCCCGCGCAATACTTTGGCTGCTACACCGTTTCCCTCTCGAAGCAACCCCATAAGGATGTGTTCGGTGCCGACATAGGTGTGAGCAAGTTGCCTAGCCTCTTTTGAAGCAAGGTCCAATACCTTCTTGACGCGAGGAGTATATGGAATTGTGCCTGCTACCTTGTGGTCGGGCCCCGGAGGGACGTGTTTCTCAACCTCTAGCTGCACTGTTTCCAGATCGAGCCCCATTTTCTTTAACACGTTCACAGCAACTCCCTGATCCAACTTGATCAGACCCAAGAGTAGATGCTCGGTACCCACATAATTGTGGTTGAAACGATCTGCTTCTTTTCTCGCCAAAGCCAGTACCTGCTGTGCCCTGGGAGTAAAGTTGTTGAAGGCGTCTTCACTCATACTTTTAATTTACGGATTTTCGAAAGTTATCGTTTTTCAATGTTGCCATCGAACTCAGACTTGCCCTGCTAAATTTTGCTAAGGTAAGTCCCATGTGCTGAATCCATCTGAAGGTCCAAGCAATATCCTGGTGACCAATACAGCGTTGGATAACCAAGAACTATCCTACCCTACGCTGTTTTGGCTCAGAAACCAGCACTTTTCCCAATATTATTGGTTCTTCAGACATATCATAGATCGGCATATTCTACCAATTTTTAAGCGCTTGCTTTGTTTTTATTGAGCAATTGATAGCTCCAGAGCAATGAGCGCGGGTAATGAAAGAAGCTTTTCCACAAATTACCCTTGGCTCGATTTGAAACGGTTCCATCGTTCCTCAGATAACCAAACCATTCTCCGTGTTTGGAATCTGTAAAGTGCTTAAATGACCAATCGTGTACTTTTTCATGCATTTCAGCATATTTTTTTTCACCGCTTAGCTGATGAGCCATGATGGAAGCGATTATGGTTTCGTTGTGAACCCACCAGAATTTCATGTCATGCCAATATTCCTGGACAGGTTTTCCAGTCACGTCCGCAAAATAAAGAAGGCCGCCATTCTCTCGATCCCATGCAAGGTGCCAATTCCAATCCAACATGCTGCAGCCTAGCTGTATCCATGAATCGTTTTTCTGTAAGGCGCCTTCCTGCATGATGAACCACGCCGTTTCAATAGCGTGCCCGGGATTCAATAATCTCCCCTCAATATGATCTGAGATACTCCCATCCGGCAGCACTTGTTCCATAACGCAACGTTTCTCTGGTTTCACAAAAAGGCGAATGATTTCGGTAATCATATGTCTGATCATTGCGTCAAGTTGCTCACTTGGACCCAGTTGGTGTCTCAGCTCCTGAGCCGTCACTATTGCTATCATTCGAGGCGATAATCCCGTCAAGGGACGGATATCGGTGTATTTTGGTTCACCTTTTGAGGATGGATCGAAATTCCACTTGATGAACTGTTCCAAAAGATCACGGGCTCGTTGTGCAGATTCATCACTGTTAGTTGTCTTTGCGTGAGCTGCAAAGGCGATAGCTGCAAATGCTTCGCTGTAGGCATAACGTCGTTTCCGGATTGGCTTTCCTTGTTCCGTCACATGGAAAAACATGCGGCCATCTGAATCAAAACAATGTTTTTTCATGAATTGAATGCCAGATTCTGCATACTGAAGCCATTTTGAACCAAGATCCAGATCTTGTTGGCAACGTAATAACATCCATGTCATTCTCCCCTGAGCCCAAACAGACTTATCAGTGTCAATCAAAGTACCGTCCTGATCCAGGCCTGTGTAAAATCCTCCGTTTTCAGTATCCGCGCATCGTGGAAACCAGAAGGGGAGAACGTCTTTCTCCAACGTACTCCGATACAAGTTACGGATTTGGTGGCGCCCCTCAGAGTTTGTGATACTCAGGCCATTCAAGCCAGTCTGGAGCTTGTTTCTCAGTAATTTGAGTTGGTCTTTATCAATAAAACCAGGATCTGCATGCATGACAAGCTCTCTATGTCACGACCAATGTGGGTGCAGGCAATTTTCGATCAATGCGGTCGACGCAATAACCAAAACCTGATCCATGGAGCGTGCCAAGATCGACCACTCCATGCCGACGTTGATAAAGTTTTGGATGCTCTTTTGCCTCTGGTGTGCTGGCTTCCGGATAAAACTGCATCCCATTTGTCTCGACTCCCATGATGGTTCCAACGTGAGCAGCGAGTTGAAGATGCGGGATTTGCGCCAGCATTGGGTTGGTTAAATCCTGGACCATAAGGGTCATGCCGTGCGCTTTTGCCCAGCATGCACTTAAAATGGCACCTGTTTGAGTTTTGCAGGTCTTCAACGCGACGCCCGTCCAGCCTAATTCACGGCCTAATCGGACCAGCTTCCAGTCATGGGCACTTTCGTCCAGAAAGAGAGGTTTTCTAGAAGACACGCTGTGCACATCGATGGGATGTTGTTCAAGGTCATATGGGAAAGGCTGCTCTACATATAGAAGCATGCCATAAATCTTTGGATGGGTATCCCTGAGTTCGTCCAATATCTGGTTCACATACTCCGGCTTGCGCACGTTGCAGTTAAAATCAGCTGTCAGCCATTCCACTTCTTCATCCAGAGCAATCTTCCCGATCTGCAAAAGGCGATCCATGTCCCATGCGGCATCATCACCACGCAATTTGATTTTGAGACATTTCAAACCATCGGTACGAATCCAATCGCGCAGCAGGACGGGATATCCGTCATCGGGCTCCTCGCCATGGAGGTCACTTTTCTGCAAGGGATCCACACCACCCACCAGGTGCCAGGCGCGCAGCCGTTTGAGGGGTGTGTTTGTCAGGAAATCGCTGGGATACTTTCCTGAAAAATCGATGCAAGAATCCTTCGCCGCTTCCAGATATCGGCTCAGATCATACTGTAAAAAGCCCTCATCATAGCACTTAAATATCGATCGGTCATGGACATTGCCGAATGCGTCATGGATGGCGATGTCGAATGCCGAAAGACACACAAGCGCTGCCAGCCATGGCATCGATTCCTTGCCCTTGCGATGGTTCATATTGAATGTGTCCAGCAGTTGAGGAAGTTGCGTTTCCTGAAACTGCCACCCCAGTTCGATGGGATCGGCTGAAAGGTCGAATTCAACCACAGCGTGCGCCAGCATCTCACAAAATGTCTGCATCGCGCTCAGTCTCTCCTGATAGGGCAGACTACCCGGCCAAACCCATTGAACGCTCAGAGGAGTTTCTCCCCAGCCGGAGCACTGCTTGCCTCCGGACGCAGCCACCTCAACTTTTGTGCGAGCAAGCACGACTTCTGTTAGCGTTTCAATCCCGAATTTCAATGGCATTCGGGTTGAAATAGGGATGAAATACAATTCACAACTCCGAGTTTTGATACCTTGATGATTCATGATTGATCATATCTTTCCTCACTCATGATGTCGGCTTTTCAATTGAGATTCAAACAATCAATCTGTTCTATTATGTCGCTATCTTGTAGGGTCCTCCTCGACCTGCTTCGGACATGAGACAGTTTTTGAGCGTATGCTTTTTCAGGGGAAATTAGAAGCTGAGGGGCAACTGTTTCAAAATGGGGGTGTATATGATCGTGATGCCCACATCCATTCGTTGCGCCTCACGGGTGAATCCAATTTTCCGATGCGCCATTTCCTCATTACCTTGACCACGCAGAGTCCATTTGATTTTCTACCCATTCAGTATGCGACACAGTCGAGCAGTAATTCCATTGAAGATTATTACAATAAAATAATCGATGGAGCTTGATGACACTCTGCGGTGAGTACGTTATCGGTTTCAGGCAAGAAGGTGCAGGTTTTTCGGGAAGTGTTCCATTCATTGTCTCCCGCAAGGGGTATCGCTTGGAGCTCGACGAATCCCAGCAAGAACAAATCGAGCCCTCCTTGCGGCAATTTTATTTATTGGATATGTCTCGATATTTCAGAGCGAAATCAAGCGAATGGTTGCCAAAAATTTGCTGTTTCGGTTGTTTCTGAATAGAAGCGACTGGTTTCAATCCCGTTCCAATAACCATTGTATGGCCATGGAGGCATTTCCTGATGAGGTCATGGTTAATCGAGCAGGAAACCCGGATGACGCATAGATATTTCTCAAGAGTGTCTCGGAATCTTTTTCTTCATTTGCCACCCACAACTCAGAGGGAGTTCCCAGAGCGAGCATTCCGGGCAAATCTCCGTATTTTGCACCTCCATGGAGAAAATTGACATCCTTGAAATCGGTCAGGTCACTAAATCGAAATTCCTGAGTTTGAATCGCAGAGCGATGTATGACATCTCTGCACACTGCGCGCGCCGCAGCAATCCAATGTCCGGCGCCATTCAGTCCGATGAGTTCGATGCTTTCACTGGGGCGTTTTTCGTTGTGATGCACGTATGCCACAAGCGAAAGTAGATCGTGTACCCGTTGAGCAAAGAGAGGCGAGTTGTATCCATATGTGTAGCCTGCAAATTCTCGAGGATTGGATACCAAGCGATTTTGAGTGGCTTTCTCCGATGGGGCTAAAAATTCGCCCTGCATCAAAAGATCCAATCCAACGACGCTACACCCTGCATCCAGTGCCCGTTGTACGATCGGCCTTGGTTTGCCGTTTGATTTCAGTAATCCGCTTTTTCCATTTTCAGTGGGCCAAATCCATGTCCGACCATTCCATTCTGAGGGATATAAAAAGAGAGCGGGCACTGCTTCATCATGAGTCGTATTTTTAAGTATACCAAGCATTTCAAGGTAACTTCCCTTGTTGCTCTTGCTGGTTAATTCGAGTTCGACATTGCCTGCCCTTTCGAAAGTGCGACCAATGATCGCTTCGATACCCGGACCATGCACATTACGAAATGCATGCGGACTTTGGTGACTGGTCTGCAGTTTACGCTGGTTATCATCATGCCAATGCTGCAACAAGTCGCGTTCGAACTCGGGACCTCCCTCCGGGGTATCGTGGCCGTGGGACCAAACGCTCAATGCGGCTTTGTCAAGGCGCTCATAATCCTGTTCCACGATGGGAAGCGCAAGATTCAGCTTCAAGTGTCGGTTCATGAAATGATACATTGCGGACCGGCTTACGTAATTATAATTGTGTCCAAAGTGGTTAAGTTGTGCGAGCGATACATTGTCTTCCTGACCATACAAGGTGAACAGTTTTTTTAATTCGGGGAAGCCTTTGTTGGTCATTTCCACTGTCCAGTCATTTGCTCCTGTCATCCCCAGAGGTTTCGGGGCAAAGAGTGCTGCAATTTCTACATTTCCGGCGGGGATCCTTAATCCTGAGGCATTCTCACAAGTACATCCACCTTGCATGGCAGTAGATACCATGACGGCAGGGAAACAGGCTGCAAGACGGCTATCCAGAGCTCCCATCATGAATGATTGAGTCCCGCCGCCACTTGCGCCAGTAATGGTTAGACGAGCCGTATCCACATCAGGCAAGCTTTCAAGGAAATCCAGCGAACGGATGGAATTCCACGTCTGCAGGCCCATGATGCTTTGAAGGTTTGATTCGGCTTGAGGGCTGAAAAATCCCCAACGCTCAGAGTGATTCATTTCCGGCCGTTGGACATTGAAATGGTGCGCCAGATTTTCTGTGATCTGAACGCTGTCAGCATATCCCACCATGTCATAATGAAACACCACGCATCCCATCCGGGCCAGTTGGACATTGCGGGATTGAAGTGGAGAACGTCCCCCGTTTTCAAAACGTTCTGCTCCTTGATTGAGATCGTTCCATATTTCCAGATTCTCCGTGAATCTACCGTTGGACCAATGACCGTGAGGGCTTAATACGCCGGGTCGAGGGCCTTCAAATCCTTTCGGGCGATACAGGCTTCCAGTGACATAGAATCCAGGGAAGCTTTCAAAGTAAACTTTTTCAACGGTGTAATCCCCCTGGTCGAGCTTGCCATGAATCACTGGGTTCAGCGGAGTTCTCGTGGGCATGGGCCAGAGTCCGTTCATGACCAGCAAATGCCTGCGCAGTTGATTTGCTCTTTGTTCCCAATCGTCAAGCGTCGCCGGTAATCTAAAAGGGAAATAACCGTTCAGATCTTTCGGTGGTGCAAGGCGCGAGTCGTTGGGGAGTTGATCTTCCGGCAAGGCCCTGACATCGAGCTCGGCAATAGACAGCGTTGTCACGCCAATTGCAAAGCAGGCGGCCAGGCATCTGGCGATCAATTCGGTTTTCGATCTCCTTAATGGACGGGTAGTTTTTTTCATGAGGATATATTCACATTAAACGAGAGCATGCGCCCATTGACAACCATGAAGGAACGAAATTGTGACTGTCAGTTCAGGTATGCTGAACGTCTCAGCTGTGGTCTGGTACTGGCTGAGTGCATTGATAAAGCTGGCCTTTTATTCATTTACGGTTAAATGAAATAGTAAGGAGATATATTGCCATTTTGATCCAATAACGGCTATACTGTTTGCTCATGCTCGATCAAAAAATATACTTCAGTCTATTCGTGATCAGATGGATGGTTTTTGTGTTGGGGACGGGTCATCTCTCGGCACAAACTTCGGCGATCAACCTCCCCCATGAAATGCAGATTGATGATGATCGATTCGAATCAAATCGTGATGGCCGTGAACTGTCTTTGCCTGCCGATGATGCTTCTTTCACTTTCGCCGTATTGGGTGATCGCACGGGCGGTCCGGCGGAGGGAGTGAAAATTCTAGCTCAAGCGGTTGATGAAATTAATTTATTGGAACCAGACCTTGTGATGACCGTTGGAGATCTAGTGCAGGGTTACAATCAGCAGGTCGAGTGGTTGATGCAAATGCGTGAATATCGCGGTATCATGGACAGCCTTCTGATGCCCTGGTTTCCGGTTGCTGGAAATCATGATGTCTATTGGCGTGGGCCAGGGAAACCATCCGGTGAGCATGAGTCAAATTACGAACAGCATTTTGCCCCTCTGTGGTATGCTTTTGAGCACAAGAATGCTTGGTTCATAGTGCTTTATTCAGACGAAGGTAATCCTGAGACGGAAGAAAAAGCGACCAGTAAACCTGCAAGTCAGGTGATGAGCGATCGTCAGTTAGCCTGGCTCAAGGAGACTCTTGAAAAAACAGCTGATGCAGATCATGTATTCGTTTTTTTACATCATCCAAGATGGTTGAAAGGCAGGTATGGAGATGATTGGGGCAAAGTCCATGATACCCTCGTAGAGGCAGGTAATGTCAAAGCCGTTTTTGCGGGGCATATCCATCGAATGCGATATGATGGACCATACGATGGTATTGAATACATCACCCTTGCGACGACCGGTGGATCACAAAGTGGTCTTTCACCGAAGGCTGGAGGGCTTGATCATTTCAACATGGTCACCGTAAGAAAACAGCAATTTGCTGTTGCCTCGTTACCTGTAGGACAGACAATGAATGTCCGAGAAATCACAGGGGATGTCAGTGATGGTGTCAGGCAGTTGAATGGCGTGGTGCCTGAGTTCAGTCATCGATTCAGGATTGAACAGGACGGCAGCGCCGACGCTTTGTTACGTATCAAGCTTACAAACCCATCAGATCAATCAATGCGGGCCAAAGTGAATCTCAGTAGTCTGGATTCAAGATGGATCTTCTCCCCAGACCGTCTAAATCGAACCATCAAACCAGGCGCGGTGATGGAGATGTTTTTTCGTGTTTTCCGTTGGAATGATTCTCTGGATCTGTCATGGCGTAATCCAGTCTGTGATGTTCAGTTGGATTACATAGCTGAGAACGGTAGACATTACCCGATCAAGTCCAGCCTGCATGATATTCCATTTACCGTAGATATGCCCACACCTTCGATACCTCGAGTGGAGTCCGTGATCGAACTTGATGGTAACGGAGATTATCTCAGAGTGGATGCCGATCAAATCAATCTCAGTGGAGGACCATTCACTGCAGAATGCTGGATAAAGGTGCCGTATTTGAAAGAGGATGTTACCCTTGTGTCCAATGCCGAGAAAAACGGTGGCTTCAGATTGAGCATTTCTAAAGGGCGGCCCCTGTTTGAAGTCCATCTAAGGGATGGGTCGCTGGTGACCGTGAAGCCTGCTGGCAAGGATGCAATTTATGCAGGTAAGTGGCACCATCTTGCAGGTGTCTTCAAATCGCGAGCAGCTTCGCTCTACCTGGATGGGCGTCTGGTCGGTCGAGAAAGTGTTGAGTCACTTGCTGAACCAAGTCAATATCCTCTATTGATTGGTGCCGAAGTGACAGCTCAGCCCGTGGCTTCCTTGTTTTTTGCTGGGCGGCTCGATGGTATAAAAATTTCCAGTGATGCCAAGTATGATAGCGACTCATTTACACCCTCCAGGCGCCATTTGCCTGATCGATACACGGAGTTGTTGCTGAACATGGATGACCTGCGCGTGCTTTGGCTTTATGATGAGTCAATCAACAAAGCGCATCCTCAAATAATAGGGGGCGCCATGATTCAGGCTGAATATTGATCACTTCATTTTTTTGCCTCTTAATCCTCAGGCTCAAAAGCGAGAGGCAGCTTCAATTGACTGTATTTGATATTCCAAAGCTTGGATGCAGAAATGCCTACGAGTCGAAGCGGTTGGTTTACCAGTCGTTCCCGGGCGAGCATCTGGCATGCATTGCGATAGATGGCCGAAGTGTCCTGTATTCCTTCTGGCAAGGTTGTCTGGCGAGACAGAGTTGTAAAATCTCCATAACGAACCTTGACTTGGATTGTGTGAGCAAACACGTCGTGCCGAGCTAATTTTTCGGCAATTTCTTCAGCTTGTTCTTTC
>ERZ802830.1731-NODE-1731-length-20489-cov-9.15073_pt1 | contig 20489 bp, 18 predicted proteins | sample MGYA00345654_ERZ802830 | MGnify/ENA primary metagenome ERZ802830 (study PRJEB30503, sample SAMEA104212375) | marine metagenome | biome: Westerlies Biome; feature: [SRF] surface water layer (ENVO:00010504) within the epipelagic zone...; material: water...
TGGCACGTATTTCTTGAGCCTCTTCTTTAGGAAAGAATATTTGCATAATAATTTTGAGTTTGGAAAATTTCGAGAACAGTTTAAAGAAAAAAATTGACTATGAATATAAAAAATTTAGATCATGAAGAAGTAAATAAATTTGATGAACTTGCTGCAAAATGGTGGGATATGGAAGGTGAGTTTAAACCGCTCCATCAGATTAACCCTCTTAGGGTAGGCTTCATTAAAGATAGGTCTATTTTAGAGGGTAAAAAGATTCTAGATGTTGGCTGTGGAGGCGGTATTCTTGCAGAAGCTTTAAGTGAACTTGGAGCAAATGTTACAGGGATAGATGCATCAGAGAATACAATTGGAGTTGCTAAATCACACTCTAAATCAATAAACAGCAACGTAAGGTTTATTCAAAATACAATTGAGGAATTTATAGCTTCTAACCCCGATGAAAAATTTGATGTCATTACCTGCTTGGAAATGCTTGAACATGTGCCCTCCCCGGGTGAGATAATAAAAAACTGTTCTGATATTTTGAAAAAAGATGGAGATATTTTCTTTTCCACCATAAATAGAAATCCTAGATCGTATCTGTTTGCTGTTATCGGGGCTGAGTACATATTAAATCTTCTTCCAAAAGGAACCCATGATTATGAAAAATTTATTAAGCCTTCTGAGCTAGCTAAATGGATTAGAGAAGCAGGTTTAAACTCTGAGGAAACAATTGGATTAAGCTATAACCCAATTACTGATAATTATTGGCTTGGAAAAGATATACAAGTTAATTATATGGTTCATGCAAAAAAGGGAAAGGATTGAAAACATTAGAGCTATTTGCTTTTGACTTAGACGGAACACTTCTAGACACAGCGCCTGATTTTCTTTATGCGGTTAATATTCTAAGAGAGAGATACCAATTTGATGAAGCTGATTACAATCAAGTCAGATCAAGAGTATCCCAGGGTGCAGCAAGTCTTGCCTCTTACGCCCTAGACCTTGAAGGGGAATCAGCTCAAAAGGTTGAATTCCATAGACAAGAATTACTAGATATATATGAAAATTGTTGTCTAACATATACAGAGATTTTCGATGGTATCGAGGAAATTCTTACCAAATTAAATAATAAACAAATTAAATGGGGTATTATCACAAATAAGCCTAGAAGATTTGCTGAGAATATTGTTGAGAACAAATTAGGTAGGTTTAAAGTGCCATTTCTTATATGTCCTGATGATGTGGGAGTGAGAAAACCTGAACCTCAAGGATTAATCCATGCCCTAGAATTAACTAATTCAATTCCTGAAAAAAGTATATATATAGGTGATCATAAAATTGATATCACTGCAGGAGAGAGAGCGAAAATGCAAACTGGTGCTGCTGCATATGGGTACATACCTTTGAATGATAATGTTAAAAACTGGGACTCTGATCACGTCTTCAATGAGCCAAAAGAAATTATTTCTTTGATTGATGATGATTAAGGATTTCCACAAAATGAAACTCCCTTCTAATCTCTTAGAAGGAAAAACAATCTTAATCTCGGGTTCAGGTTCAGGCATAGGAAGACAAATTGCCAAAACCTTTTCTGAGTTCGGAGCGGATCTAATACTATTAAGTAAAAATCTAGAAAAACTTGAAACTCTTTACGATGAGCTAAACCAAAATTACTCCAACAATATAATTATACAACCTCTGGATTTGGAGAAAGCTGAAGAAATAGACTATGAAAAAATTGTTAGAGCTATAGAAGATGAATATCACAAAATCGATGGACTAGTGAACAATGCGGCAATACTGGGAGAAAAGAAACCTCTCGAGCAATATAGTTATTCAAGCTGGAAAAATGTCCTCAAAGTGAATCTTGATGCAAGCTTTCTTTTGACCAAAAACTTAATGCCTCTATTAAAGAAATCAGATAAAAGTTCAATAATCTTTACTTCTTCAGGAGTTGGAAGGAAGGGAAGAGCTTACTGGGGAGCTTACTCAATAAGTAAATTTGCTATAGAGGCAATGACGCAAATCTTGTCTGAAGAGCTCCAAAATACCTCCAATGTTAGAGTCAACTGCATCAATCCAGGAGCAGTTAGGACCAAGATGAGGGAATCTGCTTATCCGGCAGAAAAACCTGAAAAAAATCCATTACCAATTGAAATAATAAAACCTTATTTGTATCTAATAAGCGATATGAGTCTGAAAATTAATGGCCAATCTATTGATGCTCAAGAGCATTAACCTCACTTTTTGAGAGCTCTTTATAAGCGCCTTGCTTTAAATTAGCAGGCAAAAATACATTTCCATATCTAACTCTTTTAAGGCGAGAAATTTCTAACCCTTGACTCTCCCAGAGCCTTCTAACTTCTCTTGTTCGCCCTTCCATAATGACCATAGCAAACCACTGATTGGTATTGCCTTTTCTTCCACCCTGTACGTCAGTAAATTTCGCAAAACCGTCATCAAGCTTTACTCCTTCAATAAGATTATTCAGAATTTCATCAGTAACATTCCCGTGCACTCTTGCTATATATTCTCTTTCAATATTAGATGAAGGATGCATTAATTGATTCGCTAAAGACCCATCGTTTGTAAATAGAATAAGTCCCGAAGTATTAATATCAAGCCTTCCAACAGAGACCCATCGGCCAGATCTTAATTTAGGTAATGAATCAAAAATAGTTTTTTTGTGATCCGGATCATTACGAGAAGATATCTCTCCTACTTTTTTGTTGTACATCAATATTCTTCTTTTTGTGGGATCTTTTTTTGACAGTCTTACAGTTCTGCCTTCTACTTCAAAGATATCCTGTTCTGATACCAGCTGCCCAATTGAGGCTAATTGCCCATTAACCAAAACTTTTTTTTGTCTTATAAGAGATTCTATGCCTCTCCTGGAACCGATACCATGATCAGCCAGGACCTTATGGATCCTTGTTTTCAAGATTTAATTTAAGGTTTGCGTGGTTTCTGGAGAACTATCTGGTTCTTCGATGGGTAGTTCAAGTTCGATTGATTGTAAGTCGGGAAGTTGAGGTAGCTCAGGTAATTCCCTTAGATGTTGTAAGCCAAAATAATCTAAAAATTCCTTTGTAGTCGAGTATAAAGAAGGTCTTCCTGGAACATCCCTTTGGCCTACTATTTTAACCCACCCTCTTTCCATTAATCCTCTCATTAGCTGAGTTCCAACTGTCACGCCTCTAATTTCTTCAATTTCTCCTCTGGTAATAGGTTGTTTATATGCAATCAGAGAAAGAGTTTCTAAAGTTGCTTTAGAAAACTTTTGTGGCTTTTCTTCCCATAGTTTTGCTACGTATTCTGATAAGGATTGCTTGACTTGCAAGCGATAGCCGCTGGCAATTCTTTTTAGTTCGATACCTCTTTCAATACAGCCTTCATCTAATACATTTAAAGCATTTCTTATCTCATCTTTAGATGGTTTAGGGTCTTCGAAGACCTTAGTCATATCATCAATGCTTATTGGTCGTGATGCCGATAAAAGCAATGCCTCAAGAATTTCTTTCAGTTTCCTCTCCATTAATGCACCTCTTCGATTCCTTTAATATGTATTGGACCAAATTCTTCAGACTGCACTATTTCGATAAGTGAGTCTTTCAATAACTCTAATATAGCCAAGAATGTTACCACAACACCAATTCTTCCTTCGTTACTATTAAATAGAGAGGTAAATTCTATGAATGATTCAGTTTTCATTCTTTCTAGTATCTGACTCATTCTTTCTCTAGTTGAAAGTTCTTCGAAATTAATAAGATGAGCCTGAGACTGTTCCGCTCTTCTCATTACTTCAGCAAGAGCAATTGTTAATTCCTCAAGTGGAACATCAATGAGAGGTGCCTCAGTAGTGAACTCGGGTAATTTTGCATTAGCAGCAAATATCTCTCGGTCGAGTCTAGGAATTTTATCAATTCTTTCTGCCGCTTCTTTATATCTTTGATATTCTTGAAGTCGCTTAATAAGCTCAGCTCTAGGATCTTCTTCTTCAGACTGCTCTTCGGGTCTTGGAAGTAACATTCTAGATTTCAATTCTGCCAGATAAGCAGCCATCACTAGGTAATCACCTGCCAATTCAACTTGCATGGCATCCATCAATTCTATGTAAGAAGTATATTGTTGAGTTATTTTAGCTACATTAATGTCTAATATATCCAAATTTTGTTTTTTAATAAGGTACAAAAGAAAATCAAGCGGTCCTGCAAAACTATCAAGCAAAACCTCTAAAGCATTAGGGGGAACGTATAGATCTTCAGGTAGTACTGTGTCTTTACCTTTTACAGTCGCTAAAAACATCTCCTCTTGACGAGGATTAATTGATTTTTCCTCCGTTTTTAGAGGAGATTTGGTTTTGATATCAACCATTTTTCCAATAGATTAGCTATTGGTCCTATATTATAACTATTATAAGTAAAACTTACAGTTATTAACCTTAGACATCTCTTTAAAAGCTCTTTCTTTACTACTTCATCATGCAGAAAAAAATATTAATTAAAAAGGTCTATGTGAGTTACTGAGAATATCTATTTGTTATGGGGTATCTTCTATCTTTTCCAAAACCCCTAGAAGTAATCTTGACCCCTAAAGGGGCTTGTCTTCTCTTATATTCGCTTATGTCTATCAATCTAATAACCCTTTTGACGATAGATTCGTCAAAACCTTCTGAGACGATTTCTGTTTTACTTTTATCTTGCTCTACATAAAGTTCAATAATCTTATCTAGAACATCGTAGTCAGGCAGACTATCACTATCCTGTTGGTTTGGGGCCAACTCAGCAGAGGGAGGTCTTTCAATAATTCTTTCAGGTATAACTTCGGAAAGAGTATTTCTATATTTTGAAAGCTCATATACCAAAATTTTAGGTACGTCCTTAAGCACTCCAAAACCACCTGCTGTATCTCCATACAAAGTAGAATACCCAACAGCCGTTTCGCTTTTATTTCCTGTAGTAAGGACTAATCTTCCTGATTTATTAGATAGAGCCATTAAGATAACTCCACGACATCTTGACTGGAGATTTTCTTCAGTAATATCAGGATCTTGTCCTTTAAATTCTTCAGAAAGTTCTTTATAGAAAGACTCATAAATATCGCCTATAGGGATTACAGAGTGCTTTATGCCTAGGTTATTTGCTAACTCTTGTGCATCTTCAACACTCATGTCTGAAGTAAATTTAAAAGGCATCATGAAAGTTCTTACTTTTTCAGCACCTAGTGCATCTGCAGCTATTGCTGCAGTTAAAGCAGAATCTATTCCTCCAGAAGAACCAATGAGTGCACCAGGAAAATTATTCTTTAGTATGTAATCTTTAGCCCCCAAAACTAAAGCCTGATATACATCAGCCAAATAATCTTCTTCTGGAATATCTTCATGGTTTATGGCTTTTAGATTTGAACCATCCTCACATATAAATTCAGCTATTTTTTGATCTGTCTCAAACTTTGCAAGTTGCATTACCTGAGTTCCTAACTCACTCATAACCATAGAGGTTCCATCAAACACAAGCTCGTCTTGTCCTCCTACTTGATTGGCATAAACAATTGGTAAGGAATATTTTGAAGCCTGGTTTGAGATTAGCTTTTTCCTTTCATTTATTTTTTCTAAATGAAAAGGAGAAGCATTAAGATTTAATATTAGATTCGCCTTACTTTCATGAGCTTGGTTTATTACTTTTTCGTGCCATATATCTTCACAAACTGAAAGAGCAATTCTCAGCCCGTTTACTTCAAAAATACCTGCACTATTGCCAGGCTGAAAATATCTTTTTTCATCAAAAACTTCATAGTTTGGTAATTCTTGTTTTTTGTATTCTGTAATTATTGAATTATTTCTTAAGACACCGGCGCAATTAAAAATTGAATTGCCTTCTTTTTTGGGGTAACCAATGACAATAAAACTTTCGGGTTTCTCATGACTTAATTCATGCACTGCATCATAAGCCTGGTTAAGCAGATCGTCTCTTAAGATGAGGTCTTCAGGCGGATAGCCTGTAATAAACATCTCGGTAAATAGGAAAATATCAGGTGAATTTTTGATTGATAACTTCTTGATAGCAACTTTTGCTAACTCTAAATTTCCTTTTATGTCGCCGACTACGGGATTCTCTTGAATTATGCCTATGGAAATTTTTTTTGAAGCCATCTTTGCGACTTTTAGATAAGTTTAATAATTATTGTTATGAGAAAAAGTCTCTATTAGTAAGCTATATTAACACTTTCATGCTTTAATCTAGTGACAATATATGTAGAATGCATATCCGATTAAATTTTAACCATGCAAAAAACTAGTGATTTAAGAATATCAGGAAGGCAGGAAGTAATTTCTGCAAGCTCTCTATTATCTGAGCAACCCATATCAGATATATCTTCTGAAACAGTCTTTTCTGCAAGAAGAGAATTCTCTGAAATACTCAATAAAAAAGATAATAGGCTTGCTGTAGTTGTTGGTCCTTGCTCCATACATGATACCGAAGCGGCTATGGAATATGCGAATCTATTACTGGAAGAAAAGAACAACTTAAAAGAAGAACTCTTGATTATCATGAGAGTATATTTTGAAAAACCAAGGACTACAATTGGTTGGAAGGGCCTCATAAACGATCCGGATCTAGATAATTCCTTTGATATTGACAAAGGATTATCAGTATCCAGGCAATTATTAAGAAACATAAATGACTTAGGCATGCCTGCAGGAACAGAATTTTTAGATGTTATCACCCCACAATATATTGCAGACTTAATTTCATGGGGTGCTATAGGAGCAAGAACTACGGAAAGTCAGGTACATAGAGAATTAGCCTCGGGTTCATCCTGCCCTATAGGGTTTAAAAATGCCACAAATGGTGGGATTAAAGTAGCTGCCGATGCTATAGGCTCGGCCTTACATCCTCACAAATTCTTATCAGTTACGAAAGATGGTAGAGCTGCCATTTTTTCATCATCAGGAAATAAAGACTGTCATGTTATTCTACGAGGAGGCAAAGAACCCAACTATAAAAAAGAATTTATAGAGGAAACTTCTCAAATACTTAAGTCTAATAATCTGGAAGAATCAATAATGGTTGACATGAGTCACGGGAACAGCAGTAAACAGCATAAAAAACAAATAGATGTTTGTACCGATATTGCCACTCAAATTCAAGCCGGAGAGAAAAGAATTACTGGAGTCATGATAGAAAGTAACCTTGAAGAAGGTAATCAAAAGGCTGACGATCTTTCTAATCTTACTTATGGAAAGAGCATTACTGATGCATGTATTAACTGGTCAGATACTAAAGACTGTCTCTACAGACTGGCTGAATCAGTAAGATTAAGAAATAACTAACCTAATTTCCTTGTTTAGTGCTAGATCATAAATTACTCTAGCTGCTGTTATATATGACCGATTCAAAGATATCTTTTTCTAAGGAAATAGCAAATACCATAGGCCTGGAGGAGGCAATACTGCTTGAGTATTTAAAACAACAAAAGATATTACTTAATCAAGTTTCTATAGAGCAAATTAATTCTGATAATGAATTTTGGTCAGATGATAAGATTAGGAATATTTTATCCAAGTTAGTTAAAACAGGCCTGGTTATTGAGTCAAATTATGAAGGTAGTACTCACTTTTCTTCCAAGAACCCTAGTCAAGAACCTAGAGCTAAGACAGAGAATAAATGGGCTCCGGATAAAGAAGTCTTGGATCAGATTCATGAATATGGTATTCCTGAAGACTTTGCAGCTCTCCAAATAGATGACTTTAAAAAGTTAAACCAAGAACGAAATGAACAATCAACAAACTGGGGAGTAAAATTTTTAAGATTCGTTATTAAAAAATGGCGTTATAAAGAAGTTGAAGACAATAAGAGGAAAAAAACAAAACCAATAGATAAAAATTGGACTCCTGATATTGATGCCAAAGAAATACTTATCAAGTCAGGAATCAATGAGGAGTTCATAGAAAAAGAAATTCCTGAATTTGTTCTATATTGGACTGAACGTAAGGAAGAATCTGATATATGGAATAGTAAATTCATAGCTCATATAAGAAGACAATGGGGTCGTTTTAAGAATATAAAAGAGAATGATGATTTGCCATCCAAAATGACCTCTCAGTGGTCACCAAATGAAGATTTTTTTGATATTCTCGAACTAACTGATATACCAAAAGCATTTGCTGAAAATTCCAAACCTGAATTTATTATGTATTGGAAAGAGACAGGTCAATCCTTAACATCCTGGAATAGTAAATTTCTTCAGCATGTTAAATACCTTTGGGAAAAATCTAATAAAGGTCAGACTCCTCAGGCATCGGCACAAATAGATAAAAGAATTGAGTCTAGTTGGAAAATACAAGATCCAGATATTCAACATGCTCCTAAAAAACTAGATAACGAAACTGTCCAAGAAAATTTAAGAAAACTTAAAGAAAAGCACCAAATCTAGTTTTATATTAAGTATTTTAGTGTTATAGTAATGTATAACACCTAAATTTACTTATGAAAATCAAACAAACATATAAAACTGCAACTATTCTCGCTTCTTTTTTGGTTATTTGGATGGTATCAGGAACACTTGTTGAAGAACAAACTTTCGAAAGAAGTGAAACCTCTTTGGATACCTTATCTTCTGTAACTATATTAAATAGTAAAGCCAGCGATAAATCTCAAATACTAAAGTCCAGCGGATTCACTGAAGCTGATAAATTTGTTCAAGTAAGAGCAGAGGTTAGTGGCAGAGTAATCTCTAGACCTGTACAACAGGGCGACTTCGTTAATGAGGGTGATTTAATATGTCAGTTGTATATTGCTGGAAGAGAAGCTTATCCGAAAATCGTAGCTCCGTTTTCAGGCTATCTAGAAAGCTTAAAAGTGGATGAAGGTGATTTTCTTAATGTTGGATCTGTTTGTGCTTCATTAATTGATCCCGATCCAATGCTATTAGTAGCGGATGTTGCTGAAAAAGATATTGCACAGATTCAACTAGGGTCAGAAGCAACTGCCAAGCTAATATCTGGAAGATTGATTTCAGGTAAAGTTGCTTTTATAGCCTCATCTGCAGATAAAAATACAAGAACATTTAGGGTTGAAATTAGCGTTGATAACAAAGACAGAACTATAAGAGATGGCGTTTCGGCAGAAATTTATATCAAAGGTAAAAAAGAGCCTGCCCATAAAATATCCCCTGCTATCCTTTCTCTAAATGATCAAGGTAAATTAGGCGTTAGAACCGTTACTAATGAAAATAAGGTTGAATTCAAAGAAATTAAAATTCTAGAAGATACAAGCACTGGCATGTGGGTTTCTGGTTTAGATAATGTAGCTCGAATAATTACTTTGGGTCAAGAATATGTATTCCAAGGTCAAACAGTTAACGTAAAAGAAACCTTCTCTCCTGATGCATGAAAGATTTTATTACAGGAGCTATAAAAAAAAGTAGAACTTCGCTAAGCATTCTTGTCCTATTAGCTCTTTCTGGAGTATTTGCACTAAATTATCTTCCTAAGGCCACAGAACCTCAAGTTAGTTTTCCTGGTGCCTATATAGGTGTTGGCTTTGAAGGTGTCTCTCCTGAAGATTCTGAAAGACTTCTAGCGAAGCCGCTCGAAGATGCATTACGAACAATATCTGGAGTCATAGATATTAGATCGACGGCTTCTACAGGTTATGCAGCTGTAGTTGTAGAATTTGATCAAGATGTCGATATAGATGAGGCTCTATACGACGTAAGAGTAAAGGTTGATGAAGCCAGAGCAGAATTACCACTAGATGCAAGAGAACCTACCATTAGGGAATTTACCTCCACTGATGATCCTGTATTGACTGTCAGTGTTGCCAGTGCAGTATTACCTCAAAGAGTATTAGTAAATTTAACTCAGGAATTAAAAGATGTCATTGAAACTCACCCCAACGTTCTTGAAGCAGAACTAAATGGCGTTCCCGAAGACTTAATAGAAGCTATAGTTGATAAAAGCAAACTGGAATCATATGGAATATCTATGAATCAGTTATTTCAAGCTGTATCAAATAACAATAGAGTAATACCTGCAGGTTTTCAAGATACTGGATCAGGTAGATTTGCAGTCAATGTACCCAGTGTATTCTCTAGTCTAGAAGATATCGAAACCCTTCCTATTAAAGTTTCAGGCAATTCTGTGGTGACTCTCAAAGATGTCGCTGATGTAAGCCTAACTTTTAAAGATAGAGGGGGTTACTCAAGAATCAATGGACAGCAATCTTTATCCGTAGATGTTAAGAAGCGAATAGGGACTAACATCATCGATACTGTAACGGATATTAGAGAGATGGTTGAGGAAGAAATTGAAAGTTTTCCAGAAGGTGTAGACGTAAATTTCGTGCGTGATGATTCTGAATTTGCTCTCCAAATGATCTCCGAATTACAAGGCAATGTTCTAACTTCCATTGCACTTGTCATGATTGTTGTTTTAGCTGCTTTAGGTTTTAGAACATCAATGCTAGTTGGAATGGCAATCCCTTTTTCCTACTTATTTGCCCTTTTAGTACTTCTTGTACTAGGTAAAGAATTCAATTTTATGGTTATGTTTGGAATGTTAATTTCTATGGGCATGACAATCGATGGCTCTATAGTGGTAACAGAATATGCAGATCGTAAATTGGCTGAAGGAATGAACCGAGTTGAGGCTTATACTGCTGCTGCAACACGAATGTTCTGGCCTGTTCTCTCCTCTACCACCACTACATTGATTGCTTTCACGCCTTTGATGTTCATGCCTGGATTTGGAGCTTTTATTAGAGATATGCCTATTACCGTCTTCTGCGTTCTAGTAGGATCCCTGCTCTATTCACTTGTATTTGCTCCTATTCTAGGTGCGATGTTTGGTGGATTAGCGAAACAATCTGAAGAAGAGGTCAATAATACAAGATTACTTGAATCTTCTGATCCGCTCAGCTTAACTGGAGCTTCAGGTGTTTATGCCAGAAAAATTAATCATTTTTTAGATACTCCAGGCCAAATTATTTCCATAATTCTCGCTGCCATCATTCTTTGCATAGGACTATGGGCACAACACGGCAAAGGAATAGTTTATTTTCCGCAGGTTGCTCCACAATTTGCAGACGTTGATATCCTGGCAAGAGGTAACCTTGCTGTTGATGAAATAAGAGATATAGCAATAGAGGCTGAACAAAAAATAATTGATGTAAAAGAAATAGAAAATTTGTCTGTTTGGTCAAACTCTGGTGGAAATAGAGGATTGGGCCGTGGTTCAGGATCTCCTGACAGGGTTGGCGGAATGTTTATTGATTTCTATGCTGAAGATGAGGCTGTTTCTGATCTGAATGGCTTTGAAATTATGGATGTCCTTAGAGAAAGATTGGAAGACACTTCAGGATATTTAGTTCAAGTTGAAGCGGAACAAGGTGGTCCTCCTATAGGAAAAGCACTTCAATTAAATGTGAGTGGCGATAATGAACAAGCTCTTGTTGCAGCTATAAGAAAAATAAGAAGATACGTCGAAAACATTGGTAGCTTTATAGATATAGAAGATACCACTGTAACCAGAGGCATAGAGTGGGAATTAGAAATAAATAGGACTAAAGCTGCTCAATACGGTGCTGGATTAAGTGATGTCGGTGCTTCTGTCCAAATGGTAACTAACGGCATCAAGGTAGGTGAATACAGGCCTTTGAATCTCGATAGAGAAGTAGATATAAGAGTTAGGTTTCCAAAGTCAGAAAGAAATATAGATCAACTGAGTAATTTAAATGTGCAGACTGCGAAGGGTTTAGTTCCTGTAAGTAGTTTTGTAGAAACAAATATCCAACCTGCAACTAAAAGTATAAGCAGGAAAGGTGGAAAAAGAGTTCATAGCTTATCTGCACGTACAGTGGAAGGTGCTATAGACTCTGTTGAAATAAAGAAAGTTAAAGATTGGCTCGCAACAGAAGATTTAGGCAAAGGTGTTACGATTGGGTACGACGGGTTTGATAAATATAATAAAGAAGCTGCCGATTATCTAGTTCTTGGCTTCATAGCAATGCTCTTTGTAATGCTGATCGTCCTGGTTGCACAATTTAATAGCTTCTATCAAGCTAATATTGTTCTCTCTGCCATCCTCTTATCTTTCGGAGGGGTATTCATATCTCTCTTAATTCTTGACAGGTCCTTCAGTACATTACAAACCGGTATAAGCTGTGTTGCTTTGGCAGGAATTGTAGTTAATAACAATATAGTTTTAATTGATACCTTTAATCTGCTCAAAAGAAATAATCCTGGCTCCACAACCAAGTCTTTAGCTTTGCGTAGTGCCATATTGAGATTGAGGCCAGTATTTTTAACTTCTTTTACTACTATTGCGGGCCTTCTTCCAATTGCACTAGGCTATAGCATAGATCTTATCGATAGAACTGTTAAATCAGGATCTTACATAACAAGTTTTTGGGAGCAGATGGCTGCATCTCTTGTAGTAGGATTAACGGTTGCAACTATCTTGACTCTAGTTGTAACACCCTGTGCTCTAGCTTTTTCAGACACGATTAGATCATTTCCTTCAAAGGTCATAAATATCTTATTAAAACCTTTTCAAGCTTTAAATATCTTAAAAAAAGCCAACTAAGCATTTAAGAAAATCTTAAGAACTGGCTATTGTGCGCTATCATATTAGCTTAAATGGACTTATTAACTCATGCTTATATTAAGGAATATCAATGGCTAAAAAAATAATTCTTACTGTACTTTCTTTATCTTTGTTTTCAGGAGCTATGCTTTCCGAAGAAATTGAAGAAGTAATTATTCTTGAAGAAAAACTATCAAGTTTAAAGGGTTGGTCAAACAACCAATCCTTATCATCAATTAACGAAAAAGAACTAGAAGATTTAGATGCCCAGCACCCAAAACAGATCTTCAGAAGATCTCCTGGAGTCTGGATAAGCAGAGGTTCAGGTCAAGAACATTTAACAGCAATCCGTTCTCCCGTTTTAGCAGGACCGGGGGCATGCGGATCGTTTCTTGTTCTTGAAGATGGCCTTGCAGTTAGACCAACGGGATTTTGTAATGTAAATGGGTTATTTGAAACCTTTTACGAGATGGCTACAAAAGTAGAGACTATAACTGGACCAGCGAGTGCAAGATATGGAGCCAATGCCATGCATGGTGTAATAAATATCTTATCGAAACCAATATCTTCCGAAAATAAAATTTATACAAATATCGGACCAAATGACTATAGGAACTTTAAAATCAGAGTTGGTAATCAGAAAAACTTAAGCTTTGATGGCTTCTTTGCAAACAATGATGGTTTTAGGAATCAGTCAGGATATGACCAACAAAAAATTAGAGTTCAGTCTAACTTTCTTATCTCCTCTTGGTCTGCAACTTTAAAAGCAACTCTAACAAACCTTAATCAAGAAACAGCAGGATATATTAATGGTCTTGATTCATATAAAGATGAAGATTTTAGTAAAAGAAATTTTAATCCTGAGGCGTACCGTGATGCTAACTCCCAAAGAATATCTTTAAGATTTACTCGAGAAAATAATAATACCGTTGATGCAATAACAGCTTATATCAGAAACAACGATATGAAGTTCTTCCAGCATTTTCTTCCAGGAACACCATTGGAAGAGAATAATCACACCAGTGTAGGTGCAGTCTTTCAAAGAATATCGGATTATGAAGCTTTTAGTTTTGTTAGAGGCTTTCAATTTGATTTAGCTAAGGCTGAATTAACAGAAACACAAAAAGATGCTTTGACCACTAGCTCTGCCTTCAATAATGCTACAAGACCTCAAGGTAAACACTATGACTATCAAGTTGATTCATTTGTTTATGCAGTTTTTGCAGGAATAGAAGACTTTTACATTAATGATCATTTAAATTTATTTGCTGATGCCCGAGCTGAATTTATTGAATATGATTATTCAAATAACATGATTAGCGGTAATACTAGAGAAGATGGAACTAATTGTGGATTCGGTGGGTGCTATTACAACAGACCTGCCGATAGGACAGACAATTTCAATGAAATCAGTGCCAGAATAGGACTTGTTACTAACTTTGAAGAAATAAATTATTTTGCACAAATCAGTCTCGGTTTTAGACCTCCACAAATTAACGAAGCTTATAGACTGCAGAAAAAACAAAATGTAACTGATTTAAACTCTGAAACTTTAACTATGTTAGAGGTCGGAAGTAGATATGAATGGGATTCAATTATGGGTTCTATAAGTCTTTATAAGAGCAAAAAGAAAAACTCGATATTTAGAGATGCAGAAAATTTCATAGTTGATAATGGGAAAACTAATCATAAAGGAATTGAATTAAGTTTAGATTGGATTGCCAATGCCAATAACACCTTTAGCACAAACATCACTTATGGAGATCATAAGTACGACTTTGAAACAGACACTTCTATGAGAGAAAAAATTAGAATTGGTAACCAAATTGATACAGCACCAAAACTTATGGCTAATCTGTTATGGGACCTGAACTTAAATAACAATTCATCTCTTGTATTTGAAGTAGAACATATGAGTTCTTACTACACCGATGCAGCAAATCTTCACAAGTATGAAGGACACACACTTTACCATGCTAGATATAGTCAAAAATTGTCCGAATCTCTAAAAACGTATCTCAGGATTGATAATATCTCTGACAAGGCTTACGCAGAAAGAGCTGACTTTAATGCCTTTGGAGGTGATAGGTATTTTCCTGGTTTACCTAGGGAAATTTATATTGGATTAGAATATACTTTCTAGATAAGTACCAATGAATAAAAAAGTAGAAATAAATTTTGAGAAAGCCCTGGAAGAGCTTGAATCTATAGTCGAAGATTTAGAATCTGGAGACTTAAGCTTAGAAAATTCTCTAAAGTCTTTTGAAAAGGGAATAAAATTGGCAAGACAGTGCCAAGAAAAACTCTCTCAAGCAGAACTACAGGTTCAGAAATTAATCGAAGAAGATGGAGAACTTAAAACTACTCCATTGAAAGATGTCTGAATTTGAAAAAATATTAGGTTCCTATCAAATAAGAATTAACCATAAACTTGAAGGGTTGCTTCCTTCTGATGATTCGATTCTAGCTAATGCGATGCGATACTCTGTACTTAATGGAGGTAAAAGGCTAAGGCCAATACTTGTATACATAGTTAGTGAATTGGGAAGTGCAGAGGGAGATTCGCTAGATATATTAGCTGGATCAATTGAACTAATTCATTGTTACTCTCTAATTCATGATGATTTACCTTCCATGGATAACGATGATCTAAGAAGAGGTATTCCAACTACACACAAAGAATATAATGAAGCCACAGCAATACTAGCAGGAGATGCACTCCAACCTTTGGCATTTGAATTATTATCTAGAATAAATACGTCAGACAAAAACAAAATAGCCATCATTGAAAGTCTAGCGAAAGCGTGTGGATACAAAGGTATGGTAGGTGGTCAAATAAAAGACATACATTCTCAAGACATAAATACAGTTCAAGCATTAGATTTAATGCATTCTCAAAAAACCGGTAAATTAATTGAAGCCTCTCTGGAGACGTCTGGTATTTTATGTGGATTGGATATTTTAGAAATTAAAGCATTAAAAGAATATGGATCGAAAATAGGTCTAGCGTTTCAAATTCAAGATGACATCATAGATATTGAATCCCCCTCCTCAGTGAGCGGAAAAGATCAGGGTTCGGATCTTGATCAAGATAAAGTTACTTACCCTTCTATTGTAGGTTTGCAAGAATCAAAAATTAAAGCACAAGAATTAGCCTCAGAGGCTAAAGAAATACTTCAACTATTAGTTAAAAATACTGATAATCTGTGCCAATTAGCAGACTACATTGTTTCAAGAAAGACTTAAATCGTGAAAATCTTTGAATCCATACCTACCGAAGAGCCTTCTTCAGAGCTTTTAAAAAATATAAATTCTCCTAAAGACCTTAGGAAGCTCAGTCAGTCACAGATATCTCAACTAGCTGATGAACTAAGAGAGTTTCTACTTTATACAGTAGGAAAAACAGGCGGTCATTTTGGTGCGGGACTCGGTGTTGTTGAACTAACCCTAGCCTTACATTACAAGTTTGAAACTCCTGAAGACAGGATAGTTTGGGATGTAGGACATCAAACATATCCGCATAAGATATTAACTGGCAGGAAAGATGAAATGGAAAGTATGAGACAGAATAATGGTCTTGCACCCTTTCCAGTGAGATCAGAAAGTGAATATGATACTTTTGGTGTGGGCCATTCCAGTACCTCCATAAGTGCAGCACTTGGAATGATAACAGCTGCTGAAAAGAAGAATGAAAATAGACATGTAACTGCTGTAATCGGTGACGGAGCAATGACTGCAGGTATGGCATACGAAGCTCTTGCACATGCAGGCTCTATAGATAAAAACCTATTAGTGATCTTAAATGATAATCAAATGTCTATTTCTGAAAATATAGGAGGTCTAAGAAATTATCTTGCACGTATCTGGGCAAGCAAAACATACAATCGAATCAGAGAAAGCGGCAAAAATGTCTTAACTTACGTCCCCGGTGCTAAAGAATTTGCTAGAAAAGCTGAAATCCATGCAAAAGGCATGGTTGCACCAGGATCGCTATTTGAGGAATTAGGATTTGAGTACTTTGGACCAGTTGATGGCCATGATTCAAATAATCTAATCAATATATTGGATGATTTAAAACATATTAATGGGCCAAAGTTTCTTCATGTAATCACTACCAAAGGCAAAGGTTTTGCTCCTGCTGAAGATGATCCGGTAGGATTTCATGCAATAAACAAAATCAAACAAGAGGACCTGCCTAGCCATGACACCACAAAGCCCAAAAGTCCCTCCTATTCACAAATATTTGGTGAGTGGTTATCTTTTAAAGCTCAAAATGATCCAAAGCTTGTAGCCATTACTCCTGCTATGGGCGAAGGTTCAGGAATGATAGAGTTTTCTAAAAAATTTCCTGATCAATACTATGACGTAGCTATAGCAGAACAACATAGCGTAAGTTTTGCTGCCGGATTGGCTTGTGAAGGTATGAAGCCTGTAGTTGCAATATATAGTACTTTCTTGCAGAGAGCTTATGATCAATTAATACATGATGTTGCTTTACAGGATCTAGATATACTGTTTGCTTTGGATAGAGCTGGTCTAGTAGGTTTAGATGGAGCAACACATCAAGGTGCCTTCGATTTATCTTATATCAGATGTATTCCTAATATGGTTATTATGGCTCCTTCAGATGAGTCATTAGCTTGGAAAATGTTTAATACTGGTTATAACCATCCAGGTCCCGTTGCCGTCAGATATCCAAGAGGGAATGGTATGGGGATTGCCTACTTAAAAAATGAGGAGACTATAGAAATTGGAAAAAGCTTAACTGTTTTCAATTCAGAAGAGAAAGAGGTCATTATTCTTTCTTTTGGCAGCCTGCTTGAATCTGCTTTGGAAGTTGGTAAAAAAATTAATGCCAGAGTTGTCGATATGCGCTTTATAAAGCCGATAGATGAAAATCTCTTAGAAGAAATTAGTGATACTTATAAATTGATAGTAACCCTAGAAGATAATGTTATTGCTGGAGGAGCAGGATCGGCCGTAAATGAGCAGCTTCTTAAATTGAACTCTGGTTCAAAAATACTTAATTTAGGTCTTCCTGATGAGTTTATAGAGCATGGAGACCAAGAACAGCAAAAAATTCTCAATGGACTGGATGGCAATGGGGTGGAGAAATCTATTCTAGAAAAACTTAAGTCAATCTGACTCACTTAACATGTGACCCATATATTCTGCTTTTATCTTAAGGTAATCTTCATTATGTTTATTAGGCTCAATCTCAATTGAAACCCTTTCTGTAACTTCGATACCAACCTCTTCCAAGCCTTTTATTTTTGCTGGATTATTAGTCATTAATCGAACAGAAGAGATTCCAATCGAAGCTAATATCTCTTTACAATAAGAATAGTCTCTTTCATCGGCAGCAAAACCTAATGCCTCATTCGCCTCAATTGTGTTTAAACCTTTATCTTGCAATTCATATGCTCTTATTTTATTTACAAGTCCTATGCCTCTTCCTTCCTGGGCCATATAAATGATCATCCCACAACCTTCTCTAGCAATAGCCTCCATAGCTTTAGCAAGTTGAGATCCACAATCACATTTAAGACTGTAAAGGGCATCTCCGGTTAAGCATTGAGAGTGGATTCTAAGAAGCGAATTTTCGTTTAACTCTCCTAGGTATAAAAGCAAGTGCTCCTCTCCTAGCGTTTCATCTTCATAAGCAATAACAGAAAAGTCTCCCCAGTGAGTTGGTAATTTTGCTTTAGCTATTTTTTGTATCGTCATGATTTAAAGGAGCGTATTCTATAGTAGAAATTAGATATCTACTGAAAAAAAGTTGATAAAAATATAACCAAAATGGCAGAATAAATTCCTGCAATCACATCATCCATCATCACATTAAAAGCTCCATGTTTTTTATCAAAAAACTTTATGCCTATTGGTTTCCATATATCAAACAAGCGAAATAAAAAGAAAGACACAAAAAGCCATTGAAAAGAATTTTCTAGGAATGGTAAAGGCAAACAAGCTATCCACATTCCAACAAACTCATCCCAAACATAACTGCCAGGATCATTTTCCTCTTCAACTGTTCTGGGGTAAATATATAGTCCTAATAGAAAAGAGATCACTATAAATAAGAGAAAGAAAAAACTATCTATCCAAGTAACTAATAAGCCTGAAAGTAGAAAGTAATAAATTGCTAATGCAAGAATACTTCCGGCTGTACCTGGTGCAACCGGAGATAACCCGGAGCCAAATCCTAAAGATAGCCATGAAAGAGGATTTCTAAGATTCATTTTAAAAATGCTTATACCCTGAATTTAATTTGATTCTTGTATGTGATTCACCATATAGAACTAATTCTTTAGAAGACGTTGTTTTTCCTATAAGGGTAATTGGAATATCTAATTTTTTAGAAATATTCATTATCTGTTCATGCTTATCTTTATCTGCAGTAAAACATAATTCGTAATCATCACCAGAATTTATAAGTTCTAAAGACTTTTCTGTAATTGATGTTGGAATCTTATCAAGAAAAATTTCTGCGCCTATATCGCTGGCCTTACAAATTAGATTAACGTCTTGGAGCAAGCCATCAGAAATATCAATTGCGGCACTTGCAATATTGGCCAGCTCTAATCCCAGATCTATCTTTGCTTTAGGCCTAAGATAAGCAAGACTATTAGAAGTTAAAGCTTCGGCTTCTTGCAATTCATTTAAGCCAAGGTAAGCTTTACCAATAATTCCGCTTACAAATATCAATTGATCTACTTTGGCATTAGATCTCAAAATTGCCTTTCCAGAGTCTACTTCTCCCATCACTTGAACCGTAATAGACAGATTACCTTTTGTAGTATCACCTCCAATGAGTGGGATCCTATATTCTTCAGAGAATGTATGAAGCCCTTGAGCGTAACCTTTCAGCCAATTTTCATCTACTTCCGGGATAGTTAAGGCTATGGAATACCATTTTGGCCTAGCTCCGCAAGCAGCCAAATCACTCAAAGCTACAGCACAAGACCTATAAGCAATGTCTTCAGAAGACATAGTATCTGAAAAATGGACTCCTTCTATTGAAGTGTCTAAGGAATTTATTTGCTGAGTGTTATTGGCTGGCGATATAACGGAGGCGTCATCACCTATTGAGTTATCTACATTGTGCTCGGCCAAATAGGCCGAGCCAATGTTAGAGAAATATTTTTGAATTAATAAATATTCGTCCAAGGCTTTATCCTTAGACAATTCTTTATTACTCAGGGATGGACTCGAATAATCCAGTAGCTCCCATTCCGCCACCGACGCACATAGTAACGATTCCATACTTGCCGCCAGTTCTTCTTAACTCTCTGGTTAAATGTCCTACCTGTCTTGAACCAGTCATACCAAAAGGGTGACCGATAGCTATTGAACCGCCATTAACATTCAATTTTTCTGTTGGCAGGTTAAGTTGATCTCTTATGTAAACTACTTGAGAAGCAAAAGCCTCATTGAGTTCCCATAAATCAATATCGTCTACAGTAAGACCAGCTGATTCTAAAAGTTTTGGTATAGAATATATCGGACCAATTCCCATTTCATCAGGCTGACAACCTACAGTTGTAAAACCTCTAAAGTAAGCTAAAGGTTTAAGTCCTAGCTCGTTAGCTTTTTCTTCACTCATGATAAGAGTAACTGACGCTCCATCAGATAACTGAGAAGAATTTCCAGCAGTAACAGAACCGCTCTCAGGATTGAAAACAGGATTAAGGCTTGAAAGGCCATCAAGAGTAGTTTCTGGTCTGTTGCAATCATCTCTATCAACAGTAACATCAACTTCTTTTTCTGCACCAGTTTCTTTATTCTTTAGAATCATTTTAGTATCCATTGGAATGATCTCATCGTCATAAATACCGGCATCTTGTGCTGCGGCACATCTTTGTTGGCTAGATAATGCATACTCGTCTTGAGCTTCTCTAGAAACATTGTATCTATC
>ERZ802830.1733-NODE-1733-length-20480-cov-6.95148_pt1 | contig 20480 bp, 17 predicted proteins | sample MGYA00345654_ERZ802830 | MGnify/ENA primary metagenome ERZ802830 (study PRJEB30503, sample SAMEA104212375) | marine metagenome | biome: Westerlies Biome; feature: [SRF] surface water layer (ENVO:00010504) within the epipelagic zone...; material: water...
AAATAGGGATCCTTATGCCGTGACCCTCGGCGGATCCGGGTAGGTCGCTACAGGCACTTGGTGACGAGTGTCGCAGATGAATGGCCGTTCTCGACAGAACCCGGCTTATCGACTGGCTCATCTATGCACCCCCACTCCGGGGGTGCTCCTTTTATATCTTTTGGTAATATAAATTTTCTCTTTATTCTTTTTGGGATTTTTTGTCTAGAAAATCTCTCCAATTAAGAGCTAATGAACTGACTTTTTTCCTGTTTATGCCACAGCTTACAGGCTCACTTTTGCGGTTCTCGAGCTGTATAGAGGCGCATATAAGGCTCTGAATTACTTAGATATTTTCTTTTCTTCGCATTGACCGACTACACCTCGATTGTTAAAGTGGTGATTAGTGGGAAAAAGTGGGTAATTAGGGAATTACTCGTCTTTTTTAGAGGCAAAGTGGAGATTTGTGGTGTTCAGGGGAGTACAGCACATCAATCTAGATGCGAAAGGACGGTTATCCGTTCCTGCGCGCCAGCGCGAGTCGCTTCTGGATATCAGTGCGGGCTCCGTGGTTGTCACCATTGATACTCAGTCTTCCTGCCTCGTCATGTACCCGCTAAGAGAATGGGAGCGGGTAGAGCGAGACGTGCAAGACCTGCCGACTCTCAACCCAGCGGTCAGGCGTTTTCAGCGATTGGTTTTGGGTTACGCCAGTGATCTTGATTTGGACAGTAACGGGCGAATTTTACTGCCCGGTGCCTTGCGCGAATACGCGAATCTTGAAAAGAGAGTTGTCCTTGTTGGCCAGGGAAATAAGTTAGAGCTTTGGTCCGAGTCGCTGTGGGAGGCTGAGTGCGAAGCGGCGCTCGCGGCGGACAGTGGAGACCTGCCCGCTGAACTTATGGAGTTGAAGCTTTGAGTCAGGCGGAACATGTTTCCGTATTGCTCGAAGAGTCGGTTGCTGCCCTCGCCATCAAACCCGACGGCACCTACCTCGACGGAACATTTGGTCGCGGAGGTCACAGTCGAGCTATCTTGCGTTCACTATCGAACTCCGGCCGTCTCATCGCGTTTGACAAGGATCCGCAGGCGGAAAGTTCGGCTGAGCAATTTTCCGAAGACCCGCGGTTTGAGTTTGTGCGTGCAAGCTTCGCAGAGATTTCCTCCCGAGTGAAAACGTCAGAGCTTGATGGCATCTTGCTTGATCTAGGGGTCTCGTCACCACAGCTTGACAATGCCGAGCGCGGATTTGGGTTTAGTGATGACGGTCCGCTCGATATGCGAATGGATACGCGCGCTGGAATGACGGCTGCCGAGTGGCTGGCAACAGCGCCCGAGGCAGATATCGCCGATGTCATTAAGACTTACGGTGAAGAGCGATTTGCTAAGCGCATGGCATCGGCCATTGTAAAGGCGCGAGCCGAGTCACCCATAATACGTACGAAGCAGTTGGCCACCATCGTGGCGGAGGCCAATCCCAAATGGGAGCCGCATAAACACCCCGCGACCCGCGCGTTTCAAGCGATTCGTATTTTTATCAACAGAGAGCTTGAGGATCTAGAGATCGCGCTGGGTCATACGGTCGACGCCCTGTCTGAGGGGGGGCGCTTGGTGGTCATCAGTTTTCATTCGTTGGAGGACCGTATCGTTAAGCGCTTCATGCGGGATCAAGCTCGCGGCCAGCAGCTTCCTAAACACGTGCCCGTTATCGACAGCGATACAGGAAAAACACTGAATCTGGTGGGTAAGGCACTGAAGCCCTCTACCGATGAGGTCCAGCGTAATCCTCGCTCACGGTCTGCGATTATGCGCGTCGCGGAGCGTCGAGCATGATCCGCCTTTTCTTTAGTTCGCCTCTGGGCCTTGTTGCCTACTTTCTACTGGTCGTCGTGAGCGCTGTTGCTGTTGTCAGCGAGACACACCAAACCAGAATGTTGTTTGCGATGCTTCAGACGCAGGAGAGTGAGCGCTGGCAGCTCCAAGAGGAATACAGCCGTCTCGTGCTGGAGTACTCGACGCTTTCGGCTCCGCACCGTGTGAGTGCAATTTCGCGTTCCTCTCTCACCATGACATCGCCGGATACTGGGACGATTAGGGTGGTGACCGAATGAGCGCCAAAGCTAAAGCCACCGTCATCTATACATGGCGTATTGTTTTCGTAACGGCTTTGCTCGCCGGCCTGTTTGGCATGCTGATTCTGCGCCTCATTCAGCTTCAGGTAGGAGCAAGTCAATACGGCGCGGATTTTCTACAACAACAAGGTGACCTGCGTGCGGTTCGATCCGCAGAAATTCCAGCCTATCGAGGTTTGATTACCGATCGTCGAGGTGCGCCGCTCGCAGTCTCTACACCGGTTGTAACCCTTTGGGCGAATCCCCAAGAGCTCCGGGGGAGTGGTCGGGAGAGAGAGCTTGCAGAGCTCATGAATCTGTCGGGTTCGGAGTTCACATCTCGATTGGATCGCTATCGAAAAAAGCAGTTCATGTACCTTGCGCGACACCAAACACCCCAGTTGGCGCGAACGGTACTCGCGGCTGATATCCCGGGCGTTTACGGTCAGCGGGAATACAAGCGCTTCTATCCTGCCGGTGAGGTGGTTTCGCAGCTGGTGGGGACGACCGATATTGACGGTGCCGGGGCGACAGGTGTCGAGTTGGTCTTCGACGGTGATCTTCAGGGTAGGCCGGGCAAAAAACGCTTCATTAAAGATCTGCATGGCGACGCGATCAGAGATATTGGCGTCGTGTCAGAAGCGGCCGATGGCGCGTCGATCCAGCTCAGCATCGATCTACGTTTGCAACACGTACAGCACCGAGAATTGCTCAGAGCAATGAGAGAGACTGGTGCTTCAGCTGCGTCTGCCGTGACACTGGACGCGATGACCGGCGAGATCTTGGCGATGACTAATCTGCCCTCGTTCAACCCAAATAGGCGGGGGCAGTTGGACCTTGCTGCCATGCGTAATCGGGTGGTCACAGATGTTTTTGAGCCCGGGTCGACCGTAAAACCGTTGACACTCGTAGCGGCATTGGAGAGCGGTGAATTCGATATTGAAACGCTGATTGATACCTCACCTGGTCGAATTACCGTGGGAAGCAAGGTCCTCCCTGATCCCCGCAATTACGGTGAGATTACGGTTTCTCGTGTGATCGAGAAATCCAGTCAGGTGGGTGTTACTAAAATGGCTCAGGCCATTGGCCATGAGCACATTATCGATGTGTTTCAGCGATTTGGTCTCGGGCGCCTAACAGGCGCGGAATTCCCTGGTGAGCGTGCCGGACGCCTACCCGATCACGATTTCTGGAGCCCCATCGATCGCGTCACTCCTGCCTTTGGATACGGTTTGTTGGTTACCCCGCTGCAGTTGGCTCATGCCTATGCAGTATTTGCCAACGAGGGTCGCATGGCGCCTCTGACACTCTTGGCGCAGAGAGGGCAAGCCGATATCCGGGCGTCTGAAGGCGGTCGTCAGGTGATTTCCCCGGCAGTTGCCGAAAAAGTGGTGACGGTCTTGCATCGGGTTACGGGCCCCGAGGGTACAGCTCAGCGCGCCACGGTCGCTGGTTTTGATGTCGGGGGTAAAACCGGTACGGTTCACAAAGTAGGGCGTGAGGGTTATCTCGACGACCGCTACGTGGCCTTATTCGCAGGTGTTGCGCCTGTGGAGTCACCTCGCTACGTTACCGTGGTCATTATTGATGAGCCGGAAGGGGATAGTTACGGCGGAGGTGCCGCGGCGGCACCCGTTTACTCGAGAATCACCCAAGAGGTTCTTCGGATACAAAATGTGGTGCCTCATACTGCGGAGCCGGTGACGAACGAACGTATGCTGGCTGCGTCGCGGGAGGATAATTCCCGTGCCTGAGATGAAGCTTGCCACGTTAACTCAATCGATCGCTGAGGTTCCGGCTCCCCTGCATGATCTGATGCCGACCGGATTGTCGCTCGACAGCCGATCCACCGAGAACGGAAGCGTATTCGTCGCCCTACCAGGGTTTGAATCGGACGGTAGAGACTACATTGATGCTGCGTTCTCTCGCGGTGCCGTAGCGGTTTTAGCTGAAGCAGAGGATCTGGAGTCGGCTGATCCGCGGGTGGTGCCGATTCGCGGGTTAAAGACGCATCTTGGTGAAATCGCTCGAAGATTCTACAGAAATCCGAGCAATGACCTATCGCTGTTAGCGGTTACCGGAACCAATGGTAAAACGAGCATTACTGACTATATAGGTCAGTTGCTGCGTCTGTTGGGTACCCCAGCGGGTACGGTCGGCACGTTAGGCGCACGGACCCGCGCGGGTGAGGCGGTCGACGCTCAAAATACAACGCCCGATATCGTGTCATTGAACCAATGTCTTGCTAATTGGCGAGATGAAGGGGTACATCATGCTGCGATCGAGGCGTCCAGTCATGCGCTAGAGCAGGGTCGCTTGGACGGCTTGACCGTGCACACCGGAGTCTTCAGCAATCTAACCCGAGATCACCTCGATTATCATGGTGATCTTGAGAGTTATCGTAAGGCCAAGCTGCGGCTATTTACTGACTTCAACCCGGCTCGGGTGATTTATAACGCAGATGACTCTGCAACCCACGACGCACGAGACCTCTCTTCAAATCCGGCGCTGGGGGTATCGCTTGTGGACCCCCATGCCAATGTCTATGTCAAAGTGCTGAGCGAAACATCAGCGGGATTGCAGTTCCAAATTCATTCGCCCTATGGCTCGGCCGATATCGACTCGACACTCCACGGCCGGTTTAATGCCTTCAATGTCACCGTCGCCGTGATCGCCGTCACAGGACTTGGATTCGCTTTTTCGCAAGTGGCGAGTGCTGCATCTCATCTGCTACCTGTTGATGGTCGGATGCAGGAGGTCAAAGGCGGCGGCGATTTACGGGTCGTCGTTGACTACGCCCACACCCCTGACGCCCTGGCCAGTGCCCTCAGTGCGCTCAGACAGTCTTGTGCTGGAGCGCTCTGGGTCGTCTTTGGCTGTGGTGGTGATCGTGATGCGGGTAAGCGTTCCGAGATGGGCCGAATTGCAGATTCACTCGCTGATCAACTGGTCGTTACCAATGACAATCCAAGATCCGAAGCGCCCAGTCTAATCGCCAATCACATACTTTCGGGTGTCAGTGCAGCACCCTGCCATGTCGAGCTTGATCGCGGTGAGGCCATTCGATATGCGGTTCTCGGAGCGCAGCGCGGAGATACCGTGTTGGTCGCCGGTAAAGGTCACGAGACCTATCAGGTGATTGGCGACAGGAAACTCGATTTCTCGGATGTGGACTGCGCAGCGCAGGTATTACGGGAGAGGGAGCTGGCGCATGCTTGAACTACGTCTCTCGGAATTAGCCACGGATCTAGGCCTTGCTTGCCATCATGGTGATGTAGCGATGACCGGTCTGGCGATCGACAGCCGAGCAGTGAAACCGGGTGATCTCTTCGTTGCGATCGATGGCGACCGTGTTGATGGGCACGATTTTATCGATAGCGCGCTGGAAAATGGCGCAGCCGCTATTGCCTGTACGCGATCGATTGACACCACCGCGCCTCACATTGAGGTGACCGATGCAAATCACGTGTGTGCGGCCTTTGGTCGTTTGATGAGAGATCGATTCCATGGCTCGGTCATAGGGATCACAGGTAGCGCGGGCAAAACGACCGCGAAATCGTTCCTTGAATCCATTTGTTCTCGCGCGGGGACCACGGTTGCCACCTTCGGGAACCAGAATAATGAGCTTGGCGTTCCTTTAACCCTTGCAAGACTGTCGACAAGTCCCGAATTTGCCGTGGTTGAAATGGGTGCCTCACAGAAAGGTGATATCACTTATTTGAAGTCCATGGCTGCGCCTCAGATCGTGGTGCTTCTCAATGCACTTGAGGCACATGTTGGGCGTTTCGGAAGCTTGGAGACGATTGCCCAGACGAAGGGTGAGATTCTAGATGATCTCATCGCGAGTGATACCGCCGTATTGAATGCGGACCAGTCGCATTATTCGTCATGGCGAACGCGTGCAGCACCTGCGCAGATTATTTCCTTTGGTGAAAACAGCGATGCAGACGTTCGTCTTATAGGTCTTGAAGATCGGGGGTTCGATGGCTCGGATATCACGGTCGATGCAATGGGTACACGTATGTCATTGCGGCTTTCAATTCCGGGTAAAGGCGGGGTGACCAATGCGCTGGCTGCCATAGCCGCAGCCACTGCGCTTGATATCAACCTGTCGCTTATTGCTGAGGGTGTTGAGGCGCTTTTACCGGTAGAGGGTAGGGGCAATACGCTTCACCTCGCTAGGGGAATCCGAGTGATCGATGATAGCTACAACGCAAGCCCCTCCAGCGTCATGGCTGCGTTGGATACGCTCAAGCGCGCCAAACCACCCCGCACAGCGGTACTGGCCGATATGCTGGAGCTCGGCGATGACGGACCTGATTACCACCGTAACGTGGGTAGGCATTTATCAGATCTGGGTATTGAGCGAGTTATCGCTGTGGGCGAGCTGTCAGCGCACATTACAGACAACTGCGCCTCTCAAGCTCTGCACTTTGCCCATATCGATCAATTGTTGGCTGATTGCCCCGAGTTTTTTCAGGACGAAACGATTTTAGTTAAAGGGTCACGCGGTATGCAGCTAGATCGCTTTGTGACTTCAATGACATCATCTGCAGGAGAGGCGACGTGTTAACTTGGCTCGCACAACAGTTGGCGGCGTGGGAATCTGCGTTCTCCGTTTTTCAGTACATCACGCTGCGCGGCATCTTGTCCGCCATGACGGCCCTGGTGATCTCCACCTTGGTTGGTCCTCGAATGATTCGTTGGCTTCAGGAAATGCAGATTGGTCAGGCGGTGCGTGTTGACGGACCCCAATCTCATCTGAGTAAAGCTGGCACGCCTACCATGGGTGGCGCCCTGATTATCGTTGCCATTGCTTCAGGCACCTTGCTGTGGGGCGATCTAACCAGCAAGTATCTCTGGGTTGCTCTATTGACCACGGTTTTGTTTGGCGCGATCGGCTGGGTTGATGATTACCGCAAGGTCGTTGAAAAAGACTCACGGGGTCTGTCAGCTCGCTGGAAATATTTCTGGCAATCAGTGGTCGGATTGGCTGCGGTCAGCTATCTGTTTGCCACGTCAACTCAGGTCCCAGAGTTGACCCTGTATCTTCCGTTCTTCAAGGACTTCGCACTGGTCATGGGGGTCCTATTTATTCCGTGGGCGTACCTAGTGGTTGTGGGATCGAGCAACGCCGTCAATTTGACCGACGGGCTCGACGGGCTCGCAATTCTACCCACCGTCATGGTGGCGGTTGGTTTGGGCATGATTGCTTACGTAACAGGGCGAGTGGATTTTGCGTCGTACCTGAATATTGCCTACATCGCGGGCGCAGGCGAGATGGTTGTTTTCTGTGGCGCTATCGCCGGTGCGGGACTGGGCTTCTTGTGGTTCAACACCTACCCAGCCATGGTATTCATGGGCGATGTCGGTGCGCTGGCGCTGGGCGCTGCGCTCGGTATTGTTGCAGTCATCATCCGGCAGGAACTGGTGCTCTTTATTATGGGCGGCGTTTTTGTCATCGAAACACTGTCCGTCATTATCCAGGTCGCCTCCTTTAAGTTGCGCGGCAAGCGTGTCTTCAAAATGGCGCCCATTCATCATCACTTCGAACTCTCCGGTTGGCCTGAGCCGCGCGTGATCGTCCGTTTTTGGATTATCACAGCCATGCTCGTGTTATTCGGATTGGCGACGTTGAAGCTGAGGTAGGACTGAATGATGCCTGAGCTTATTTCCAGTTCGGTTCGACGCGGCATTCTCGGTATGGGTCATACCGGGCGCTCCGTTGCGCGGTACTGGAAGGCGCAAGGCATACCCTTTATTGCCATGGATACACGCGTAGACCTCGGCAACGACCTCACGTTACGTCGTGAGCTTGACGGAATCGAAACGCACTTTGGGAGCATCAGCGCGACTGTCCTCAGTCAGGTAGATCTCCTGATTGCCTCACCCGGTATTGCGATGGATTCAGAGGTGATTCGTTTGGCCCAGTCGCTCAACGTTGAAGTGAGGGGCGACATCGATCTGTTTGTGGGTGAGGCGCAGGCGCCCGTTATCGGCATTACGGGTTCTAATGGTAAATCTTCGGTGACAACCTTTGTCGGGCAGTTGCTGACCTCCTGTGGTCTCAATGTCTCGGTTGGCGGGAACTTGGGGACGCCTGCGCTTGAGCTGCTCATTGATCCGGTCGATGCCTATGTTCTCGAGCTATCATCTTTTCAGCTGGAGCGGGCAGGAGATCTGAATCTCGCCGTCGCCGCAGTGCTTAACCTCTCGCCCGATCACCTCGATCGGCATCACACCATGCCGCTGTATCACCTTGCCAAGCACCGGATTTTTTCGGGAGCCCAGCACGTCGTGGCGAACTACCGAGACTCGCTGACCCAACCCGTGGGCAAAGGTGATGTGCCGTGGACATTGTGGCGTGACAACGAACCGGATATTCAGCAGCTCGGGGTGCGTTATCACGAGGGCACGCCTTGGGTCTGTTTCGGTTTTGAGCCGCTCTGTGCGTTATCTGACATTCCACTCGTCGGACATCACAACATTAGTAATGTATTGGCGGCGCTAGCCATTGGCCATGCCATGGGTTTGCCCTACGAAAAACTCATAGAGGGGGTTAAGACACTCAAAGGCTTACCACATCGGTGTGAACTGGTTGCCGTCAGGAACGGTGTTCGGTTTGTTAACGACAGCAAAGGCACCAACGTGGGAGCCACTGTGGCGGCGCTTGAGGGGCTGTCAGACGGTACGAACATCATTTTAATCGCTGGGGGTGACGGTAAGGGTCAGGTCTTTGCGCCGCTCGCGACGGCAATCGGTCAGTTTGCAAAACACACGGTGTTGATGGGTCGTGACGCCACAGCCATTGACAAGGCGCTCGATGCGACGGCCTCCCGCTCGTTTGCGAACAGCATGGACGCGGCTGTCCGGACCGCCACCGAGGCTGCAGCGCCGGGTGACACTGTGCTGTTATCACCGGCCTGTGCAAGCCTGGATATGTATGCGGATTACCGAGCGCGCGGTGAGGCTTTCACAGCCACCGTACGTGCCTGTGAGGAGGTGTCCTAATGGCGACCTTGCCTCGTGAGAATTATGCGGGTGCCACTTTGCTCGTATTGACCTTGACGCTCATTTCAATCGGGCTTATCGCGATCTCTTCTGCGTCAATAAGTCTGTCGGAAGCTAAATTTGGTGATGAGTGGCACCACGCGACGCGACATCTGATGTATTTGGGTATTGGCGTCACCTTGGGAGTGATCGCGTATTTCATTCCTGTTTCCGTATGGCATCAAACATCACCTTGGCTGCTCATGCTGGCTTTGGCGTTGCTCGTGGTTGTTCTGGTGCCTGGTGTCGGGCGGATTGTTAACGGCAGCCAACGTTGGATCCCTCTCGGCCCTCTGACATTCCAACCCTCAGAGTTCGCAAAGTTCGCCATGGTCCTCTGGCTCGCGGGCTATATGGTGCGGCATGGCAATGAGCTTCGTACTGCCCTGCGTGGCCTATTAAAGCCGATATTGGTGCTTATTGTGTTCGCGGGCTTGCTGCTAATGGAGCCCGATTTCGGCGCCACAGTGATCCTATTAGGAACCGCTTTCGGCATGCTATTCATGGCAGGTGCGAGATTGATCAATGTCTTGGGCCTTGTCTTTACGGCAGTTGCCATCCTAGTGGGAATGATCGTGATGGCGCCCTATAGAATGAAGCGTTTGATGGCGTATCAGGACCCTTGGAGCGATCCCTTTGGCAGCGGCTTCCAGCTCATCCAGTCGTTGATCGCGTATGGGCGTGGAGAGTGGTTGGGCGTTGGCTTGGGTAATAGCATTCAGAAGCTGTTTTACCTGCCGGAAGCCCACACTGACTTTGTTTTTTCAATCTGGGCTGAGGAGACGGGATTGGTCGGCGCTGTCGCCGTCATCGCTCTCTTTGCTGCGTTTGTGGGCCGCATTGTTTACATCGGCTATCGCTTCCTCGTAGAGAAGCGTGAGTTCGAGTCATACGTCTGCTTCGGATTTGCACTTATTTTTGCAGGGCAGGCCTTCGTTAATATGGGCGTCAGCTCCGGGCTACTCCCTACCAAAGGTTTGACGCTTCCATTCATTAGCTATGGCGGTAACAGCTTATTCGTCAGTTGCATGATGGTGGGGGTGTTACTCAAGCTCGAGCGCAGTCGCTCGCAGCGGCCGCAGAAAGCTCAAACTAGTAGGACGTCAGCATGACTCCCTCGGCGCACAGAGTGATGATCATGGCGGGTGGTACCGGCGGTCATGTCTATCCGGGCCTGGCGGTAGCGCTAGGGCTGCGCGCGAAAGGCTGGGATGTGTCCTGGATCGGCACTGCTCGTGGTTTAGAGGCAAGCGTTGTGCCCGCCAATGAAATTGCCCTGCATACGCTGAAAACGCTGGGGCTGCGTGGCAAGGGCGCAATCTCGAAGGCAAAAGGGTTCGCCTCGCTGTTTTGGGCCTGTTTACAAGCGCTCGCGCTATTACTCCGTCACCGGCCCAGCATGGTGATCGGGTTTGGCGGTTACGCCGCAGGTCCTGCGGGCGCGGTGGCTCGGTTACTCGGTATACCGCTGTTAATTCACGAGCAAAACGCGGTCGCAGGGACAACGAATCGGCTCCTCGCGCGCCGCGCAGCTCGCGTTATGGCAGGTTTTGAGGGTGCCTTCGCGGCGGATATTGATGTCAGGGTCACGGGTAATCCACTGCGCGACGAACTGTGCGACACCACTGAGAAGGATTATCCGGCCGTTTCCTTCGATTCGTCGCGGCGTCTTCGTATCGCTATTCTCGGAGGCAGCCAGGGTGCTCTTGCATTGAACACGGGTTGTCCAGAGGCGTTTTCCAAATTATCTAAAGATGAACTCGCTTGCATTGAGATTAAGCATCAGTGCGGAGCCGCACATGCGGATGTCACCCAGCAGGCATGGGCGCATATGGGTGCCAATCAGGCTGAAGTGATGCCCTTTGTCGATGACATGGCAGCGCTTTATCGATGGGCCGATGTTGCCATCTGTCGAGCTGGTGCATTGACCGTAAGTGAGTTGTCTGTAACGGGGACCCCCAGTGTGCTGGTGCCTTTGCCACAGGCGATCGATAACCACCAGATGAGAAACGCTGAGGCTCTGCATGCAGTCGGTGGCGCCATCATTGTTCCCCAAACAGAGTTGGCTAGTGATGTGGTTCGTACGTTCCTGTCCCGAGCACTGGCTGAAGCGTCAATGCTACGCCAAATGTCGAGTGATGCCCGAGGCTGGTCAAAGCCTCACGCGACTCACGATGTTGTAGCGATTGCAGAGGAGGTGGCTCGTGGCTGAAACCGTCCTCACGCGAGAACCCATGATGCGACGCATTCAGCGTATCCATTTTGTTGGTGTCGGCGGCTCAGGTATGAGCGGCATCGCCGAGGTGCTCGTGGGTCTTAACTACACCGTGTCCGGATCTGATATCGCCGAGAGCTCGTCGATAACACGGTTAAAGGGGCTCGGAATCGAGGTGTCGATTGGTCATAAGGCCATCAATGTCGATGGAGCGGACGTGCTTGTGGTGTCATCTGCCATCAACGAGGCCAATCCCGAAGTAAAAGCGGCCAGAGAGCAACGTATACCGATTGTTCCAAGAGCCGAGATGCTGGCTGAGTTGATGCGTTACCGCTTTAGCATCGCTGTCGCAGGGACTCACGGTAAAACAACGACCACAAGCCTTATTGCATCTCTGATGGCAGAGGCTGGGTTGGATCCCACGTTTGTGATTGGTGGCGTGCTCAATAACTTGGGTACCAATGCGCAGTTAGGTGCGAGCGACTATTTGGTGGTCGAGGCGGATGAGAGTGATGCATCGTTCCTCCACCTGTTGCCCATGATGTCGGTGATCACGAACGTAGAGCCCGACCACATGGAGCATTACGAAGGCGACGTGCGGTCTTATCACCAGGCGTTTATCGAGTTCCTTCACAACCTACCTTTCTATGGGGTGGCGCTGGTGTGTCTAGACGATCCGGGCGTACGTGAACTCATACCCAGCATTACACGCCAGGTAGTGACATACGGTTTTGCGGACGATGCTGACTTCCGGCTTGAATCACTGACTTTCTCTGGTACCGAGAGTCACTTCACAGTCAATCGAAAGGCACTGGGTGATGCATTACCCGTTAGTTTGCCTATGCCGGGTGTGCACAATGCCTTAAACGCCGCGGCGGCGGTCGCGGTGTGCTCGGAATTGGGAGTCAGTAGCGACGCTATCGTGCAAGGCCTCTCTAAATTTGAAGGCGTTGGACGCCGGTTCTCCATTCTTGGCGACATTACCTGGCAGGGCGGAAAGGCGTTGCTCGTGGATGACTACGGTCATCACCCAACGGAGCTCAAGGCCACGATTAACGCGGCTCGTGAAGCGTATCCCCAAAAGCGCCTGGTGATGGTATTTCAGCCGCATCGCTTCAGCCGCACACGTGATTGCTACGATGATTTTGTCGAGGTCCTCTCGACTGTGGATGGTCTCATTCTTCTCGAAGTCTATTCGGCAGGCGAGGAGGAAATTCCCGGTGCGGACAGCCGATCATTGGCACGCAGTATTCGTCAGGCCGGATGGGTCGATCCAGTGTTGTTAAGCGACAACGGTCAACTGCCGGCGCGCCTGACTAAGTTCCTCGACGATGGCGATGTGCTCATCATGCAGGGCGCAGGAAACATCGGCAGGCTGTCGAAGCTACTGTCGGACGCAGAGTCGCTGGAGGTGTTGTCATGAATGCCGACCTCCAAAATATGAACGTGACGGTCTTGATGGGCGGCGACTCTGCTGAGCGCGAGATTTCGTTAAAGAGTGGCACTGCGGTAGCCGATGCACTTGAATCAGCCGGGGCCCGTGTTACGCGACTTGATACAGCCGCAAAAGGGTGGCACCGGGATCTGCCGGTGGAAACCTTCGTATTTAACCTGCTTCACGGCGTGGGTGGTGAGGATGGTCAGATTCAGGGGTTACTCGAGTCTCTCGGAGTTCACTATTCAGGGTCTGGAGTGCTGGGCAGTGCTTTGTGCATGGACAAAGCCAAAACCAAGCTTGTTTGGCAAAGCCTCGGGCTACCCACGCCCGACTTTCAGATTATTGATAACCGCAGCGACCTTGCGGCAGTGATCGATCGACTGGGCTCTGTGTTCGTCAAGCCCGTCTCCGAGGGATCGTCGGTCGGCATGTCCACGGCGACTGACGTGAGTTCACTTGAGCGCGCTTGGGTTAAAGCCGCGGAATCGGGTGTGGCCGTCATGGCGGAGACATTGGTTGACGGTGACGAATTTACGGTCGCCATTTTGCGTGGTCGCCCCTTGCCTCCGATAAAAATTACCCCGGCATCGGAGTTCTATGATTTTGATGCGAAGTATTTATCGGGTACCACTCAGTTCGAGTGTCCGGCACCGCTTAATGAGGAAGAGACTGCCGTACTTCAGGCTCTAGCGCTTGAGGCGTTCGACGCCTCTGGCGCCGAAATCTGGGGTCGGGTTGACCTTATGAGAGCCACATCGGGGTGGCAACTGCTCGAGGTGAATACAGTTCCCGGTATGACCGAGCACAGTTTGGTACCCAAGGCCGCAGCAGTAGCAGGACTGTCGTTTACCGAACTCCTCATGGAAATCTACCTGGGATCAATGGAGGTGCGACATGGCGCGTGATGTCTCACGAGCTCAGAAGGCACTCGCTGTCAGCCGGTGGCAGCGTTTTGTTCGCAGCGTGAAGCGCATTGTGACAGCCGTTTCACTGATAACCATGGCGGGGCTCCTAGGTTTTGCCACCAAGCTTGCGGCGGATAGGCCGGTTGAGGCGATTGCGATTACCGGCGAGATGCGCCATATCGATCGACGTGATCTCGAGAGCGTCATCGCACCCCGAGTAGAGAACGGATTTCTGCTGACTGACCTCAAGTCCATTCGCGAGGATATCGAGTCATTGCCCTGGGTGTATGACGCCAATGTGCGCCGAGAATGGCCAGGGACGATCAGAGTACACGTGACAGAAGAGCAGCCAATTGCGCGCTGGGGCGACGCCGCTTACATCAATCACCACGGTTTCATTTTCGAGGGTGAATTTTTGACGCGATATGCAGGGCTCCCATTGCTCTGGAGTGAGCAACATAAACCCCCCGTTCTGATTGAGCACTTCAAATTGTTCCAGGTGTTGCTCATGCCACACGGCTTGGCAGTGGCCGCACTGAATGAGGACCGTCTGGGTCAGGTGAGTGCTGAGCTGACCGACGGCACCGAGGTGCAATTTGGAGATAAGGATTTTGCACAACGCGTGCGTCGTTTCGTCGCCTTGCTGGAAAGTGAGGATGCCGCTAATTCGATTGCGCGAATTGATTTTCGTTACGAGCGCGGCGCAGCTGTTTTGCGTCGGGAACAGGGTTTTGCAGTGACCAAAGTAGCGCGGGAGCGGGGAGGTCGGTAATGGCAGCAAATGAAGAGAAGCGGATGATCGTCGGACTGGATATCGGTACGTCCAAGGTGGTTGCCGTGGTTGGTGAAATCGACACCGATGGCACCATCGACATCGTGGGCATCGGTTCGCACCCGTCTAAAGGTCTAAAGAAAGGGGTTGTCGTCAATATTGAATCGACGGTCAACGCCATTCAGCGAGCGGTTGAAGAAGCCGAGTTGATGGCTGGTTGCCAGATCCACTCAGTCTATGTGGGTATTGCTGGAAATCATATTCGGTCAATGAACTCGCACGGTATTGTTGCCATTAAAGATCGTGAGGTTGAGCGCGCAGATATCGACCGCGTAATCGACGCAGCGCAGGCAGTAGCCATCCCGGCCGATCAGAAAATTCTTCACGTGCTCCCACAGGAGTACGTGATCGACAACCAGGGGGGTATCAAGGAGCCACTGGGTATGTCAGGCGTTCGCCTGGAGGCGAAAGTGCACCTTGTGACCTGCGCCGAAACGGCGGCACAAAACATCGAGAAGTGTGTTCAGCGGTGTGGCCTCGAGGTCGATGCCATTGTTCTGGAACAGTTGGCGTCGAGTTACTCAGTCATTACCGATGACGAGCGCGATCTCGGGGTGTGCATGGTCGATATTGGTGGCGGCACGTCCGATATCGCCATTTTCACCGAAGGCTCGATTAGACATACGGGTGTGATTCCCATTGCCGGTGATCAAGTGACCAGCGACATCGCAATGGCGCTTCGCACGCCCACGCAACACGCTGAGGAAATCAAAATTCGTTATGCCTGTGCGCTTGCCCAGCTAACCGGCCCGGATGAGACCATCAAGGTTCCCAGTGTGGGCGACCGTCCTCCACGCGATCTGTCGCGCCAATCGTTAGCTGAAGTGGTAGAGCCACGTTACGACGAGCTGTTCACCTTGATTCAGGGCGAGGTCCGTCGCTCAGGGTTCGAGGAGCTAATACCCGCGGGTGTTGTGTTAACGGGTGGCACCTCAAAGATGGAGGGCGTTGTGGAACTCGCTGAAGAGATCTTCCACATGCCCGTCCGTGTGGGCGCACCTCAGTACACGCGAGGTATGCACGACATTATTCGAAACCCGATCTATGCAACGGCTGTGGGCCTCTTGCTGTCGGGTGCAAAAGAACTTCACGACGGTGCGCAGCTCGCTGCGGGCCGTCAGAAGGCCAGCAGCATGCTGGGTGGGTTGCGCAATTGGTTTGGTAGCAACTTTTGATTTACAGGGGAAAGCCGGGAAACCGGACATTTTCAAACGGGGAGAAAGACTATGTTTGAACTAGTAGACAATGCGCCGCAAAACGCGGTTATCAAAGTGATCGGTGTTGGCGGCGGTGGCGGTAACGCGGTGCGTCATATGATCGAGCACGATATCGAGGGCGTGGACTTCATCTGCGCGAACACCGACTCGCAGGCACTTGCAGACATCGACTCGAAGACGGTACTGCAATTGGGTAACTCGATTACCAAGGGTCTCGGTGCGGGTGCAAATCCAGAGATTGGCCGGGCTGCCGCGTTGGAAGATCGTGACCGCATTGCCGAGGCTTTATACGGCGCGGATATGGTATTCGTTACCGCTGGAATGGGCGGTGGTACGGGAACCGGTGGTGCGCCGATCGTTGCTGAGGTCGCCCGCGATATGGGGATTCTTACCGTGGCGGTTGTGACCCGTCCCTTTAGCTTTGAGGGACGAAAGCGTCTTTCAATAGCCGAGGATGGCCTGAATGAGTTGGAGCAGCATGTCGACTCACTCATCACTGTCCCCAACGAGAAATTACTCGAGGTCATGGGTAGTAGCACAAGCTTGCTCGATGCGTTCAAGGAGGCGAATGACGTGCTGTTTGGCGCCGTGCAGGGCATTGCAGACCTCATTATCCGACCCGGCATGATCAACGTTGACTTCGCGGACGTGAAAACAGTCATGTTGGAAATGGGCTCAGCTATGATGGGTACGGGTACGGCAACTGGCGAAGGTCGAGCACGCGAGGCGGCAGAACGCGCTATCAACAGCCCCCTATTGGATGATATTGATCTCAGCGGTGCGAAAGGGTTGTTGGTTAATATCACGGCGGGACTTGACCTTTCGTTGGGTGAGTTCTCTGAAGTCGGTGAGGCCATTGAAGAAATTGCCTGTGATGACGCCACCGTTGTGATCGGTACCGTCATTGATCCGACCATGACCGATGAGCTCAAGGTGACCGTCGTGGCCACGGGTTTAGGAGTTGAACAGAGCCGTCCTGTCCTGAAAAAGGTAGAGCCTGTCGCGCCTATGCGTGCAGCAGCATCGACGACACCCGTGTATGAAGGGTATGATCTGCCTCCTGCCAAGCGTCAACGCGTGGCTGCGGGTGGACAAGCGGTTGCGGTAGAGGAAAGTAGCGAAGAGGGATATTTCGATATTCCCGCGTTTTTGCGTCGTCAAGCTGACTAAGCGTGCGTTGCAAGACAGCCGGAAGAGAGGACTTTGCTCTCCGGGCGACTGCCCTCTGAAAAAGGCAAAGGAATGATACGACAACGAACATTACGAAACTCGATCAAGGCGACTGGCGTCGGCTTGCATACAGGCGAGAAGGTGTTGCTGACACTTTCACCGGCGCCCGTGGATACGGGCATCGTATTTCGTCGCACTGACCTGAACCCCGCAGCCGAGATCCCCGCTCGTGCTGACTTGGTTGGTGAGACGACGTTGTCGACCTGCCTCATTCATGGAGACGCTCGCGTCTCCACGATCGAACACCTACTGTCTGCTATGGCAGGGTTGGGTGTAGATAATGCGTACGTGGACGTGACCGCCCCTGAAATCCCCATCATGGACGGTAGTGCAGCGCCTTTTGTATTCCTGCTTCAGAGTGCTGGTATTGTTGAGCAATACGCGGCTAAAAAATTCATTCGCGTAAAGCGAGAAGTCACGGTCACTGACGGTGACAAGACGGCGACCTTCCTCCCCATGGAAGGTTTTAAGATATCGTTTGGTATTGATTTTGATCATCCTGTTTTTAAGCACCGTGCAGCCACTGCGGAAATCGACTTTTCAACAACGTCTTTCGTGCGTGAAGTCAGTCGTGCACGTACCTTTGGTTTTGTGGAGGAGATTGAATATCTGCGATCCAAAGGGCTTGCCCGTGGTGGCAGCATGGATAACGCCATTGTGATAGATGATTACAAAGTGCTTAACAATGGGGGCCTTCGATACGACGACGAGTTCGTTAAGCACAAGGTGCTCGACGCCATTGGTGACTTGTATCTGCTGGGATACAGCCTCATTGGCGAGTATCGGGCGTTCAAGTCTGGACATGCGCTGAACAACTTGGCGCTGCGCACCTTAATTGCCGATAAGGAAGCCTGGGAGATGGTGACCTTCGAGGACATCGAGGACGCGCCAATTTCCTATCAGCAGCCTTTCCTTACTTACGCTCCCACCTAATCGTGCGCTAGTTCACAGTCGTCACATCTTCGCTTTCCCAGGGCTTGTAACTCTGGCATAGTGGCGCGATCTAAAAAGACGCTCGCAACACCCGTGAAATTCATTCTGATCAACAATGAGGGACCTTCTAAAACCGTTGAAATTGGACGGTGGACCCGCGTTGTTGTCTCGGCGTTTTTAATCGGCCTGCCTGTATCGCTTGCGGGACTCAGTTATGAGTTCGGTATGAAGAAGGGCGTTGCCCGAGCCCAGGCTGCCGAGGAGACCTTGGCTGCCGAAGAAGCACGTGAGCGTGCCGAGGCCCTGGCTGATATGGCGGTAGAGGCCGAACGTCGCCTTGAGTCCATGACGCTGCTACTTGCTGAACTCCAGAGTCGTGTAACGCGGCTAGACGCGGTTGGTATGAACCTGACCCAGAGCGCAGGTCTCGAGCCAGGCGAATTTAACTTTGATATGGCGCCTGCGCTGGGTGGTCCTTTGATGACCTCGCAGGAAGATGCGCGGGAGCTCATCCCAGCGCTAGAAGGCGAGCTGTTTGCTCTGAGTACAGCGCTTGATGATCGCGAAGTGCAGCTCGATATTTTGTCTGAGCTCATTCAGGGCGAACAAGTGAAGAGCGATGCGACACCGTCAGGCCGCCCCATTTTGTCGGGATGGTTGTCGTCGCGTTACGGGACGCGCATTGATCCGTTTAGCGGTAAGAAGGCATGGCACGAAGGTGTCGATTTTGCCGGGAAAGCGGGTGCTGATATTGTCGCTGTGGCCAGCGGGGTTGTTAGCTGGAGCGGTGAGCGTTACGGCTATGGCAAAATGGTTGAAGTTGCGCACGGTGATGGCGTCATTACCCGTTACGCGCACAATCAAGAGAATCTCGTCAAAGTGGGTGACATGGTGCGTCGCGGTGACGTCGTCGCTCTCATGGGAAACAGTGGTCGATCCACGGGTCCACACGTTCACTTTGAAGTTCATAAAAACGGCCGTCCGGTCGACCCTGCCAGTTATTTACGGCGCACGCCTAACTAAGGTCGCTCATGATCTCCGGTGATGTTCACCGATTCCATTGAAGGCGCAGACTGCGCAAGACCCTAACACTGACTATTGGAAACACCATGGCAAATCCGCTGAAAATTATATTCGGCTCGCGAAACGATCGTGTTTTGCGGCGGATCAAAAAAACAGTCAAAAAGATCAACGCGCTTGAAGAAGACATGCAGGCGCTCGACAACGACGCACTGCGCGCAAGGACTCAAGCGTTTCGCGATCGTTATCAGGCGGGTGAGTCGCTCGATGACCTGCTACCGGAAGCGTTTGCCCTTGTCCGCGAAGGTGGCGTCCGCGCCATGGGCATGCGCCATTTTGACGTTCAGTTAATCGGTGGCGTTGTACTGCACGAGGGTAACGTTGCAGAGATGCGAACCGGTGAAGGTAAAACGCTCGTCGCCACGCTGCCCGCGTATCTTAACGCCCTATCTGGCAACAGCGTTCACCTGATTACCGTTAACGATTACCTAGCGTCGCGTGATGCCGCGTGGATGGGCAAGCTCTACAATTTCCTTGGCCTCGAGGTCGGTGTTGTCAAAGCGGGTCAGTCGCAAGAGGAAAAGCGTGCCGCTTACTCGGCGGACATCGTTTACGGCACTAACAATGAGTTCGGCTTCGATTACCTCCGCGACAACATGGCCTTCAGCATGGCGGACAAGATGCAAGGGCAACTGGCCTTTGCCATTGTTGACGAGGTGGACTCGATTCTTATTGATGAAGCGCGGACGCCACTGATTATCTCGGGTGCGGCTGAAGATAGCTCCGAGCTCTATCGCAAGATCAATAAACTCATCCCCAAGCTCTCGCCTCGCAGTGGTGAAGAAGCTGAGGATGGTGATTTTGTCATTGACGAGAAACAGCGAACGGTTGAGCTGACCGAAGATGGACACGAGCAGATAGAGATCATGTTGATTGATGAGGGTCTGCTCGCATCCGATGATTCGCTCTACGCGTCAACGAACTTAGGCTTGTTACACCACGTGAATGCCGCGCTTCGCGCTCACAATCTGTTCAACCGCAACGTTGAGTACATTGTACAAAACGGACAGGTGGTATTGATTGACGAGCATACGGGCCGGACCATGCCCGGGCGCCGCCTGTCCGAGGGCCTGCATCAGGCCATCGAAGCCAAGGAGAATGTGAATATTCAGGCCGAGAGCCAGACGATGGCCTCGACGACCTTCCAGAACTACTTCCGCCTTTACGATAAGCTAAGTGGTATGACGGGCACGGCAGATACCGAAGCGTTCGAGTTCCGACAGATTTATGGCCTCGAGTGTGTGGTTATCCCCACCAATATCCCGATGAAGCGTAAGGACATGAATGATTTGGTCTTCATGTCGCAAGAGGAAAAACTCGAAGCGATCGTCGAAGAGACCCGACGTATTATCGAGAACAAGGCGCCCGTCTTGGTGGGTACTGCCTCAGTTGAGACCTCTGAGGAGCTCTCGGACTACTTCAAGAAGGCAGGCATTGAGCACAAGGTGCTGAACGCTAAATACCACGAACAGGAAGCGGAAATTATTGCG